>JAEEGL014832286.1_pt1 | contig 14198 bp, 11 predicted proteins | sample 9134231 | NCBI WGS metagenome assembly JAEEGL01 (sample SAMN16246548, study PRJNA631951) | gut metagenome | biome: gut microbiome; feature: rumen; material: fiber-attached | host: Bos | place: Iran: Karaj | collected 2018-10 | reverse complement strand
TCACATGCGACATTCCCGCTTAGTGCTGCTGTGTTCCCACCCTGACACGGTTCACAGGCACGCATTGTGCAAGACCCATAGATCGACGCCACTTATACCGGGCGGCCATACCGGCCAAAGTCTGATCACCATACGGCAACAATAAGTATATCCTTTTGAAACTGCAATTGTCAATAAGATGCGGTTTACGACAGTGTTTTCTTTCCGTTCTTTTCATACAGCACAACAGTGTCACCGGTACGGAGTTTAAGTGTGCCGCCGGGTATCAGAGACTTACCCCTGCGATGAACCGCCACTATAAAGGTCTGTCTGGAAATATCCAGATCCTTTATCATCATGTCCTTCCACTCATGCCCATCATCTATTAACGTTTCATGCAAAACCACATTAAGTTCCTTTACAAACGGCTCCGCCGCAATGACCATAACATCCCCGCGGCAAAGCTCTAAATCCCCCCTTGGAACTATCACTTCCTCATTTCTCGAAACAGCAGCCACCATCATATCGTTCGGAAGCTTTATATCTGCAATCTTCATTCCAATCCAGGAATCATTGGCATCAAGCTCTACTCTTATGAACTGCATAAGCTGATCTGCGCCATTTCCTACCCTCTGAAGCCGACCGTACTGCTCAACAAATCCGGCAGAAATAATACCGGTAGGGATAGCTGTCAGTCCCACACCCAGGAACGCTATTATCGTCCCCAATATCTTTCCCACGGGCGTAATGGGATAAATATCACCATAGCCTACCGTAAGTATGGATGAGGATGCCCACCAGATTCCTGACAGTGCATTATCAAAAACATCCGGCTGTGCCGAATTTTCTACGCTGTACATACATAGGCTGGCTGCCAGCATCAGAAGAAATATTATGAACATTGAAGAGAGCAGCTGCTGGGCTTTGCTCCTGACCACCTCTATCACAACATTCAGCGAATCACTGTATGCATTTATCCTGAAGAGCCTGAATATCCTCAGCACCCTGAACAGCCTGAATGCAACGGCGCCGCCGGGGAAGATCACCGGCAGATAATAAGGAATACATGACAGTATGTCCACAATACCATTAAAGCTTATACAGTATCTAAGCAAAGCCTTCCAGCCGGGCATCTCCGTGTAAAGAAAGGACGAGGTCCACAGCCTGAGAACAAGATCCACCGTAAAAAATATAATGGTCACATATTCTATGCTGTGAAGCAGTTCACCGTGTACAGCATTTATATCTTTGAAAGTCATGAGAATGGAAACTATCAGATTGACAACGATAGCCACAAGATTCAGTATGTCATATCCCCTGCCTATAAAGTCTTCGTCATAGCCTACTTCTATCATGTCGAAGACATAGTGCCTTACTCCGGCATGCTTCTGGTTTTCAAACTTCCACGCTCCCGGAATATGACCGCTGCCCGTATTCGATTTCTTTTTTTTCTTTTTTGCCATTTGTGATCCTGCGGCTGCTATTCAGGTCCGGAAAAGCAACCGGTGTAATACTCGCAAAAAGCCGGCAAAATTGCCGGCTTTTTTTCATATGTTAAGTGATACACTATTACTTACGCTTTATCTCAAAAAGTTCCTTATACCAGCGAAGAGCATCGACATAAGCCTTGTAAATGGTATTCTCATTAATGTTCATGAGTACCATCTGTCTGGATACTTCCTGCCATGATGCATTCTCATACTGAATGATGAAATCGTAGATCGGTGCAAAGGAACCTGTATTATCAACCAGCGCCTGTCTGATCTCCTTTGATACCTTAACCATCTCAAGAGCTTCTGCCATAGGCTGCTCAAGGATTACATCCAGCACTGAGAACAGTCCCATCAGGAAAAGCTCGGATGAAAGCCCTGCCATCTCGAATACTACGGAAAGGTTCTCGGCAAACCTTGCACGGATAAGCGAAACCCTCATGATCTCACTGGGTCTGTCAGCACAGAGTTCCTTGGTAACCGCTGTATTGATCCACTTCTTAAGTTCCTTCTGACCAAGCATTGCAGCCGCATGGCGCACGGAAGTGATTCCTGCATTTACTGTCATCCTGTTAACCATCTCTAACAGGGATATTACAAGAGCCGGGTCACGTCCTATGATATCTGCGGCATCTGACAGGTCAAAATCCACGTCATTAACAATATTTAAAAGTTCAAGATAGTTTGCCTTTAACGGTGCTATCTCCTCCTCACCATGCTTAACCGGAGTACGGAAGAAATCACCCTCATAAATATCATAGCCGCCGCCTTCCCTAAGGACTTCGAAATCATCCTTGGAGTTAACATTTACGGCTACCAGCTTGACATTAGGGTACATCCTGGAGAAATATACCTTAGCCTTTGTTATATCAATCTTCTTATGGTTGAGCAGGACATAATCAACCATCTTGAGTATTTCTTTATAATTCTCAAACTGGTTAACAGGAAGCTTGCGGATAGCAAATTTATACCCGTCGCTACGAAGCTCCTGTATCCTGTTTATATACTTTTCTTCAGGGGGAATGTCCTTATCTATGAGCAGAACCAGCTTTTCATGAGGCGCAGTGCACTGCCCTGAAATATCGGAGAATAATGAAACATTGTTCATTTCAATGAATACCATCTTATCATCCGAAATGGTATTCAGACCCATATTCTCAACAATCTCCATGCCCTCTATATTCGAAGCACCATCATAACGTCCAACACCGAGCATTCTGGGATTCAAAAGGAAATTCTCCTTCTGTGCAAAAATAGAATAAGCACAGACATTCGTATTATGGTCAAAAAGCGGTATAAGTGTCGCTAACATAAAACCCCCATTCTCCTTTCAGATAAGTAATAACATTTTACCATAAAAATACAAATAATACGAATTTTTTTTATATCAGTTCTTTCTCCAGGTGGCCGGTGACATAAGCACCAGCATGGGGAACAGCTCGAGACGTCCGGCAAGCATATCAAACATAAGAACCGCCTTGGAAAAGTCCGAGAAAAAGGCAAAATTCCTTGCCGGTCCAACCAGCGAAAAGCCGGGACCGATATTGCCCAGAGCAGAAGCCACGGCAGTAAAATCCGTAGTAAAGTCACTGCCATCCAGACTTATAAGCAGAACGGATACCGCAAATATCACAACATAAGCCGCAAGGAACACCATTGTGGATCTGAGCACATCCGATGACACCCTTTTTCCGTCCATGCATATAACCCTGACGGACTTTGGATGACACAGCGAAGAAAGCTCCCTTGCCAGCATTTTTACATATATCTGGATACGGCTGACCTTTATACCGCCGCTGGTACTGCCGGCGCAGCCGCCCACAAGCATCAGACAGATTATTATGTCCCTGGACAGTGCCGGCCAGTTTTCAAAATCCACGGAAGAGAAGCCGGCAGTGGTCATGATCGAGCCCACCTGGAAAAAGGCATGCCTGAACGCAGGCTCTGCCCCATAAGTTCCTGCAGACAGAAGGTTTATGGCGATAAGCACAACTGCCCCCCAGAAAGCGACAGCATAGGCCCTTATTTCTTCAATGGAAAAAGCTTCCTTGAACCTTCTCGTCCAAAGGAAGAAATAGAAATTGTAATTTAATCCCGCAAAGAAAAGGAAACCGGCAACAATATACTGTATGGTATTACTGTATCCGCCCAGCGAATCATTTTTCACGCCAAAGCCGCCCGTACTGGTAGTCGCAAGTGCCGTACAGAGAGCATCATAGACAGGCATACCCGCTATAATCAGTGACACGAAAAGCGCCGCCGTCAAGAAGAAATAAATGATATAGAGATAATATGCGGTCTGACGAACCTTTGGGGCAAGCTTTCCCACACTGGGGCCCGGGCTTTCCGCCTTCATTATATAAAGATCCCTGCCCCCCGTAAGGGGAAGGAGGGCCAAAAGGAAAACCAGAACACCCATACCTCCTATAAGCTGTATGAAACAGCGCCAGAAATTCGTGCATTTAGACAGGTCCTCCACCGCCGGAACTATGGAAGCGCCTGTAGTGGTAAAGCCTGAAATACACTCAAACAAAGCATCGGTATATGAGGGGATCTCCCCTGAAAGCCAGAATGGAAGGGCACCTGCTGCCGAAAGCACTATCCAGCTTAAGGAGGTCATCACGAAACCGTCCTTCGCATAAAACGCAGTCTTTTTAGGCTTCTTTATAGTCAGGAGCGTCCCCACTATAAACATGGCAATCCCGCAGAACAGGTAATACCATCCCGACTTCTCACTATATACCAGAGAGACAATGAAGGGGGCGGCCATCATGGCGCCTACTACCTGCACAACCCTCCCCAGCAGATAAAAGATCATTGCATAATTCATAACAGTATATCCTTGATGTCGTTAAGACCTTCGTTGGTCGTAACTATCACAACATTATCTCCCATACGTATGTCATCATGACCTCCCGGGGTAATGACACGGCCGTCCCTGACTATGGCACACACAAGTATGCCTTTCTTGAGCTTCAGTTCCATAAGAGGCTTGCCGGTGACATCGGATTCCTGCCTGATAACAAATTCCAGGGCCTCCACCTTTCCGTCCAGGAGCCTTGTAAGAGTCTCCACGTTGCTGCCGTAAGAATTTTCCATAGCCCGGACATACTGAAGTATCATCTTGGCTATGGCTGCCTTCGGGCTCACTATGGCTCCGATAGGGAGATCCGAAACCACTTCCTCAAAGGAAACGTGATTCAGCTTTGTGATAGTCTTGGCATGCCCCATCTTGCCTGCGAACATGCTGAGCACCATATTTTCCTCATCCAGTCCGGTAAGGGTAACAAAACCGTCTCTGTCGGAAATTCCTTCTTCCATAAGCAGCTGCCTGTCAGACGCATCACCGTTTATTATCATTGTATCCGGAAGAAGCTCGCTAAGTTCCTCGGCACGGGTTTTATCCAGCTCTATGATCTTTACTTCCATCGCATCCCTTTCAAGACGCTTTGCAAGATAATATGCAGTGGTACCGCCGCCCGCTATCATAACGGAACGAACCGGCTTTTCCTTTATTCCGATCTTGGATAAGAGCTTATGGATCTGAGAAGGCGGCGTGATGACATACATGTTGTCACCCACATGAAGCTCTGAACGGCCATCAGGTATCGTCACCTCGCCGTTCCTGAGTATGGCACAGATCAGAGTGCCCTTATGTATCTTTGATGAGAATTCATAGACGCTCATCCCTTCAAGGACAGAGCCTTCAGGGATAGGTACCTGGATAAGGTCAATGCGCCCTCTTGCAAATGATGTGATCTCAAGGGCCCCCGGCACCTCTAAAAGTCTGGCTATATTGCCTGCACAGACCAGCTCGGGATTTATCGTCATTGACAGTCCGAGCTCCTGTGAAAAATATTTGACTTCTTCATTGTAGACAGGGTTGCGTACCCTGGCGATAGTCTTCTTTACACCGGCCTTTTTAGCAATAAGACAGCACAGGAGATTGACTTCATCTGCACCGGTAACGGCAATGATGATATCGCAGCCGCCTACGTCCGCCTCCATCTGTGTCCTGAAAGATGTGCCGTTTCCCTCTACCCCCTGTATATCCAGCTGGGCCAGGGCACGCTCGAGTTTTTCTCCATTAAGGTCGATTACGGTAACATCATGTTTTTCTTCACTAAGCTGCCTCGCAAGTGCAAAGCCCAGCTTGCCGCAACCTACGATCACTATCTTCATATGAGTATCCCCTCCGTATGAAATCGCACACGGAGGATATTTTACCACAACTTAAGGATAACTGCCATCCTGCACGGGCAGGTGATGATATCATGCAAAGTAATATCAGCAATATCAACAGAAATCAGCTATAACCATTCAGACTAGCTTATCCTCTATTTCGAAAAAGGCCTTCAGCCTTTCTATACGTGCTTCCTCACTTCCCATTTTCGACTTCTTATGGTACATAAAATCCGGACCGCCAAGCTCTAGCAGCCTGGGAAAATGTTCTTTTCCGATTGCAACATACACGGCATAATTATCTTCCGGTAGACAGCACCCGCCGGCATCCCAGTAACAAGCCTGGATGTAAGCGACATCATCATGTGTTATCCCTTCATCAAAAATAAGATTCTCAATACATACGCATACCTGACGGTAATTTCCGTTATCATCCGGCGCCTCATACTTATATATGCCTTCCTCAACTTCTATAGGGACAGCATCTTCAGAATGAAAACAGTATGGAAGAAATGGTTCGCGATCAATATTTCTGTGTAGTTTCTTTCCTTTGAAGTTACTGGTTTTATGTGCGCATTTTCCCATGTTTATTACCTCCCAGCTATGTTCTTCTTAATAATAAAACAGGGGTGTGTGCAATATTGCACACGCTCTTTTTATAACATAAGAGAAAGAAAAAAACGGTAACTGCAGCCCCCTTCGGGGCTCTGAACAGTTACTGAAGATGATTTAACAGAACCCAAAAGGAGGCGATGAATATGTCAGATATGTATAATGAAAAAAATGGTAAGATCAGGTGCGGATTCAGATGTGAGTATCCGGACACGCAGGAATTTGCGGGGCATACTTTCCGGCATCTAGCAGGCGGCCTTTATAAAGCAGAGGAGGAATTCGAGCTTACAGCTAAGGAAGCACGGCAGATCCTGCATGAGTACCGGCAGATTCGACTGCTTGTAAGGAAAAAGGATGGACAGCGGGGAGTCTACAGTGATTATTATAATTGGAGGCAGAAATCGAGTTACTGCACACTGGAAGTGGGACATTACCCTGTCTACCGTGTACTCTATGCATATGCAAGGGGATATGAAGATCCGAACCTGGATGACTATCTGAATTATCCGATTAACAGGGCTTCCGCACTCAAAGATTCACGGATGTCCGCTGATCTAAAAAAAATCATGGAGTGCTATAGAAGATACAGCGTGCTTGACATTTTATGCGGCTATGTGTTTTCGGAACTCGGGTATTATAAAAGAATGAGGCAGCCTGAGCTGCGAACAGCTTTTGAATGGAAGTGGCCTGAGGAAGGTATATCGGGTTTTATTTATTATGGAATGAAAGAAGATAAAGAAGCCTTTAACACCAACGGACCGGTCATCTGTAAAGAAATAGAAGAAGGAATATACAGATTTGTAGAGTATCACGATATTGGAAAATATTTTAGCTACACAGCTAAAGATAAATGCTTTATTCCACAGGAAGAGGGGATCACAGTCGATGACATAGCATATCTTCATTCCGGATATATGGATGGAGGAGGCTGGTATTTTCCGGAAAAAAATGTAGCAGAGTATTTTGCAATCGGTAAAGAGCATTTTGACCAGTTGAGAAAATATGGAAGTGATTTCATGTATTTTAAACAGGATGATAAATAGCATACTCTCTAATATAGAAAAAATCCCACAAGAAATGCGGCTAATCTGGAAGCCGATTCCAAATTAGTCACATTATTACATTTATATCACTCCCAAAATTACTAACACATCTACTTTGATGTGGGTATTATAATGCGTTCTGCTATCACTTTGCCTAGCTTTCTCTGATTTTCCGTATCCAGATGTACTCCATCCGTATCGCTCACCTTCACATACTGTGCAGCATCCAGATAATCACAGTTATACATCTCTGCAAGAGTTTTATACCATTCTGCCAGCTCCTTAGAAACCTTCACGGCATTTTCATAACCGAAACTGTCGCCAAGCCATGAGTCCCTGATTGCTTCCGAGACTGTCGGCGGCGATACCAGCAGGACATTAAAAGAATCCCGGCACCTAAAACGGTTATAGCTTTGAACCTTTTCAAGCATTATCTGCATCTCGCCGGCTATATCCATTGAAGAATAAGCAAACTTACGCTTGCAGTCGTTGCAGCCCAACATTATTATCAGCAGGTCAAAAGGCGTATGGGACTCCATACATGGCCCTATATACTTGAGGCCATTCTTCTCACCTTCTGCAGGGTCATCCGTAGCAATAGTGCGCCCGTTCTGTCCTTCCTCGATAACTGCATAGCCGTCGCCCAGTTCCTTCTGCATTACCTGAGGCCAGCGGCTATCCTCCGCAAAACGAACTCGTTTATCAGGATCATATCCCCATGTAAGGGAATCACCGAAACAGACGATATGTTTTTTTGTGCTGTTTGTGTTTGATTCTGTATCTGACATGACATGCTCCTCTCATAGTCTACATCTTACAATCATCCCCCAAAGTCTCCATTGAAAAACAGTTTCACTTTATATTTCTTTTGGTGAAAGATCAATTAGTATCTCTTCAAATTTGCAATCATTTATTCCAAGTCTTTCTGCCTGTTCCTTAATTTTCGTCACAATATCATTCGAAATACCATATCCAAGTGACACTCTGTAATTATTGATTGCATCTTTCAAAATTCTTTCTACGTTCAGTTCCCGACTTTCAGGATGTACTATTATATATGACTTAAGATATCCCGATGTGTTATTACCTCCATCAGTTACCCAATCCGGATTTAGGCCCCCATGATCACACTCGTTTTTGTTAGAGTATTCCGCTGCTTTATCAAATAATTCTTTCCATGACAGATTAACAACATCATTCCAACCAAGCCCGAACTCAGCAGCTTTACTAACAACGCTTTTTCGAACAGCATGGTTGCGATATCTATTAACCCTTCCCTCCCTCTGCTCATAGTCAATAGGAGATACCGGTGTTCTCCAATGAAAAGTGTTGTGTGAATAATACTGGAAATTTAATCCTTCCTGAGCTATTGGCGTAGTCATCAAAATAAACGGATAAAACGGCGAATTGAAAGCCCTGATTATATAATCTTTATCCCCATTCTGTTCGCTAAATAAATTAGCAATACCGCATTTCACATTATATTTTTTACAGCCATCATTCTCCTTGCAATAATAGCTTATCTCACCGGTATTCCGTACATCAAATACATCACACATCGATTTTAGCCTATCCCACACATCATCCTTAAAATCTCCCTTTGTTAAAACAAAAACATATTCTTCAATCACGCCGCACAGATCTCCGTCGCTGCAGTACGTGAACAAAGAATCGGCATCAGTGACTTCAGCATTTGCTAAAACCATCTTATGTTCTTTTAAGTAATCAAAAAAAAGTTTCGTACAGTCTCTTGCAGTCTTCTTGAGATTATTCAAATCTACATCGCTAAGTTTTTCTATATCCTTTTGAATTCCACGTATTATACCCTGATAAAAACAAGCATAGGGAATTCCCTTACGAGCATCATCAGCTGTATTTTTTGCTTCATCAATTCCGTTCCTAAGCTCATCAAAATATTCATCAGGCATAGGCTGTGCACCAGTCAGTTCCGACTGTACTGACAGTATTGCCGATACGCTTTTTATGGTCATAATATGTCTTGCGAATACTAAAAACTTACTTACATTTTTAATATCTGCCCAAAATCCCTTTAAACCATCTGATTTAGCCGAGGGTATCCATAATGCCTTTGTAACTGGCGATAACGTTTCTTCCGTATTCCAGCCGAATTTTTTCATCAGCATCCTCAGTCTGTAACAGTCCGGAATAGCACGGCCATCCCAAAAGCATTTTGAATCAAATCTGTTTAAATACTCTTCAAACTCTCTAATACTTTTTTCCGATACGGTTTCAGGGAAACCAATTGAAGTATACCCTTCAGAAAATGACATAGGATACGGCGACATCTTCGTATATAGCAGAGCATTATTTATGCCCACACCGCCTTTGTGCAAAGAAGAAACCATTTCACAATCATAAAACATTTCCTCTTTTGTAAAATCGGTATTAGCTTCGCTAATTAATTCAAATTTAGAGTCAACACTTTTTAATAGTGTTGATCTTTCTGTCCTGACCACATACTGTTCTAAAAGGGACTGCATTTCAGCTTTATTTGATCTGCACTTATTCCATAATTCCAAAAAAGCGGCTTTGTCAGCACTCTTTTCAGACATATTTTTAAGGGTCATGACAGTATCAGCGAATAATTCACTGATTTTCTTACTATCAGACCCAGAGAGAAAATTATATACATCCTGATAGCCTGAAAAACAGTTTTCGTCATCTTTGTCTTTTATTTTCCTCTTGCTGGTCTCCTTTCTTCCTTCATCTGTATCGTCCACATCGTATTCATCAAGTTTTTCAGACATTATATTTACAGACTTTAAATTCATTTTATACGGAGTTGCAGACATTAAAAGAACTTTAGCCTCCTTATCATAATCCTTTCCGATGTTTAAATAGGTTTCCAGTTTGGATCTAACAGCACCTGAAAAATACTTGTGGAATTCATCAAGAATGATCAGATCAGGCGACAGCTTACGGTAATTGTTTAAATTTATGATATACCTCAGTTTGCCAAAAAAGCTTGATACTATTTTATTGTATTCCTGATAATCATTTACATAATATGGAATCAAAAGCGGAATAACAAACTCTCTCGCTATATTTTTTTTCTTATCATCCTCCAGGAAATCACCGTCTTTCAATTCCATATGCACCGAGAATACTTTTTTTTCCATCGTTTCATTTTTAGGATAATACATTTCTTCTATAAATTTATTAATAGACAGTGACGATTTGTTTTCAATATATTCAACGACCGAGTTTATCGTATCTATATACTGACCAAATTCATTCTGTATCTGTTGAAACACAAATTTTGCTTCTTTAATATCAAGAATATCAAGCAAGCCACTTTCCAGCGAATTCTTCCACAATTCAGTATACTGATTTCTAAAACCAATCAACTTGTCAGATAAAACATCTTTACCTAAAAAATATTCGTAGCGGCACTCATCCCCATTTTGGCTTGAATTTGCTAATGCGGAAATCATCATCTCAAAAAAGTTTTCATATTTTTCTGCACTTTCTCTATCACTCTCATTTTTATAAAGTGTTAAAAATGCCCGTATAAGTGTTTTGCATATTTCTGCTCTTTCCTTTACTGTTCCTGTCGTTCCCTTTTCTTCACTAAAAAACATACCAGCAGAAAAAGAAAGGATATTATACTTTCCGTCTTTTTTTATTTTTTTTCCGTCTTTTTTTATTTTTAGGGCAGATAATCGTTCGTTTTTAAATACCTTTTTTTTACTATCAGAATTAACAAAACCATCACACAGCTCACGCAGGTTCTGCTTTGCGACATTATCGTTTGGTGCTATATAAATAACAGTAAATGATCCGTTCTCGCCACTTATCAGATGTCCCAATTCAACGAGACCTCTGCAGACATAAGTCTTTCCCATTCCGACTTCATCCGCAAGAAGCAGCTTATTCTTTTTTTCGACATAATACTTATATCCCAGATCCCTTACAGACTTTTTCTGAAATTCTTTTACACCGGAAGTATCCCCTTTAAAATTTTTTATAACATCCACCGCACTTGCCATAATCAACTACTCTCCACCCCTGATTGGAAACAAATTCACCATTTTTCTATCTGATTCATTTTCGCTTTTTTCTACTATATCCCGTATACGCCGTAATAATCTCTGGCCTTCATCACCCATAGCATATACTTTTACAAGTTTTTCGTACATTCCGTCATTATTACTAATAGATACGCCTGCATTTTGATTATGTGGTGCACTTTCCTCTGTATCAATCTCATATTCCTCATATTCGGCTTCTTCTTCGTCATCATACGAAGCATTAAAAAATGCAGGAAAAGGATCATTTAATTCACTTATATTTCTGTTTCTATTTTCCTTATCAATCTGTTCAAAAATCTCTTTTGACTCATCATCCAGCTCAATTCTTATCATTCTGCTAATTCTCGAACCTACAAGCCTTATCATCAGGTTCCTTGATATCTTTCTTTTGCCCAGTTTCCAGAAAATCTCATCCTCACTTAACTTTTTATATCCGTTCCCATTCACAATACATATTTCCACTTCCTCTAAAGATAAACCTTCTTTAGGCAAGCCTTCTTTTGAAAACTCTATTCTGCACTCGAATAAGCTGCCATTTTCTGAAAGTTTTAAAATAAATTTACAGTTCCTTGTTACGCTTTCAAGAAGGCTCTCCTTGTCTGATTTCTTAGTCATTTCTTCTGACGGATCATATATATTCTCACCCTCTGCCAAGAACATTTCTCTGAACTTATCCTCCGATATCTCCGTAGGAATTCCAGCTATGCATTCATAATTATTATGAAGTCCATTTTGTGTACAGTTAGCTGATCCTAGCCACAGATAATTAGATTCCCCCTGTACTCCTTCAACAAAGTACATCTTGCTATGTACATTTTCCACTTTCCAAAATTCTGCATTGGCTATTTTTTTACATAATTCATTTGTAAAAAAGGGGGATATGATTATTTTATTATTATCCTTACCTAATCCTATTCTTTGATAGGAACTGTCCGATGAAGCAGTACCTTCACCCTGAAAAAAAACTTCTGCCTTCTTTTCGTTACAATACCAATCCTGTGAATTAATAAAATCAATTACTGATTTTAAATCTGTACTTTCAAAAACTTTTTCAGGTTTATGGTCGCACTTAAGCACTACCCCTGTCTCAACAGAATCAGAGCCTGTTAAATTCCTCGAACTAACCATAAGCCTATAAAAGACAATCCGGCCGTCTTTTAAACTTCCATATTCAGCCAGTATAACCTTTGGATGAAAGGCATAATTTCCTTTTTTTACCGGAACACAGCATGTATCGACTAACTCTGCAAATGCAGGATCTATTATTACGCCCTTACCGTAGAACTTATCTTCCTGATAAAAGACAGTCAGTCTTTTTTTATCCACCAAACATTTTTTTAAAGCAAGAGTATCCCAAAAAGCAAAATCAGAAACCGGTTCCGTCAATGTCATAAGTAAATAAACAAACTCCGGTTCCAACGAATATGTCGTAGCAACTATTCTTTTAATCTCGTATTCATCTGAAACTGCAAGTCCATCATGATAGTTAGTTAATAAATCAATATGTTCCAATTCTGCCTCCATGAAAAGATCTCACGTACGCCATTTTCCTCTCCTTCATTCTAAAGATTCATACCATTCACGCAATGACATTTTTTTAGTATTATTTTCTAAACTGCTGAGAGGATAATCATGATAAAACCCTTTTTTATTGCTTCTCATCCGCCTTGTGGGTTCAAAATCTGTATTCTCTACAACATAAATATCTTCCGTTATTTCCAGATTATCATCAAATTTTGCAAATAAACCGTACCAGTTCTCGTTTTTCTCTCTTTCGAGCACTATTTTATCAGCCACTTCCTTACCGACAGTATATCCGCTTTTAGTTTTTCTTGATCCATATGAACAAAAAACCACAATATACTCTTTGTCATTTTTTGTAATGGCATATGTGTTATTTTTAACCTGTCTGCAGTCTATACCATCCTCGCAGATTGTCCTAAATATGATCTGGCGTTTCGCCGAACCAATTCCTCCACGTAGACTTCCACTTACAGACCTATAATTGCATCTGCTCATCAGTTCTTTATCTCTTGAATCCGGCCTAAATCGCCATTCAGCATTCTCCATCATAGTCTTCTCCCTACAGATAGTATTTGATTCCTTAACACATCCTGCTCACTGTTATCTATGGCGTTACGGTTCAAAACACACTATGTTTTACAGTTTTGTTATATTCTATCACACCGCCCATATGATATCATCACGAACTTCTTCCTTATGCCGTCAGGCCGTATATCTTCCTGGCTTCTGCAAGGTAGTCGGCATTTCCGGATTTACGGACAGCGTCAAGCAATGCATCTGTCTCCGTAATGTAGAAGAAAAACTTTTCCCGCCCGTTTGCCCCGGCTCCTATCCTGTCCAGGAATCCGAACACATTGCTTATTTTCTTAGACATGGTTCCGGAAGTCTCGTAGGCCATGGTCGCTGTCAACCCCTTTTCTATTATCTCCACGGCGCTGTTTATGAACTCCGTATTCCCCTCTCTAAAGGATTCCACCAGCTCATCCGTGTACTTTCCGTTTATCACCTGCTGCATCTGCTCCTCAGAGAATGAATTCTTATTAAGCCAGTAATATGTCCAGAAATCCGAAGCAATAGTGTAAGACTTTATGAACTGCATTATAGTCTTAAGACTAAGTGCTATGCCGCATTCCTCATAGACATTTATTGTATGTGACAGGTTTTCCCACCCTCTTGCCGTGACAGTTTCGAAGTTACTCCTGTCATTCTAGACACGGTAAAGGTTGGCCGGGAAAAGCTCCTGGTATTTCAAGAGCAACGGGTGGTACTCTTGTTTCTCAGCAGAGGCCAAGAAACAGTTCGTATCAGGCACTATA
>JAEEGL014657141.1_pt1 | contig 14198 bp, 4 predicted proteins | sample 9134231 | NCBI WGS metagenome assembly JAEEGL01 (sample SAMN16246548, study PRJNA631951) | gut metagenome | biome: gut microbiome; feature: rumen; material: fiber-attached | host: Bos | place: Iran: Karaj | collected 2018-10 | reverse complement strand
TGGAGCTGAACATCCAGATGCTCCTGCAGTATGACGTGGACCGTCTGCTCACTCCCTACGTGCGCCAGTCGGGACTCTCAGCCACTACCGACAGCAAGAGCAAGTACTACCGTTGGGAACAGAAGCATCCCAACTTCAAGAACTGGGGTGGTGATGCCGGCTTTGACCTGAGCGGTCACGTGGGTGGTCACTATCTCTCAGCGTTGGCTTTGGTTTATGCTGCCTGTCACGATGAGGCAACTCGCACGACGTTGAAGGAGCGCATGGACTATATGCTCGATGTGATGAAGGACTGTCAGGATCAGTATGACAACGATACTGAGGGACTCTATGGCTTCATCGGCGGTCAGCCCATCAACGACTCGTGGAAGAAACTCTATAAGGGTGACCTCTCTGGTATTCAGGGTAACTGGGGCTGGGTGCCGTTCTATTGTCAGCACAAGATCTTAGCAGGTCTGCGCGATGCCTATCTCTATGGCAACAGCGAGCAGGCCAAGGAGATGTTCCGCAAGTTGAGCGACTGGAGTACCAACCTGATAGCCAAGGTAGGCAGCGATGCCTTCGAGAGCTTTCTCAATTGCGAGCATGGCGGCATGAACGAGTCGCTGCTAGATGCCTACCAGCTCTTCGGTGAGAGCAAATACCTGACGGCTGCAAAGAAATACACGCACAAGGCGATGCTCAACGGTATGCAGACACTCAACAAAACCTTCCTTGACGGTAAGCATGCCAATACACAGGTGCCTAAGTATATCGGTATGGAGCGTATCTTTGAACAGGATGCTACCGTTTCCTCTTATCGTAAGGCAGCAGAAAATTTCTGGCAGGACGTAGCGATGAACCGCACCGTTTGTATCGGTGGTAACTCGGTCGGTGAGCACTTCCTGTCGGTGGCTAACTCCAACCGCTATATCGACCAGGCCGACGGTCCTGAATCATGCAACACGAACAACATGCTGAAGCTCTCGGAGATGCTGAGCGACCGAACGGGCGATGCTAAGTATGCAGACTTCTACGAGCAGGCCACATGGAATCATATCCTCTCCACGCAGGATCCCACGACGGGCGGCTATGTCTATTTCACCACTTTGCGTCCGCAGGGCTACCGCATCTACTCACAGCCCAACAAAGGCATGTGGTGCTGCGTGGGCACGGGCATGGAGAACCACTCGAAGTATGGCCATTTCATCTATACCCACGACGGCAACAAGACGCTCTATGTGAACCTCTTCACCCCCTCCCGTCTGGTGAGTGACGACTTTGCTGTCACACAGGAAACCCTCTTCCCGGGTGTCAATCCTGGAGCGTTAGCAGTGCCTACGGCTCAGACGGCTACCACCGAGATTACCGTGGAGAAAGCTGGCGACTATACCATTGCCGTGCGCCATCCGGCGTGGGCAGGCCAGCAGTATCAGGTGTTTGTCAACGGGCAGGCTGTAGAGCAGACGGTAACGACGGGTGTGGCCAGCTATGTGACCATCAGCCGCACGTGGCAGGTGGGTGACCAGATCACCGTGTGGCTGCCTATGGAACTGCGCTATGAGGAATGTCCCAACTATACCGACTATATCGCCTTCAAGTATGGTCCCATTCTCTTGGGCGCACAGACCACAGCCTCTTCGACGGCTGCTGCGCCCGACGGCTTACCCGTTGAGAAACTCCAGAACGAATATGGTGGCGAGGGTCGCATGGACCATTCGCCTGGTTCGGTAGGCAAGCAGATGAACCTTCTGTCCTCTCCGCTGCTTATTGGCAACAGAGCCGAGGTGCTGGGTCGCATCAAGGCGGCCGACCTGAGCAAGGCACAGTTCACTATTGATGCCAAGCGCGAGGGAGTAGATACCTATAAGTGGACGACGCTCACCCTGCAACCCTTCTATCAGATACACCATGCCCGCTACATGTGCTACTGGTACCAACAGACGCCTGAGAACTTCGCCAATAGCGATATGGCCAAGACCGAGGCGGCCAATGAGGCACTGAAGAACCGCACCATCGACTTTGTGGCTCCCGGTGAGCAGCAGAGCGAGGCTGGCCATGAGTATAACTACAGCAGCAACTCCACCAAGGGAACCTATAACGGCGAGAGCTACCGTGATGCGCAGTCGGGCGGCTATGTGCAGTTCGCACTGTATAATCCTGATGCCATCAGCGACGATTTGGCTATCATGTGTCGTTTCACCACGGCCGATAAGGGACGAGTGGCTACGCTGACCGTCGATGGCAAGAAGCTTGCTGACATCACCATCCCTGGTAGTGTGCGCAATGCTGACAATGGCTTCTACAATGCCGAATATCCCATCCCTGCCTCGATGGTGAAGGACAGCAAGGGACAGGTGAAGACGAAGTTCGTGGTGCGCCTGTCAGCGACAGGCTCTACACCGAATCCCGGTCTCTACTACCTGCGACTGGTGAAGGACTATGTGGCTAATCCCAACGCCTATCAGTTCCATTGTACCGACTGGGTGACGGGCGATGCCAACCGTATCAGCGCCAGCAATATCACTTATGACACGGAGAACAATGTGATCAAGGCTAAGAGCACGGGTGCTAACAATATCGCCCTCATGATGAAGTATGCCGAGAACGACTACGACATTGATCCAGCACAGAAGTATCTGGTGGTGCGCGGCTCTAATCTGAAGACCACGTCGGGTGCTTCCTACCTCTGGTGGCTCAACGGCTCGAACCACGGCACTCAGGTGGCACCTGTGGTGCAGCGTCAGCTGACGGTGGGAGAGGCGAAGCAGACGCTCATAGCCTGGGACATGACCACCAGCGGACTCTATGAGAACTTTACTGAAGACCGCCCCAGCGTCTGTGTGGGACAGACCATCTTCGGCTTGACCGCTTCCTCTTCCGACGGCTCGTGCGAGATCTACGACATCAACTTCGTGGCCAGCGTGGATGACTATCAGCAGGCCACCCACATCTTGAGCCCGCAGATGGGGGAGGGCAGTGCTGCTGCCTACACTTTGGATGGTCATCGCGCCGCACCTTCCTATAAGGGCATTCAGGTAAAGAACAGAAAGAAATACATACAATAGGTAAAAGATGAATACAGAGAATAAGATTGTAATAGGTATTGACGTCGGCATTTCGACCACGAAGATTGTTGGACTGCGCGACGGCAAGGTCATCTCGCCCTTCCGCATCACCGCTGCCGACCCTATCACCTCGCTCTACGGAGCCTTTGGCAAGTATCTGCACGACAACGAGATTTCGCTTGATCAGGTGGAACACGTCATGCTGACGGGCGTGGGCGCCAACTACGTTCAGGGTGATGTCTATGGCGTGAAGACCAGTCGCTGCGACGAGTTTGTGGCCGACGCACTGGGTGCCCGCTATGAGTCGCACATCGACCATGCCATCGTGGTGTCGATGGGCACGGGTACCTCGTTCGTGATGTGTAATGGTAGCAAGATCGAACATATCGGTGGTATCGGCATCGGTGGTGGTACGCTGCAGGGCTTGTCGCGCATCATGCTCAACACCAGCGACATCAAACAGGTGTCGGCACTGGCCATGCAGGGTGACATCAGTCATATCAACCTGCTCATCGGCGATATCTCCGCACAGCCCCTGCCGGGACTACCCAAGGAAGCCACGGCCTCGCTTTTTGCCCATGCCAAGAACGACGCTTCGCGCGAAGACATCGCTGCCGGTATCATCACCATGGTGCTTCAGTCCATCGGCTCTGCTGCCGTGCTGGCGGCCAAGGGCTCAGGCTGTACTGACATGGTACTTATTGGCAACCTGTCGCTGTTGCCCCAGTGTAAGGAGATCTTCCCTGCCCTCGAAAAACTCTACAGCGTGCGCTTCCACATACCGAAGTATTCGCAGTTCTGTACCGCTATCGGAGCAGCGCTGGCCCATCAGGAATAACTCAACTTTCGCAAGCTCAGCTCTTACCTCTAAAAGTTGAGAATGTGAAACTTACGAAACTTAAATTTAAAATATCAATTTCTTTGTAATGAAAAACCTTACCATTTCGTTGCTGGCCGTAGCGGCCATGCACGTGTTTTGTGCGTTTACTTTTGCTCCTAACGCCGTTGACACTCTGAAGACCAAGACCGACACTTTGAGGGTCGATACGGTCAAAGCCGACACTACTGCTGTGAGTGATACCACGAAGGCGAAGGAGAAGAAGGAAGAGACCGAGTATCAGAAACTGCTGAAGAAAGAGGGCGCCCTTTCGCAGACAGGCCTTTTCACTGTGCGCCACATCGAGGACAAGTACTATTTTGAGGTGCCCGACTCCATGCTGGGCCGCCTCTTCCTCTGGGTCACTCGCTTCACAGCCGTTCCGCAGGGCTTCGGTCAGTTTGCCGGTGAGGAGATTACCCACTGCACCATCTATTTCGAACAGCGCGACGAGAAGACGCTGCTCATGCGCCAGTATGTGCTCAGTACGCAGGCTCCCGACAAGGACAACATTGCCCGAACACTGGAGAAAGCCACCATCGACCCCATCGTTGAGGCTTTCAAGGTGATTGGCAAGAACGAGCAGAAGGATGCGCAGTTGATAGAGGTGACCAACCTCTTCAAGCAGGACAATCAGCTCACAAGTCTCTCATCGAATAATAAGACTTCGCTGAAGGTGGGTGGCCTGCAGGGCAACCGCACCTTTATCGACACGATGAAGGTCTATCCCACGAACATAGAGATCCTGTCAACCCGCACCTACGGAGCGAGTGGCACCTCTACAGCAGCTGCCCGCACGGGTTCTCTGACCATGGGTTTCAACACGTCGATGGTGCTGCTGCCCAAGGAACCGATGCGCAAGCGTCTCTGGGATGAGCGCATCGGCTATTTTGTCAACACCTTCCGTCAGTTCAGCGATGATCAGATCAAGGCCCGCCGTGAGTCGTTCATCTCGCGCTACCGTCTGGTGCCGAAGAACAAGACCGCCTATTGCGCTGGCTTGCTCAGTGAACCGGTGAAGCCCATCGTCTATTATATCGACCCAGCCACGCCAAAGAAGTGGATTCCCTATCTTATCCAGGGCGTGAACGACTGGAACGTGGCCTTCGAGGCGGCTGGTTTCAAGAACGCCATCATCGCTAAGGAGTGGCCCAACGATTCGACGATGAGTCTCGACGATGCCCGCTTCTCGGTCATCCGCTACCTGCCCTCAGAGACGGAGAATGCCTACGGCCCGCATATCATCGACCCGCGTAGCGGTGAGATTATCGAGGCACACATCTGCTGGTTCCATAATGTCACGAACCTGCTCACCAAATGGTATATGATCCAGTGCGGCGCTCAGGACAAGCGTGCCCGCAAGATGAAGTTCGACGACAAACTCATGGGTGAGCTCGTGCGCTTCGTGTCCAGCCATGAGGTGGGCCACACCCTCGGTCTGCGCCATAATATGGGCGCTTCGTTTGCCACGCCCGTAGAGAAACTGCGTGACAAGAAATGGGTGGAGAAGCATGGCCATACGGCCTCCATCATGGACTATGCCCGCTTCAACTATGTGGCACAGCCTGAGGACAATATTGCCGAACAGGGACTCTTCCCCCGCATCAACGACTACGACAAGTGGGCCATCAAGTGGGGCTACCAGTGGCGTCCAGAGTTCAAGGACGAGTTTGATGAGAAGGACAAGCTGATGAAGGAGACCACCAGGAAACTGCGTGGCAACCAGCGCCTCTGGTTTGGCGGTGAAGGGTGGGGCGATGACCCCCGTGCTCAGACTGAGGACTTGGGCGACAACAGCGTGAAGGCATCGGAATACGGCTTGAAGAACCTGAAGCGCGTGATGGAGGCTTTGCCTGACTGGACGCATCAGGACAACGACCAGTATGAAGACCTGGGAACCATGTATAGTGAGGTTCTCAACCAGTTCACCCGCTATCAGAACCACGTGTTGCGAAATGTTGGCGGTGTCTATTATAATAACCTGCCTGACGAGGAACCCCAGGTCAATGTGCCCAAGGAGCGGCAGAAGGAAGCCTTGCAGTATCTGGGACGTGAGGTCTTCGACGTGCCTGAATGGCTCTATCCCTCGCATATAATTAATAAGGTGGGCATCAATGCTGTCAGCGACCAGAACATGAGGCAGGAGAATCTGCTGAGCCGACTGCTGCAGGGTAACGTGCTCAACGGGCTGTGCTACCAATCGACGCTCGATGCTAATGCCTATTCGGTGGAGGAGTATCTCGATGACCTGTTTGCGCAGGTGTGGTGTCCGATAGAGGGCAGTGAGTTTAAGAAGACGATGCGTCGCAACTTGGAGCGTAGCTATGTCAGTCTGCTCAACGACCTGTTGAACCCCACGGCGCGAATCTCGACGATGAAGGTCGATAACAATGAGGTGACGCTCTATCTGCTCCAGCATCTGAGCAAGATAGAAGATTATCTCAAGGCGCAGCAGGCTTCTGGCATCAACGCCCTGCACTATCAGGACTTGCAGGAGCGCATACAGCTCATACGCGACCGCCGTAATAATCCTAATCCAAAGAACTAAACCATCATAAAAGGCATCCCAGCGAGGGATGCCTTTTATGATGGTCTAAACGCTGATAGGGTCGTTTAGCAAGGAAGAATCTTCACCATAGACGCTGTAGATGTAGCGACCGTCGGGACTTTCTATCGTGGTCAGCGGCAGTGTCGTGTGTTCCAAGGCATGCTTCACATCATCGGAGATGCCGATGCCGGCATGCTTGAGCACGGCCTCCTTCATCGTCCAGAGACGAATGAACGCCACATCGGGGCGTTCGGCCTGCTCGATCTCCTGCACCTCGCGTTCGTTCATGGTGTAGCGCACAAGGCTCTCATGGTATTCGCGGATGCTCTCCACGTCAACACCCACAGGATGACTGCTGAGGGCGCAGATGGCAGCCTCACGGCAGTGGCTCATGTTGAAATGAATGTCGGGATGTCCCACGATGCGGGGCTTGCCATGCTCACCATATTCAAACACGGGCGGTTCCGTGATGCCATACTCTCGACGCAGCCCTTCGCAGAGCAGCAGATAGGCGGCAGCACACGTCTTACGGCCTAAGTCGTGTTTGAACTTCAGTGCCTGTTCGCGGCGTTGCTCTGACAGCAGGGGTAGTGCGGCCTCGAAGTCGAAATGCTCAATGTCGTCGTTGAGGTAGATTCTCATCATTTTCTTTTGTAAAAAATAGAGCCGTATCAGCGAGATACGGCTCTATTTGGATTAGAGTGTTATTACTTTACGACCTTCTTGCCGTTGATGATGAATAGACCCTTATCGGCCTTGTTCACCTTCTGACCACGGAGGTTGTAGATGGTCTCAGCCTTCTTTTCGTTCTTCACGTCCGTGATACCCGTAGAAACCTTAGATACCCAGAATGCGATATTGTCGAAGTAGAAGGTTGTTGCCGTCTTCACCTTGCTCAGGTTGAAGGCAACGGTCTTGAAGGGCTTACCGCCTTCAGAGGCATCGCATGCTTTGCCCCATTCGCCATTCCAGTTACCTGCCTCATCCTTGGTAGCAGCAGAAACCTCTACTTCCTTAGACATGTGCTGCCATTCGGTTGTTGCGGTATAAGAATCTACGCAATACCAGTGGATGTAGTTACCCGGCTCTGCATGACTCTGGGTGTCGAATGCAGCTTCCTGAGAAGCCTTGTAGTCGAACTCAACATGAATCTTGTATCCGGCAGGAATGTTTTCGTTAGCCTGGATGAAGAACTGGGCATCCCAGTCGGCAGAAGGATTGTCTGGAGTATTGATAACAATACCGCGGCTGTTGTTCTTACCAGCACCAGGAACGATGACTGCAGGAACAGGATCACCGGCATTCTCCTTGATAAAGAAGTTTGCAACCTCGTCAGAAGCCAAATTACCATTACTGATAATAGAACGCCAGCCCTCAGCAACCTCAATCTCAGGATCGTCGTCGTTGATAACATCCTGCTTCACGAACTTCACGTTCTTGAACGACAGCCAAGAGATGTTGTTGTCGGCAGCGACCTTGAACTGAATCTTCAGCACGCCATCGGCTGCAACTTCACCAATAGCGGTGAATTCCTTCAGATACATCTGTGAAGTGCCTACCTGGTCGCCAGCGGCTACGTCAACAGCCTCACCCTCGTTTGCACTCAGCGTGATACCATAAGCAGGAGCGGTATAACCGTTCTTAGCACGAACACGTACCCAAGCGGTCACGTCATACTTGCCCTCGGGCAGGTTGGTCATCGTAGCGGTCAGCGTGTTCTCAGCAAGTGAGTTGGCGTCAGCAGTCCAGTACTCGAAGAACGGAACTTTGAAGTTTGAACCGTCGTTCTCGCCCTCAACACTCCATGTGTTGATGTACATGCCTGCGTCGTAATCCTTACACTGGGTCTCACCAATGGTCCAAGCAGAGAGCAGGAGGTCGTCAACGTTGTTGGCAACATGCCAGCCCAGCAGCGACTCAGGATTCTCAAGTTTGTCCTCAGCAGTAAGTTCACCTGCCTCGTACTTACCCTTAGCGGCTTCGTAGATGCCGTTGTAGGTCTGGAAAGCCTCAGCAGTATATACATTGGTTCCAGCCATTACATTTTCCATGCTAGCAAGAGCAGTCTTGGCAGTGAGGTAGAACTCAGCCTTCTCAATGACGGCCTTCACGGTTGCGATAGCAGTGTTGATAGCCTCAGCACCAGTCACGTCAGCAGTCGTAGCGATGGCCTCGTCGATAGCGTTCTTCACGGCATCAACATCAATCTGCTCCTTCAGCCCAAGAGCCTTGGCGCGCAGATCGGCCAGTTCCTTAATGATGGCTGCGTTCTTCACAGCATCAATGTCGGCGTCGGCACCATAGTAGGTCAACTGGAAGTTATCCCAGATACACCACAGGGCGGTGTTGCCTTCGAGCTTAGCACCTACGGTCAGTGTACCAGCCTCAGCAACCTGTACGAAGATAGGATCGATGGTGTAGAGACCATTGGTGAATGAACCAGAAGCATCGCTCATAGAGTTCTCTGAACCAGACTTCACAGGGAAGGTCTTTGTCTCTTCGTTTGCAAAGAATACGGGCAGATGATCGTTGTCGGATCCATCCTGACGATAGAAACCTTGAGCTGTCAGGGCATAGACACCCTTAGGAGCGCCCTCAATAGCCTGGCTGATGGTGAACGTTGAATGGAATGACTCAACACAGTTGTTTACGCCGTTGCCACCAGAGAGATTCTTATTGGTGCAATCTGCGCTCACCGTCCAAGCCTCAGCGTTACGCTGGTCGTTGCGGTTGAAGTTGTTTGCCTTGATGAGAGCGGTGACATCCATAGGCTCCTCAACCGAAGCTTCTTTCATGTCATCCAAAATCTGATTCTTCACGCCGTCAGGAGTAACGAGGATCCAAAGACGTGGCTCTTCGCTCAGAGCTAAGTTGTCGTTGGCATCAATGCTCAGATACTTCGTGCCATCAGTGATATAGAAACCGAATTCCTGCTCCAGCAGACCCCACTCAGCAGCGGGTGCATCCATATAGAGGTTGCTTCCCAGGAAGTGATCAGTATCATTATTCTTCACCTTCGTGTCGATGGTCACCATCTTGGTCTCTGCGTTTGCAGTGAAAGTCAGGTCAAGACCGATTTCGCTAATGATACCACGGGTACCATAGTCATGGCCAGCAGCCACGAACTTGCCAGTTTCAGCATCGATAATGTAAGCTACACCATTGAACTCAAAGAATGTGGGTTCGGGCTCGGGTTCAGCCTTCTTCTCAATAATCTGAAGCTTGGTAATGAACAGGTTGGTGCCAGTCTTGCTACGGGTCAGCGTGATGGTCTTGCTGCCTGCAGCTTCGGCAGGAACGATGGTGTACTTCAACGTCGGAACGCCATTGAATGTTGCATCAATGTTTGCCTCGTCACCGAATATCTCACCTTCAGCAGTTGTGCCATTCTCAAAGACGATGTATGGACTAGCTTCCTTCGTCTCATTCTTGTTGATGAAAGCTGTATAAGCGATAGTGTCGCCTTCTGCTACAGCCTTGTCAAGAGTGATAACCATCTTACCAGCATTGGCAGAAGCAGTCTCATCGTCGATGTTAGCCTTCTTACCGTTCAAGCAGATGGTGTAGTAGCCGCCTTGTGCATAGTTCAGACGATCACCGTCACCATTCACGTAAGCAATGGTTCCACCGAATTCAGCAGGTGTGCCCTCGGGCGACTCCCATGAGTAGATAATGCCTTCAATAGGCTCGGGCTCGGGTTCTACTTCTGCGTCACCCAGACGAGTCAGCGTCCAAGGACCGATTACGGTATAATCCGATTCGGGCGTAGCAATTCTGTTGATACCAATAGTAACGTCGCCGTCGGAAGGCAGGTTGAAGATCACCTCGTTCACATACTTACCAGCAGCGAACCAAGCCTGAACTGCGCTTGAAGAGTTGGGAACGTATTTGTCGTTGACCAGAACTGCACCTTCGCTAGCAAGATTTGTCTCAGAAGCACCGTCGTAGCGGTTCTGCACAGGAACACTAAATTCCTTATCACCAATCTTTACATACATCTTAAGCAACTTGGTGGCCGTACCTTCAGTGATGGCAGCAGCTTCTGCGGCTTCGTCACCACCATAGCGGTAAGCAGCCTGAGCAGTCAGTCTGTAGTAACCAGAAGGAATGCTGATGGTCTGCTTGAAGTCGAACTCAGCAGCGTTACCAACCTTTACGATACCAGAACCGTCGATACCCTTTGTGCCAGTAGCGTCAAAGCCACCTTCACCCTTCAGGTCAGCGTTTACGATATAGTCAGTGTAGTCTGTCTTGACAGGAGCCACGTACTCAGCGATCGTCCAAAGGCCGTTGTTAGCAGCAGCTTTGTTCGCATAGACGTAAGAACCTTCTGTGGCGTTGTCAAGACCGAACAATCCGTTGGCACCCTGGATAGTGTAAGCACCGTCGGCAAGATAGAAGTTTACAACGTAAGCTTCCTCCTTGGTTGTCGTGGTTGACAGCGTCCATGTGTTTCCTGCGGTCTTGAGGATGTATTCGCCTGCCTCGTTGGAAAGGACATAACCACCCTCGACTTCAGTAAAGAATACGGATGCGTCCTTGGCAACGCTAACCTTTTCGGTAGTGATGCAGAGGTTGCCTTCTGCTGTCGTGTTGGTTATAGCGTAAGCCTTGTCTTCAGCAGGCTTGTTCAGGGCAGCCTTCGCTGCGGCAAGAGCAGCATTTACTTCGTCAACAGTCGTTGCGCTTTCGATAGCACCCTTTGCTGTAGTAATAGCAGCTTCGGGATAGGTGAACAATACATCGCCGATAGTCAAGGCGTCCACCTCAGCAAGTGCGTTCTCCTTGGCTGCAGCCAGTTCAATGGCGGCAATCTCCTCGCTGCCGTACAGCTTCACATGGTCAATAAACAGGTGAGGAGCAGAACCGTTACCCACGTTACCGGAGTTGACACCTAACGATACGGTTACGGTCTTTTCTTCAGCCAGAGTGATCTTAACTTGGTCCTTGGTCCACTTGCCTACAGGATAGTTCTTTGTGGTGCAGTATGTACCATCGATGCCAATAAGATTCTGGGAAAGTGCAGCAGTGCCGGCTGCATTATAGACAACGGCCTCAAAGAGATATTCACCGGCAGGCAGAGTGACTTCCTGAGTGTACTGGGTCGTAGCAGACCACACTGCCTCAAGACCTAATACTTTTCCTTCAGTCTCTCCGTTAGGACCGACGGCAGGAACATTACCTCCGTCACCACCAAGAATAGCGGTAGAGCCGTATGCAAATGTACCAGCAGCACGAGCATCACCGTTCTCAACGATGGTCCAGCCCGTCAGGGGCTGCATATTGGCAACCTGACCTTCTGCCACGTCCTTGGCATAAGTGCAGACTTTCTGTGCAATGGGTTCGTCTGCGGTAAAGTCGGCATTAACAATTTGTGCATTGAGATCGAAGGGAACTTCGCCTGTCTTCTCAATCCAGATGTAGTCGAACTGTGTGTCGGCTGTGCTGTTGGCACCGCAGAATGTGATGGCAGTTTTCTTGTTCAGTTCGAATTCCTCAGAAGTAAACTCGTTCAGGTTCACTGCGCCAAAGGTGGCAAAGATAGAATCGGTACCTACACAGAATTTCACTGCAAAGCCATTGTAATTACTCTTTGACGTGAAAATACCAATATGGAACTTGTACTTACCGTATGGCAGTGATGTGATGGTTACGTCACCCTCTGCCTTGGCTGCCTTTGCATTAGAGGCTCGAACAGGAATATTATCATTTGTAACAATATTTACACCCGCAATATCCTCCGCTTCTGTATAGAACACAGCGTTAACTCCTTCCGTCTCAGTGTAGGTGACGGTAGCAGAAGCATTGTCTTCTGTCAGGTTTATAGTCTTTCTGTACTCTTTATTATCAACGCTGGCCATATACAGTTTGCCATCGCTCAGCTGATAGCGGGGATAGCCAACTCGTGGGCTTTCTCCTTCAAAACCGGAACCTGTGGCGAGGGTTGCACCAAGATTGCTCAAAAGCGTGTAGTTAAAGACAAGTGCATCACGAAATACCACATTGACAACAGTGTTACCTTCTGAGGCAATAGTTAGACCCTCTGTGTTGTCACTGTCATAAATGTATTTCTGCGTGCTCTCTGCATTCCAAAGAGGCTCTTTGTCTGCGGGAAGCAATGTGATAGCATCTCCGACAGCACCAGAACGAGTGACAGCTTCCTTGATAGCTGTACCATTTTTGTCAAGGAAATTCACCGTGTAGTTTGCCTGCTGACGCTCGTCTTTGGTAACGGTAATCACCAGATTGTCAATCAAGCCCATCTGTGAATTGTTAATATAGCCAAACATGTCGATCTGTGTACAGTTCGTCGCATCGCTGCTATAGAAAGTAATCGGCTCTTCACCGTTGCTGAAGAGAATGTCTCCAGTACCCTTATCTGCAATAGAATAAGTGTATTTCTTGGTCATCTCGTCAACTTCTAAAGTGACCTTAAGCCATTTCTGAGAGACCACAGTTGAGTTTCCTACGTTCTTTTCGTTCACATAACTATTATTCTTGTCTGTGCCAATTCGGAAAATGGCTCCTTTGTCGCTGTAAGTCGTTTTCGCGCTGTTTCCTGTGTTGCCACGCACGCTCGCATCGCCAATACTGATGATACTGCGTGCGCCATTACCCAAGACAGCATCAAATTCTACTTTGACTTTAGCAGCCTGTTCACAAAGAGAAGAGAAGTCATAGTGCGCAAAACTATAGCCATTTTGTGCATTGCCAGCACCAGTAAAACGAACAGCTTTGCCATTAACGGCAAATTCCTCATTGTAGATGGATTGTGGCCCTTCCACTGCGGTCACGCTAATACGTGAGTCTGGATTAAAAAGGACATTGCCATCGTCGAAGTCGTAGGTGGTCACTGTCTGAGCCATTGCAGGAATGCTCAATAGTGTTAACACCACCACCAGAAATGAATGGTAAATTCTTTTCATTTGCTTTGTTTTTTTTGTTAGTTGTTGTTCTGTTGCGCCTTCTGGTCTGTTAGCGCATGTTTTTAATTTGTAGTTTTAAGCTTTTTGCCTGGCTGCAGACCTATTGTATTGCCTTCCAGTCTCAGTGGTAAGGCCAGCCATGACATGGTTTGTAGTTGTTTTTGTCTCTGATTGTTGTTTTAAGAAGTTGTTTGTTAATAAATGAAGTTTTTTGTTATTTGGTTGCGTTATATCGGTGCAAAAGTACACATTATTTTTAATATGGCAAAGAAAATCCAATTATTTTTGCTTTCAGGGCTTGACTATTCTCTCATCGAGAAGTGCCGTTTCTCTCATCGAGAAGTGCCATTTCTCCCATCGAGAAGTGCCGTTTCTCTAAAATTAAGATTTTCGTTGGTTGTAATGCGGTAGCAATAATGGGTCGTTTCGCCTTCGCGCGCGTAATAATAAATAAGGTATAATAATAGTGTAAGATTGATATTTATCAAGAGTGAAGTAAATTTCTTGCATATTTTTGAATTTTTCTTCTGAAAAGTTTTGTGTTTCGGAAAAAAGTCGTACCTTTGCATCCGCTTTCAGGGAGCACCCCTGTGAGGCGATATTAAAAGCGTTCTTTGAGAAGATTTCATAAGACAGAGAGTAGTACAAGAAGCGAGTGATGATTTTTCATTACTTGGGTAATTTGCCAGACCGTCAATTATATAAATTGAAATAGGTGCTTTTGAGCTTCAGTACTTCGGATACGATCGTCCTTGAGCAGATTAACTGAGTGTGCGTTGCGGTTCTTCCGCGATGCATTG
>JAEEGL014413690.1_pt1 | contig 14198 bp, 13 predicted proteins | sample 9134231 | NCBI WGS metagenome assembly JAEEGL01 (sample SAMN16246548, study PRJNA631951) | gut metagenome | biome: gut microbiome; feature: rumen; material: fiber-attached | host: Bos | place: Iran: Karaj | collected 2018-10 | reverse complement strand
GTTCGCGGGGATGCCGAAGAAATCCTTGCTGTAATCGACCTTGCCTTCCTTATCCTTGGGCAGATCGTTCATATCGAGGCTCGTCACGCGGAACATTTCGCCCGCGCCCTCGCAGTCGCTCCCCGTGAATATGGGGGTGTGGACGTAGAGGAAGCCCCTCTCGTCGAAGAAGCGGTGGATCGCCATGGCGATGACGTGACGCACGCGGAACACGGCCTGGAAGGTGTTTGCCTTGGGCCTCAAATGCTGGATGGTGCGCAGATACTCGAGCGTATGCCTCTTCTTCTGAAGGGGATAATCCTGCGGGCAGTCGCCTTCGATAACGATCTCGTTCGCCCTGATCTCAAAGGCCTGCTTCGCTTCGGGAGTCAAAACGAGCTCACCGCGAACGGTGACGGCCGCGCCCGTGGTAAGGCGCTTCACGGTATCCTGCGGGATGGCGCCGTTCTCGTAAACGATCTGCACGCTGCGGAAGGCGGAACCGTCCGAAAGCTCAACGAAACCGACGGACTTGGACTCACGGGAGGTCTTTACCCAACCCGAAACCTCGATGGCGCCCGCGAACTTTTCGGGAGCCTTGTGCAATTCATAAAGTCTGACCATGATATTCCCCTCGTCAATAAGGATATAATTGCCTGTAATTCTAACACAGGAAGCCCGAAAAGGCAACAGGAAACTGAAAAATATAAAATCCCGGACGCAAAAAAAGGAGCGGGCGCCCGCTCCTCAAAGCCTCTGCGGCTCATTCCCTTTTTGCGTTCACCACGGAGCTCCACACTCCCGCTTCGGTCACGGCAGCGGAGGCGAGCTCGAAATCGCCAACCCTTTGGGGAGTATGCGCGTCCGAGCCTATTATGAGCCCGCAGCCCAGGCGGGCGACCGTCTTGAGCTCCTCGCAGCTCATAGTCACCCTTGCGGAGTTGACCTCCATCAGTATGCCCATCTGGCGGCAGCATTCCGCCATATAGGGGATGTCAACCTTCAGATACAGGCCGGGGTGGGAGATTATGTTCGCCCTGCAGGAATACGCCGCGGCAAGTATGCCTTCCGCGTTCCTGTGCGGATCGTTCTTTATCCCGAGCAGGCTCTCGCCCCAGATCGAAAGCGCGTGTTTATTGAAGGGAGGGACGGACTTGTGGTAGCCGAGGATTATAACGTCGTAATCCCCGCGGTTTTCGGGGCAGTCGGACTTGCCGAAATCCATCACGTTGAGCTCCAGTCCGCGGAGGACCTCTATCCTGCCGGCAAACTCATCCTTCAAAGCGGCGAGCTCGGCATTGAGCTTTTCGAGCTTTTTCCCGCGGACGCCGAAAGAAAAATGCCCCGGCCCATGCTCCGAAACGGCGACCTTTTCAAGGCCGCGTCCGATCGCCGCGAGAACGTTTTCCCGCGGGGAGCCCTTGCCGTGGCTGTAATAAGTATGGGTGTGCAGATCTTCGAATATTCTGTATCCGCTCATTTGCTGTCAATATCCATGGAGCCGGAAAAGCTCATTTCACTGTCGAGCCTCTTGCGCCTGCCTATAACTATCATGAGCGATTCGAGCAGCGCGTTCGTGGAAGTGCCCGTTTCATAACCGCAGATGCGGAAGAGATCGTCCTGCCGGGAAGTGCAGAAGAAATAATCCGCATAGGCTTCCCCGGAGGAATTGGCAAGATTGGTGATGAACGCGGTGACGGCGCCTGCCTGCTTGGCCGTGCGGAGGGCGGCAAGGGTCTTTACGGTCCTGCCCGTTTTGGAAACGAACACCGCAACGACTTCGGTATCGAGGCTTGCCGCATAGGTCTCCATTATATCACTGTTAAGGATAACAACGGAATCCAAGCCCATCTTACAGAGCGCATCGGAAACCGCGTTGCACAGGCCGAGGCACGCGCCCGCGCCGAACCACACTATGCGCTTCTTTTCGAGCATCGTGTTGGCAAGCTCGGCAAGCTTTTCGGCGTCGAGCACCTTGAGGGTCGATTCGATGGCGTTCATGTGCCCGATCATAAGCTTCCTTATGAGCTCGCTGTCCGTATCATCGGGGGAAATAGGCGCGCCGCCTTCCTTCTTAACGGCGGAGCTGCCGCTTGCCAAAGAAACGCGGAAATCCATGAACCCGCTGTACCCGAGCTTCCTTGCGAGCCTCGTTACGGAAGGCACGCTTACTCCCGCGTGATGGGCTATTTCGTTGATCACCATGTGAGCCGCATCATCGGGATTGGCCAAAATGAAATCCGCTACCTTCCTTTCTGCGGGAGGCAGAGTGGTATAGACGGAACTCAGTTTCATTCTTGCAGGCATTTTTGTTCCCCCCAACGTATATTGATCAAAAATAATCAAAGAGTTGTATATACTTTAGCATAAGGGAAGAGGGATTTCAACAAGAAAAAAAGAAAAAAACCCTAAATCCAAAGACTTTTGGGAGTTGTTCATAATTTTGACGCAATTTTGGCGGCGGTTTTATGCGGAAAGCGCCCGCTTGTCCCGAAAGGAGCCTTCGAACGGGGGCTCACTGCCGCCCTGCGGCGCTGATGAAAAGGAGGAAAAACCATGTCGGAAGCGGTCTCTGCGGTAATAAGACCCGATTTTGTATCAATGCTCGAAATAGGGGGCTGCTGGCTGCGCGCCTCCCCGGAAGAGCCCGCCGTTATCCCGGTAATAGGCGGCGAGCTCGTTTTCACGGTATGGCGGACCGAATGCGCAAGGGGCTTTTCGCCAATGCCCGCGCTCTGCCGCGCGGTCATAAAAAACGGTGTTCTTGCGGAAAGCAGCGCGCCCGCTGTCGATTGGGGCGGCGTGATAGAGCTCATGCCGCGGACGGTCCTTATTGAAACGGGGCGCCCCGTGCGGCAGGTGTTGGACAGCGCCCGCTTCCGTATGGGGGAAAGGACCGCGCGCGCCGAGCTCGTCCTTGACGGGGGAGTTCGTCTGGAGCTTCTGCGCGATGGGGCGGCGCCCCTTTCGTTCGGCCTTGGGAGCGGGAACCGCGGCAGCCTGCGCGTGATCGACTTCGGCTTCGCTCGCTGTCTTGCCGCGCATATCTTCCGCGACGGCGGCGAAGGGCTCGCGATAGTTTCTCCGGAAGGCGCGCTCGTTCTCAATGCGGAAGGGGAGAGGGCGGACGTGGTGGACGGAGTGCCCACGCGGATCGAAAGCCTCGGCACAAAGCGCGGGCACGAGCTCCGTACAAGATGGGAAACGCTCGGCGGCGTATTCGTTCCCAAGGAGGATCCCCCCGGTTTTTATACCCATGAGCCATTCCCGCTTGAGGGCGAGGCGGAAAAGGCCGCCGCGCTTTTCGAGGAGACGGCGCTGGGGCGTGACGTTTCGGAACTCATGACGGGATCGCTCGCAGAGGCGGCGGGGGAGGGCGGCCTGCGCGATTATGCGGGGGAGTTTTCCCGGGTGCTCCTTTTTCCGCTGGAGGAGCCGCCGGGAGCCGTTACGGTCGGCCTCGTGCGGAAGGAGGAAGGCGCGGTAACAAGACCGGACCGCTTCCGGGTGAGCTTTTCGGGCGGCCTTGCGGACGACGTTGCGGAGCTTTGATGCGGTAAGCTGTTTCTAAACAAAAGGTTTAGTATTGCTTTCAGTGCGGGAGAGGGGCGGGCCTTTTCCCGCGCCCGCTCAAATGACGCAAAAAACCTTATATTATCTGCAAAAAACGCCGTTCCAATACCGCTGTTTCCCATGCTTCACGGCGTCCTTTCGCGCGGTTTCGCACAGCACGGCTCAAAAAGTTCATATATAATACCAAAAAATATTGACATGCGGGACAAAAAGTGGTTTAATCACCTTGCGGCGGTTTAGTGTTTATAAACTTTGAGTTTAGCATTGCTGCCAAAGGAGGCGACGCATGAATACCGATATCGGCGGAAGGATCAAGAGGCGCAGGCAGAAGCTGGGCTTGACTCAGGAAGAGCTTGCGGCAAGGACGGAGCTTTCAAAGGGCTTTATAAGCCAGCTTGAGCGCGATCTGACCTCTCCCTCGATAGCGACCCTCATGGATATCCTTGAGGCGCTCGGTACGAACGTTGCCGATTTTTTTGCCGCGAATGAGGATGAAAAGGTCGTGTTCACTCCGGACGATATGTTCGTCAGCGAGGATGCGGAGCTTGATTCCTCCGTTTGCTGGCTCGTTCCCAACGCGCAGAAAAACGCGCTGGAGCCCATACTCGTCACGATACAGGCGGGCGGCTCCACCTATCCCGACGATCCCCATGAGGGGGAGGAGTTCGGGTACGTCCTTTCCGGCAGCGTAAGCCTCGTTCTGGGGCTTCGCCGCTTCAAGCTCCGCAAGGGCGACAGCTTCTGCTTCAAGCCGGCGGAGGAGCATTATCTCATCAATACGTCCTCTCGCGAGGCAAGGGTCATCTGGGTGGCGACTCCGCCGTCCTTCTAATCACAATGTGGGGGAACAATATGGAACAGAACAAAAAACTCATCGAACTGAAGAACATCACCAAGGATTACGGCGGCAATCTCGCCCTCGATAACGTCAGCCTCTATATCAGGGACGGCGAATTCCTGACCCTGCTCGGCCCCTCCGGCTGCGGCAAGACCACTCTGCTCCGCATCATCGCGGGCTTTATCACCCCCGATTCGGGCGAGGTCTATATCGACGGCGCGGATATGAAGGGCGTCCCCCCTCATAAGAGGCAGGTCAACACCGTATTCCAGAAATACGCGCTCTTTCCCCATCTGAACGTATTCGATAACATAGCGTTCGGCCTGAAGATCAAGCGCACCCCGAAGGATAAGATAGAGGAGAAGGTCAACGCCATGCTCAAGCTCGTCAATCTCGAAGGCTACGGCAAGCGCTGGATCGATCAGCTCTCCGGCGGTCAGCAGCAGCGCATAGCGATCGCCCGCGCATTGGTAAACGAGCCCAAGGTCCTTCTGCTGGACGAGCCTCTTGGCGCGCTCGACTTAAAGCTTCGCCAGGAGATGCAGCTTGAATTGAAGCGCATGCAGCAGCAGCTCGGCATAACCTTCGTGTTCGTTACCCACGATCAGGAGGAGGCGCTCACCATGTCCGATACGATCGTCGTTATGAAGAACGGCGTGATCCAGCAGATCGGCCGCCCCGAGGATATTTACAACGAGCCGAAAAACCCCTTCGTCGCCGATTTCATAGGCGAAAGCAACATAGTTCCCGGCGTTATGCTCGATGATTACAAGGTCCGCATGAAGGGCATGACGTTCCCCTGCGTTGACGCGGGCTTCGGCAAGAACGTTGAAGTTGACGTGGTTATCCGCCCCGAGGATATAGACATAGTGGAGCCCGAAAAGGCCCGCATATCCGGCAAGGTGGTCTCCGTGGTGTTCATGGGCGTCCATTATGAAATAGACGTTGACTGCGGCGGCTATGAGTGGGTGGTGCATACCACCGATTACGCGGCCGTCGGCCAGCAGGTGGGCATTTCCATCCCGCCCGACGCCATCCATATCATGAAGAAGACCCGCGCCACCAACCTCTTCGACGCGGAGGTATGGCCCGGCGAAGGCATGATCTATATAGATAACGTCGGCTTTGAGGCGCACGGCCTCGATGAGTATGAAAACAAGGAGATCGCGCTCGTCGAGATCGCTCCCGAAAAGGTCAAAATACTCGCCCCGCAGGATGCGAAGCTCACCGGTACCGTCAAGGAGTGCATGTTCCTCGGCACCCATTACGAGGTCACGATCTCCTGTGAGGAAAACGACTGGATCGCCCATTCCGATGAATTCATGGAGGAGGGCGAGGAAGTCGGCATAGCCGTAGATCCCGAGGATCTCACCCTTTCCGATAAGGAGGATTGACGATGAAGCGTAGGGTGTTCGCATATCCTTACGTAGTGTGGATGATACTGTTCATCGTCATCCCGATGCTGTTCATCTTCTACTACGCGGTGAACGTGAACGGGCAGTTCACGCTCACGAAATTCCTTTCAACGCTGAAAGACGCCGGCAAATGGAAGGTGCTCTGGACGAGCGTCGTAATGGCCTTCAAAACGACTCTCATCTGCCTCCTGCTCGCGTACCCCATAGCGTACATCCTCTCGAATATGAAGAAGTCCGTCGCGGGGTTCATATCGGTGCTCTTCTTCGTTCCCATGTGGATGAACTTCGTGCTCCGCACCTATGCGTGGCAGGCGATACTCGAATACCTCCTTCCCGATCTTAAAAAGTTCCTGGGGCTGGAGGGATCGGTGCTCATGGTGCTCGTTTACGACTTCCTGCCGTTCATGATAATGCCCCTTTACAACACGCTTTCGAAGCTCGATAAATCCCTGCTCGAAGCTTCGAGGGATCTCGGCGCGAACTCCGCCGTCACGTTCTTCCGCGTGGTGCTCCCGCTCTCCGTTCCCGGTATCGTGTCGGGTATCACGATGGTATTCATCCCCGCGATCACCGCCTTCACGGTGCCCGCGCTGATCGGCAACGGCATGTACCACCTCTACGGCAACGAGATCGAGCTCGCCTTCAAGACCCTCTCCGGTCAGGGCGATTACGCCGTCGGAAGCACGCTTTCGATAATACTGCTCATATCGGTGCTCGTATCCACTCTGATTATGAACCACTTTGACAAGGATCAGCAGCAAGGGGGGCAGTTGTGGTGAAAAAGGCAGTCCGTTCGTTAAAATACGTTTATCTGGGGCTGATGGTATTCTTCCTTTACATCCCCATAATCTACCTCATCGTCTATTCGTTCAACGACTTTACGGTGGGCCGCAGGGTCGCCTATGCGAACCTCGGCAAATGGAAGGGCTTTACCCTTCAGAATTACGCGAACCTCTTCTCGGGCGAGGCGGGCAGCTCCCTGCTCCTGACGATCGAGATCGCCGCGATCTCCAGTATCATTGCCACGGTGATAGGCACCGCCGCCGCGATAGGCATTTACGCCATGAAGAAGCGCACGAGGAATTTGATCCTCAACGTTTCGGAGCTTCCCATGGTGAACCCCGATCTCGTCACCGGTATCACTTTCATGATGCTCTTCGCGTTCGTCAATTCCGTGCTGGTCAAGCTCGGATTGAAGCAGGTGGGGGACATCCCGAAGTTGCTCATCGCCCATATCTCGTTCAGCATCCCGTACGTGATATTCTCCGTAATGCCGAGGCTGAGGCAGAGCTCCGATATGCTCTATGAGGCGGCGATGGATCTCGGCTGCTCGCCGCTGCAGGCGCTGTTCAAGGCCGTCATACCGGATATAATGCCGGGCATCACCTCGGGCTTTATAATGGCGCTGACCATGAGCCTTGACGATTTCGTTGTCAGCTACTTCGTTTCCGATCTGAAGAGCGTGCTTTCCGTCTATATCTACTCCTCCGCAAGGGGAGCCAAGGGCGTGAACCCCGCTCTTGCAACGGTAATATTCATTCCGCTCGTAACTCTGCTCCTTATAGTCAATCTGAGGCGTATCGCCAAGGAGCGCGAGTATGAGATACAGTCCAAAAAAGTAAAACTCAAAGATAAGGGAGGAAACCTCTGATGCTCAAGAAACTGCTTGCTGTTGCCCTCGCCGTGATAATGATCGCGGCCCTTGCCGCCTGCGGCAAAAAGACCGATGAAGAAGCCGATTACAGCTTTGCCGACGGCGACCAATACGAATACATCGGCGGTACGCTCAACATACTCAACTGGGGCGAATACATCGACGAAGAGCTCATCTCCATTTTCGAGGAGGAGACCGGCGTAAAGGTCACCTACGTTGAGATGACCTCCAATGAGGAGATGCTCATAAAGCTCCGCGCGGCGGACTGCGTTTACGATCTCTGCTTCCCCTCCGATTACATAATCGAGCAGCTCATCGCGAACGATCTTCTCCTGCCCCTCGATTATTCCAAGATCCCCAACGCCAAAAACATCCAGCCCCGCGTTATGAAGATAGCGGAAGGCTTCGATCCCGGCAACAAGTATTCGCTCCCCTATTTCTGGGGCACCGTGGGCATACTCTACAACACCAAGCTGGTCGATGAACCCGTTGACAGTTGGGATATCCTCTGGAACGAGAAGTATGCCGGCCAGATCTGGCAGTACGATTCCGTGCGCGACGCGATCGGCGTCTCCCTTATCCGCCTCGGGTATGACATCAACACCCGCAATCCCGATGAGGTAAACGCCGCCAAGGATGAGCTCATCAAGCAGATCCCCCTTCTCAAGGGCCGCGGCACGGACGATATCCGCACCAACATGATAAACGAGCAGGCGGCGCTTGCCGTGATCTATTCCGGCGACGCTTACGAGTGCTGCGATTCCAATAACGACCTCGCCTACGTCGTTCCCAAGGAGGGCTCCAACGTCTGGTTCGATAACGTTGTCATCCCCAAGACTGCGAAGAACGTCGAGGCGGCGCACGCCTTCATTAACTTCATCAACGACGCGAACCTTGCCGCCCGCAATACCGAGTATTGCTTCTATTCCACCCCCAACCAGGGCGCGCTCGATCTTCTTGACGAGGATTTCACCTCCAACGAGATATTTAATCCCACCGACGAGACCCTTGCCCGCTGCGCCGTGTTCCACGATCTCGGCGACTTCGTGGAGGTCTTCAATAGAGCTTGGGATGAGTACGTCTCCGCGACGGGCGTGCACTGATTCTCGACCGATCCTATGGCGCGCGGCTCAATGCCGCGTGCCCGTTTTTTCATAAGCCCGCGATCCTGCAATGCTTCCGCCCGAGAAGACGAACGTGAACTCTCTTCCGCGGAGAAGTAAAAGCGATTTGTTCACGAAAAGAAGTAATGCATACGGTTGCTGCATTACCCACTTATAAAACAGCAACCGATCCATTCCGGTACCTGCAGGGGCTTGGCGGCTGACAGGGCGAAAAGGATAGCGGGGAGAGTATAGGTTTTATGAAGGGAAAAGCCCCGGGCGGGCTTTCCCTTTTTCCGTCTGAAAACAGAAGGGAGCGCTTCCGCGTACCGCATACCTAAGCCTAGGGCTCCGCTCCCGTATCGGGCGGCTTTTTTATATAGTTTGCATAATCGCCCGAACGATGCTATAATTATAATGGTTTATTATAATGAAAGGTCGGTTTTTCAATGAAGATAGTTGTTCTCTGCGGCGGCATAAGCCCCGAACGCGACGTTTCCCTTTCCACCGGCGCGACCGTTGCGCGCGCCCTGCGTGAAAAAGGGCATTCCGTCGCCCTCATAGATTCCGCGCGCGATATCCCCGCAGATATCGCCTCCCTGTTCACGGCCGAGACGACCGATTCCTCGGCCCATATAGGCGAAACAGCTCCCGATATAGAGGAGCTCATCGCCCGCCGGAACTATTTCGGAAAGAACGTGATCGAAGCCTGCCGGGAAGCGGATATCGTTTTCAACGCCATGCACGGTGCGGCGGGGGAGGACGGCACCCTCCAGGGCTGCTTCGATCTGCTCGGCATAAGATACACGGGCTCGGGCGCGAAGGCCTGCGCCGTTTCGATGGATAAGACCCTTGCCAAGCGCATAATGGCTCCCGTCAAGGGCGTAAGGATGCCCCGCGGCGTATCCGTGATGCGCGATGAATTCGAAGACGGCGAGCTCGAGTACGTCAAACGCCTGATGGATGAGGTCGGCCTTCCCATGGTAATAAAGCCCGCTTGCGGCGGGTCTTCCGTAGGCGTCACCATAGTCGGGCGGGAGGAGGATATCTGCCCCGCGCTGGAGCTTGCGCTTTCCTATGAGCCCAAGGCCGTTGCGGAGGAATACGTCAAGGGCCGCGAGTTCTCCGTCGGGGTGCTGGGCGGGCGCGCGCTTCCCCCGATAGAGATAATCCCCAAATCGGGCTTTTACGATTACAAGAACAAGTATCAATCCGGCTGCACTGTGGAGATATGCCCCGCCGAGATACCGGAGGAGATCGCCGATAAGATGAAGCGGGCGGCGGTGCTCGTGCATGATAAGCTCGGCCTTACCGCCTATTCCCGCACCGATTTCATAGTGAACGCCGAGGGAGAGCCCTTCGCGCTCGAAGCGAACACCCTTCCGGGAATGACTCCCATGAGCCTTCTCCCGCAGGAGGCAAAGGCATTGGGCATTGATTTCCCGGAGCTCTGTCAGATGATAATCGAGGAGAGCATGAATAAATATGATCGAATTGACTCTTGATGAAGTATTGAAGGCGACGGGCGGCAGAGCGGTCCGCGAGCTGCCCGGGGGCTTTATTTCCTCAATTACGGCCGACAGCCGCACCGCGGGCCCCGGCTCCCTGTTCGCCGCATTGAAGGGCGAGCGCGCCGACGGGCACGATTTCGTCAAAGGGCTCGAGGGCAAAGCGCTCTGCGCCGTTGTGGAGCATGAGGTCGAGGCGGATCTCCCGCAGATCGTCGTCGAAAGCACTTACCGCGCGATAGGCGCGATAGGCGCTTACATCCGCGAAAAGTCCGGCGTGATAGTCGTAGGCGTGACGGGCTCCGTGGGCAAGACCTCCGTAAAGGAGCTTACGGCTTCCGTCGTTTCCCAAAGGTTCTCCGTGCTGAAGACCGAAAAGAACCACAACAACGAGCTGGGCCTTCCCATGACGCTGTTCCGTCTGGAGCCCGAAAACGAAGCGGCGGTGCTTGAAATGGGCATTAGCTACTTCGGCGAGATGGACCGTATCTCCCGCATAGCGAGGCCGGATATAGCCGTCTATACCAATATAGAAAACGTCCATACCGAAAACCTCATCGACCGCGACGGCGTTCTGCGCGCCAAGACGGAGCTCGTTGCCAACATGCGCGGGAACACGCTCATACTGAATGCCGAGGATGACAAGCTTGCGGGGTATAAGCTCCCCTCCGGCAAGAAGGCCGTCTATTACGGCATAGATGGTGAGGCGTTCGTCACCGCTTCCGATATAGAGTATCACGGCATGGAGTCGGTCGATTTCACTCTGCACGTCGGCGCGGACAGCATCCGCGTCAGCCTTCCCGCCGCAGGCAGGCACATGGTATTGAACAGCCTTGCCGCGGCTGCCGCGGGTCACGAGCTGGGGCTCACCATGCAGGAGATAAAGCGCGGGATCGAAGCCTACCGCACGGTCTCGGGCCGAATGGAAAAGAGCGAATACAAGGGCGCGGTCATAATGAACGACTGCTACAACGCAAGCCCCGCCTCCATGGCGGCGAGCCTTCGCGTGCTCGCGCAGGGATCGGGGCGCAGGCTCGCGCTCCTCGGCGATATGCTGGAGCTGGGCGAAAGGACAGTCGAACTGCATGAGGGAGTGGGCAGGCTCGCCGCGGAGCTGGGCGTCGATATGCTCGTTGCCGTGGGCAGCCTCGGAGCGCATATCGCGAAGGCGGCGAAGGAAGCAGGGCTCGAAAAGGCGTTTGCCCTGAGCCGCGATGAAGCCGTCGAACTTATCAAAAACGAGCTCCGCGAGGGGGATACCCTTCTTGTAAAGGCCTCCCGCGGGATGAAGCTCGAACAGCTCATAGCAAGGATCACCGAATAAGAGGAACTTAAAATGAAAGTAAATTTCGATCCCGAAAAAACTTATGCGATAGCATTGGGCGGCGGCGGCGCGAAGGGCAGCTATGAAATAGGCGTCTGGCGCGCCCTTGCCGAGGAGGGCTTGAAATACAACGCCGTTTCGGGCACCTCCGTCGGCGCGCTCAACGGCGCGCTTATGGCCATGCACGATCTCGAAAACGGGATAGAGCTGTGGAGCAATATCCGTTTTTCCCGCGTTATGAACGTGAACGACGATATAATGGGCAGGCTCTACGAGGGGCAGACCTCCCTGGGCGAGCTCTATTCGATTTTGAAGAGCTCATGGAGGCTCGTCAAAAACGGCGGCTTTGACGTGACGCCCCTGCGCGAGCTTTTGAAGGAGTACATCGACCCGCAGGCGATAGCGGAGTCCGACGTGGATTTTACCGCCGTCACCTATTCCATTACCGACAAGCGCGAGGTAGTGGTCGATTTCAGGCAGACCCCGCCCGATGAGATCTGCGATATGCTTCTTGCAAGCGCCTATTTCCCCGCGTTCAAGAACGTCCCCCTGCAGGGAGGCAAACGCTATACCGACGGCGGCGTGACCGACGCGCTTCCCGTCACGCCTCTGCTCGAAAGGGGTTATAAGGATATAATCGCCGTCCGCTTGAAGGGCGGCATAGGCCGTGAAAAGCGCATAGAGCCCAAGGAGGGCGTCAGCGTCAGCTATATAGAGCCCAAGCGCGCATTGGGCGGCACGCTCAATTTCACCGCGGAGCAGGCGAAGCGAAACATAAACCTCGGCTATTACGATGCAAAGCGCTTCGTTTACGGCTATGAGGGCGAGTATTATTACCTCGTCCGCACGATGGATGAGCGCCGCGCTTACGATGAGCTCGTCCGCTTCATGGGCGCGAAGGACGTCTCCCTGCGCGAGCTGCATGAGCGCGTGCTTCCCGAGCTTGCGCAGAAGAACGGCGCCTCGGGCGATTACTACGACGTGCTCATTCACTGGCTCGAGCATACGGGCGAAGCGCTGGGGATCCCCGAATTCCGCATAATGCGCGATCAGGATCTTGTAGGCGAGGTGCGTGAAGCGCTGAAGGTGCGCGGCATAGAAAGCGCGGTCTCCGCCGGATTCCTTTCGAACGACTGATAAAAGCATGGAATACGAAGTCGAAAATTTGAAGATCGAGATGCCCGCTGAGGAGTTCGTAAAGGGCTATGTTGACGTTCCGAGGTTCCTTTCCTGCTGTGAAAAATGCCCGGGCTTCGGCAAAACATGGGCCTGCCCGCCCTATGATTTCGACCCCGTGAGCGTTTGGAGCCGCTTTTCTTCGGTCATGCTTTACGGGAAAAAGCTCGTATTGGGCGAGAGCCTGCGCGAAACGGCAATGGAGCCGGAAGCGCTGCTCCGCCTGAGCGGCTTTATTTTCGAAAACGCCCGCAAAGCCTTGCTCGAAGAGCTCATGGCAATGGAGCATGAGCATATCGGCTCCCTTGCGTTATCCGCGGGAGGCTGCTCCTTCTGCGAGGTCTGCACCCGCGGCGAGGGCTTGCCCTGCCGCCTGCCCGAAAAGATGCGGTATTCCGTGGAATCCTTGGGCGGCGACGTTTCGAAAGCCCTTCGCGAATGCTTCGGCGTGGAACTGAAATGGGCCGAAAACGGCCGCCTGCCCGAATATTTCGTGGTGCTGGGCGCCCTGCTGAAAAGGTAGAGATCAGTCGTTGTCACCCGTATTGAGCCTCGCAAAATAATCCGCAAGCCCGTCGGCGACGCCCGCCGCGAGCTTTTTTTGATGCTCCGGATCGGTCAGCAGCGCCTCGTCCTCGGGATTTGAGAGGAACCCGCACTCCACCAGAACGGAGGGCGCCTCCGGCACGCGAAGCACGAAAAGATCCTCCGGATTGGAGCATCGCTGCGGCCTCCCGAGCGCTTCGCAAAGCGAATACATAATGCAGTCCGCAAGAGCCTTGCCCCGCTCGGAGCCCTTCATATAGAACACCATCGGCCCGGAAACGGTTGGGTCGGTGAATTTGTTCATGTGTATGCTTATTACGACGCAAGCCCGCTCGTCGCGCATTATAAGCTTGCGGTTTTCCATATCCGCGCCCTTCGTTTCGCCAACGGCGTCGTCGTCAGTCCTCGTCATAACGACGGAATACCCCCGTGAAACGAGCTCCCTTTCGAGCAGGCGCGCCACCGCAAGATTGAGCTCCGCTTCACGCACGCCCGTTCTGCTGCCGGAAGCGCCGCCGTCGAAGCCTCCGTGCCCCGCGTCGATCACTATCACGGAAGAAGCCGGCTCATGCTCCTCGAACACGCTCAGCACGCTCGCCGCCTTCCTCGTTCCGCGAACGCCCTGCCATGCGAGCGCCAGCGCCCCGAAAAGCACCGCCGCCGCGAGCGCACCGTCCGCAAGCTTCCTGATGATCTGCTTTTTTTCCGTAAAAAACCGCCCCCCTTCACACAAATAATACGGGGGGCGGAGCTTTTTTATTCGTTATCCGTTTTTGATTATGAGCACTATCGCGGTGATGAGCGCCACCACCACGGCAGCTCCGATTATGAACCAAATGCCTATCGGCACCGAACTGAATGAAAAGCCGGGCCTGTCGTTCCTTTCGGTGGGGGCGGGGGTCTCGCTTGCCTCGGGCGTTTCGGTCGCGGCGGCTTCGACGGTCAGTTCGCCCTCGAATATGAGCTTCCGCTCGCCCGTGCCGTCCGTTCCGTAGAGCCGCAGGCTGTATTCATCCGCGGAGAGCCTGAACGGATCGGGAGCCAGCACGGAGGGGGTGACGCTGTTCGCTCCGGCGGATGCG
>JAEEGL013781738.1_pt1 | contig 14198 bp, 10 predicted proteins | sample 9134231 | NCBI WGS metagenome assembly JAEEGL01 (sample SAMN16246548, study PRJNA631951) | gut metagenome | biome: gut microbiome; feature: rumen; material: fiber-attached | host: Bos | place: Iran: Karaj | collected 2018-10 | reverse complement strand
AATAGGGTTCGGCAATCCATTCCCATGTGGTTCCCGGCAAAAGTGAAGCTGTTCCACATCCGACAAAAGCAAGTAAAACTGCCGCAATTGCAAAGATGCTCAGAAATTTTTTCATGACACAATTCTCCTGTCAAAATGTTTTATATAAACCTCCAGAACAAATGCCCCGGAGGTTTTTTGCTAGAATCCGACCCTTACGCCGACATTTGCTTCCACGCCGTAGAGGGCAAAGGACTTGAGGAAGCTTGTGTTGCTTGAGGAAACATTCAGGTCAAGCTCGAACACGCGGAAGTTGAGGCCGAGACCGAATGTCTGGCGGAACACCTGGTCGAGATAGGCTGATGTGAGACTCAGGTTCAGGATGTAGGCAAGAGACAAATCTGCCTCAAGCGCGTATTCAACATACATGCTTCCCAGTGCAAAGTCTGCGCCGAACGGGTTTCTTGCGGCAAAACCAAAGCTCGGCTTGAGTATAACCTTTAGGAGTTTTGTGTCGATCGGCCGCCATGCTGCCTGTACACCGATGCGGAAAGGCCTGTTGATGTTGTGTTTGACATCTGAGGATGAGAGGTTGTATTCCACTGTATAGAATTTTTCCTCTTCGCCAGACTCTCCCTCGCTGCCTTCTGTTCCAGATTCCGTTCCTTCGCTGCCTTCAGAAGATTCTCCCTCTGCGCTGCCGGAAAACAGTTTGTCCATAAGAGACTGATCAAGTTCTGCTGATGCGGTCACAGTTCCGGTTACAGCATGGCTGGTTCTTCCCGGAACAATCGGTATCGAGGCATAGGCTCCGACATCAAGGAACTCGAACAGAGGAAACTCTGCTGTAGCCGCAACGTCAAAGCCAAGGCTGTGCAGAATATCAGATGTGAGCGCTTTTGGATCGTTGAATATTGCGCCAAAGTCTCCTGTAAAGCTTCCGTCTTCGGCAAAAAGACATGATGTGTTGAGCACTGAGTATACAGACAAATCTGCGTTTGCAACGGCGCTCATGGTTCCGTCTTCATTTACGAGTGCCGAAATCTTGGCATTTGGATTCGGCAGGTAAACAATCGGTGCGAACACTGACGGTGTGGCAGAGAAACGGAGCTTGCCAAGGCGGAAATAAACCGGCACTGACGCTGTAAGAAAAGCCTGGAGGTTTGCGCTCAGCGTTGAGGAAATCTCTTCGCCGACGGTGTTTCCCTCTGCAAGAAGCTTAAAGAAGTCCTTGCCTATGCCGACGCTTCCGTTAAAGTCAAACTTTATGCCAAGGCCTGCGCCTATGCCTTTTATGTTTACCTTTGTGTAAACAGCCGGAGAAACGGATGTGTTTACCACAAAACCGTTCTTGCCCATGCCGTTGTATATCTTGGTAAGGTCAAAGACAATCGTTTCTTTGAAAATCTCGCCTGCGGACAGAATGTTTTCTGTCGCAACGACATCTGCGTCTACGCCAAGCTCAAAGATACGTTTGGACGGCTCAATCTCCGCAAAAGCGGCAGTTGTCATCATTGCCGCCATAATCAAAACATTTGTAAGCTTTTTCATGTGCCGCCTCCTTAGTTACCGCTTCCGTCGGAATTTTCTGTCTCAGCCTGGGAGCCAGTCATGCTGTTTATAAGCTCTGTGACATCTATACCTTCTTCGCCAGTGTCAAACTTTACCCTTGCAAGAAGACTTGCGCCTAAGCCGTCTTTTCCTGCGGCAAGACCTGAGCGTGAAATGTATATGTCGCCTGTAGGCAGGGTAAGCTCAATCTTTGGACTGAACCAATGCGTAAGTATTGCCTCAGCATCTTTACCGGTAAACTTCAGCTCGTTCTTTCCCTCACTGATTGGATACGGACCAGCCTCAACATTGGAATAGGTGTAAGCTGAGTCTCCATGATCTTTGTCGTTGACGCAGATTGTTGCGCTCAGACCAGGGATGACTTTGTTTACGGCGTTGTATTCTATTGAAACGTAACTCACGTACTTGGCGTACACGGCATAGTTTGCAAAGGCATCTTCGCTTGAACGCTTGAGCAAATCGCCCGGGCCTTCATCTTCGGAAGATGTGCCTGACGGATCGCTTGGATCAGCCGGATCTGCCGGGTCTGAAGGATCAGATGGATCTGCTGGGTCGCTGGAAGAGCCTGTGTCTTCGGAAGCACTCTCGCCTGAGGCAAGTGAGCTTATGATTCCCATCAGGTCTACGGAAACAGGGCTTTTAATATTCAGCTTGAGCGGAACTGCCGCCGCAAGAGACACGTTGAACTCTGTTGCGTCATTTTCTGCCATGCTGTCCAGTGCGCTGTGGTAGATTGTCACAGGTGTGCTGTCTCCCTTAAGACTGAACTCATAGGAAAGTTTGAGGTTGGTTTTGTCGTTTGCAAGCAGGGATGAGGCGTCGAACGCAGCAAAGCTTGGCTCAGGGAACTCAGTGAGTGTTGAGCCGCTTGCAGGCCAATCAATTTTGTCTACCCATGTTATAGAAGTTTCACCTTCTGCGAGGATGTTCTGCGTCTCAGATGTTGTTATCGGGTTTCCCTCTGAGTCGGTACCGGTAATTTTGTCGTATGAGGCAGTGATTGAGCCGTCAAGCGTAAGTGCGCCAAGGGCAGTTGCAAGAGAACCCTGAGGCTTTTCCATGTAGAAGTACACGTTGACTTTATCAAGCTCAATGTTTTCCATCAGGTTTCCAAAGCCAAGTCCTGAAAGCATAGAGGCAAAATTCATGGAAGCCATGTCAAACTCGCCCTCTTTCTTTGCAGACTCAGGAACCTTTACCTCAAGAGAATCCCAGTCAAAGACAAACTTTACGTCGGAAACAGAGACAGTGTATGTGCTTCCCATCGTAAGGTCTACAAGAGTCTGGTTCTCAGGAAGGGCAACCTCAAGGTCAACATATATCGCCTCTTCGGAAGATGAAAGGTTTATGTCATTGTAGCTGGTCCAGCTTACATCCTGAACGGTGTTTCCGGCCGGTGCAATGGCAGGAGTTTCGCTCAAGCCGAGCAATGAAGAAGACATGGTAAGCTCAATGTCATTTCCTTCAGGCAGGGAGTTCACAACCTTACACTCAAGACCCACGCCCTGTGCCAAGGTAGAGGTGCTGTTTCCGTTTTCATCAGACTTGTAATATTTACCGCCGCTTTCCTGGCCAAAAGTAATCTTCTTTACGTACTGTGCAAGTTCGTTTGGCAGAGTCACAGGATTTGCAGATGTGCTGTCGAGCTTGAAGCCTCCGAGAGAAGAAAGGTCTGCTACAGCAGAGGCAATGTTCACAACCTGTGTCTTTACGGAGATTTCAACTTCTTCAGTCTCACCGCCGTCTTCGCCAAAGTAGAGGTTGGCTCCGTCTTCAACCTTGACTTTTACTGAGCCTGTTACAGAAATCTGTGTTCCCTCAGAAGGAGTGAGTGTCTTTCCGCCAAGGTCAAGTTTGCTGTTTATGAGGTAGTCGCCGCCAAGATCGTCAAAGTCTGAGCCAGAAGAGTTAAGGCCTGCGCCAGAGATTGTAAAGCCGCTGAGGTCAAAGCCTACTCCAGACCAGCCATCCGGGTTTGCGGACTGAATCTGTATGTAAGACTCGCCGTCGTTTGCGATAGTTGCGCTCTTTATGAGAGAGCCGACTGTTGCGCCAAGGTCAAAACTCTGCTCTTCCATTGCAATCGGGTCAAGATCCATGTCGTCGTCCGGGTTTGCAGGGTCTCCGTCCGGGTGAACTTCAATTACTCTTACGATTGAAGTGTTGTCGGACATGGCAAAGCTGAGCGTATATGAGTGTTCGGTACCTGCTGTTCCGCCGTGGAAGTCTCCGCCAAGGTTGATTGTATAGTTGCTGGGAAGTGTTCCCTTGTCAACAGGGAGCACAAGGGTTCCTCCGTTGCGGACATCTACTGAACCTGTTGTAGATCCGTTGTAGACAATCGGCGTGCCGTTTGCGGAAGTGTCATTGCAACTAGGGATTGAAACCTCAAGGTTAAAGACAAAGCCGCTTGAGAGAGGATTTGTGTCTGTGCGTGTGACAGTAAGTATAATAGAAGAATCCTGTGAATACTGCATACCCTCGCAGTAGACTGTTTCACGGGTAAGGGAGTTGTGACTTCCGAGAGCAAGGACAATTGTATTTATATCTGTACCAGTCTCTGAAACCGTCAGACTTTTCCCCATTGAGCCAAGGTCGCCGCTGGTGCTTTCGTGAAGCACGTCCTGCAAGTCCTTTTTGCTGAAGGCAAGGGAAACGTCTTTCTTTATTTCGGGAAGTGTAATCTCCTGCGTAAAGTTGAGCGCATCGTCAGCCGCAAGCATGTCGTCAATATTCATGCCGTCGAGATAGGCGCTCAGGTCAAAAGGCACTGAGAACATCGGATAATGAATCGCATAAGTCAGAACATCTTCATTTCCTTGGTCAGTGTTGATAAAGTCATAGATTTCAATGCCGCTGCCGCCAGCTCCGCCTAAAAGCGACTGCATTTTTTCCATTCCGAACATGGACGAAGGGTCTTTGCTGACACTTCCAAGGGGGACTTCATATTTCGGTTCAGCCTTGACCACTACTTTGGATGGAAACTCAAAATGGCAGCTGACCGCCAAAACGGAAGACAAACATACTAAAACACCAAGGAACGCACTATATTTTTTCATAGTAATCCTCCTAACAACATAAGACACGCTCAGTCACATAAGGTGACACAAAATACTGACAAAATCCCCATGAAAACAAGGAAAAAAGTTTTTTCCGGAACCAAAATCCAGAAACGACTCCCATCCTTATTATAGCACATTTAAAACTAAATTCCCGTTATTTAAAGAAAAAAAGGACTTTTTTTGATAAGAAAATACTTATGAAAACACTGCTTGGTTACAGTATTCAGGCACGATCAGCTCTCAGAACTCATAATCACTTCATCATCGGAAGGATAACGGTTGTTGATTAGCTCTTTGCGGTGAAGTTCTGTAAGCAGCCTTATGTAGAGTCCGTCAAAGTCAGAGTCAATGTCCGAATTAAAACGGCTTCCCGCGCAAGGAACTATAATCTTATACCCTAAGTTTAGATTATTATAATCTGCAATCATTTTGTCAAGATTCTTTACGGCCAATCCGCAGTCGCGCTCATTTTTTGTCTCAGTTATAACCGCAAAAATGCCTCTTGAGAGTTTGTAAATGCTGTCTCCCGAAAACACAGACTTAATCATCTGGCTAACAGAGCGTACCACCTGCTCACATTCTGTCTCTCCGCGGTCTGCCAGGATTGAATGGATGTTTGCGACCCCGAACATTATGATTATAAAGCTTCTTCCCGTGATTTTTTCCCACATTGTGGAGCCTGCGAGCAGACCTGTCTGCAAATCTTTTTTAACTGCGGCCTTGAACATGTCAGTTCTTGCTTCGGCAATCTTTGCGTCTAAGGATTCCCAGATTGTTTCGGCAGTGCCAAAAGCCATTACGATAATCATTGCTATGCGCGTAAAGAAGAATACGTCACATTCGCCGTGTCTGAAAATTGAATACGTAAAGTCAAGGATGACACAAACTCCGCTGAGAATCGTGATGGCATCAAAGAAATCAAAGCGTTTTCTTGTTACGCAGGAATCGTGGAGAATCAGCAGGATGACGTAGCCCTTGAGCAGAATCTCAAATGCTCCGGCGTAGTAGCGGAACAGGCTGAACGGAATGAATTTTATGAAAACGCCCAGAGACACAATGCTTGCGTTGATGAGCGATGTCGCTGAAAAAAGCTTTGAGATGTTGTCGTTCATGGAGATGTATTTGTGGAAGCTCAGCAGCGCTATGCAGATCATCGGTGAGAGCGACAGGAAAACTGTTGAAATGTAATAATTCTGGAAACTGTTCGGAAGAATCATTGCGCCTATGCCGGACTCCGCGAAAAATCCTACCGCTGAAAAAAGCGAAATCACTCCGATGAGGATGATGTTCTTGGCTTTCATCTTTTTTGCCTTGAACAGCGCGCCGATTGCAAAGTCTGAGAGCGCTATAAAAAGCAGTATTGCAATCATCAGTATCTGGTAGATGTGCTGGGTTACAAAACTTCGGTAACAGACCGCTTTCCATCCCAAATATATGGAAGGAATCGAATCGTTCATCATTTTGTAGTACCAGCGCGCAAAACGGTTCTCTGAGTAGGGGAATGACGGTGTGAATTGCAGCGTAAGGATAAATCTGTCGTCATCCACAGAGGGCAGGCGAACCGCATGAACGGCATTTCCGTTTTCCGAGCCTGCAAAGGCTGAGCCGTTAAAGCCCCACTCGTAAATAAGTTCGGTTCCCTTGGAGCTGCTCAAAAAGATGCGGACACATTTGTTGTGCGTTTTGAAAATAAGTGAGGGGTTTTTGGAATAAACGTAATCGGAGCTGTCCAGAAGCCGTGACACTTCCTGTGCCGAAAAAAAACGGTCAAGCGCATAGACTCCTGCGTCCAGGTTGCTGAGCTCTTTGTTTACCGACCAGCCTGAATCTATTTTCTTCAGATTGGATGAATCCATGCTCAGGGCAGAAATATTCCATTTTTTTGAGCAAAATGAAAAAATCAGTCCGCCGAGCACTGAGAAAAAAGCCAGAATCATGAAAAAAAATCGGATTTTGCGGCTCATATTTAAAATTATAGCAGATTTTGGTGAAAATACAATTTTTTTTTAGTTTAAGCATGATTTTAATATTGAAACGTGTTAAACTGATGATAGCGCTCTACACAAAAACAGAGAGGTTAAATTATGAAAAAGAATTCATTTTTTGCATTTTCAGCTGTTCTTTTTGCACTTGTATTTGCGGCTGCGACAGTTTCCTGCGCAAACCAGGAAAAGGAAAAGGGAGCGGTTCCCGTTTCATTTAATGCCAACACATTAAAAGCGTTTTTTAACACTGAAGACACATCGTTCTCTTTGTGGTGTGTCGCAGAGCTTGCAGGTTCCACCTATTCCAGAACATTGGAGTCAGAAATCAGCCTGGCATCAGGCGGCGCAACTTTTGAGGCAGGAAAGTTCTCGGGTGTTCCGGTTGGAAGCGGCTACACCGTTACAGTTTCCCTCTATTCGGAAAAAGGCGGAAAGGGTATCTGCTATGCAAAGGGCACATCCGATGAATTCAGCGTCAAATTTGCCACCGATACGCCTGTAGAGCTAAAGCTCAGCAAATCTGAAGAGGTGGACTCATACTTCTTTGTCGCAAACTATGGCGGGGGACTCACTGTTGAACAGACCGGCGTCAAGGTATTTGACTCAGAGTATGGTACTTTGCAGAAGCCGGCAAGCTTTGAGGCTCTTTGCTTCTATCTCCAGCCAGGCGAAACAAATGTCCAAGGCATCCGCTCAAACATCTATTTCCTTACAGATGTTGAGGTAACAAACGAATGTCTTAACATAATGTATCTTTCATTCGATAGATTTTCAATGGACTTGGGCGGACATACACTTACCTGGAGCCCAGAAGCCAATGAGAACGGATCCTATCAACCCCTCATAACTCTTGGCCAGACTACAGAAAACCGCTTTTCAAACGGAGTCATCCACAAAACAAACGGCAATGGACATATAATTGACCTTGAGGAATTTCCCGAAAGCTACATCGACTTTTATGAAATCAGCCTTGAGACCGATGTTGAAAACGACATATTCATCAGAACATGCGCACCTATCTACATCGACGGAAATGTTTCCATAGAAGGACTGGTTGACATTTTCAATACTTCCATAAGCCTGCGAAGCCCCATTAATAATACCCTCAACATTTTATATGAAGATTTTGGGGCAGGAAGAGAACTCAAGCCTTTCGGCGAAGACAGCACAGACATTGACCTTTCCAAAATCAAGCTTTTTTATACAAGATATGATGACAACGGCAACCTTATCTCTCTGGCAGAAGAAATCCCCGTACAGTCACCTGACTACTATACCTTTACAGAAAGAAAGACATTTGTTCCTGTGCAGGAGCTTTATTACTCTACAAGCCCAAGGGTAACATTCATACAGTATCCCCTTGATACAAACTACGTCGGCCTGGCAATACAGAACGACAGCAATGTCAACTGCTGGGACAGCACGGTAGGCCCAGACGGCGAGATTTCCATTGCCTATTTAGATAGTGACTCATCCTGCATTTTGCATACAAACGGCAATATGGGCTCCCCAATTTTCAATGCCTCAGACATGTCCTATAAATGCAAAATAGGTGCCATTTACGGAGATCCGTCGCATCTTTTGATTCTTGACGGCGGCAACAACGTGCATCTGGTTGACAAAGACTCGAACGATACCACCATCGGTGAAATCAACATTTCAGCATCAACCTCCTCTACAACACCACCATCTGTAACATCCCTTTACGGCAGGCGCAACAGCGACGGCAGCATAAGCGTATATTACTCTTATACAGACACAGAACTGGCAAACAACTACACGCCTGTCTTGGCAAAGGGAACCTTCAGTCAGTCTGAAGCAGACTGGGTATATGAGCATGACAGTTCTAAGCAGATTACATACACATCTCTTGGCAGCGACGCAAAGTTCCGTGGAAAAGTCTCCATAACAGACATGCTGATTACAAAGGACGGCTCCGGAGAAGAAGCCCTCTTTATCCTGCTTGCCGACGACGCCTATTAGAAAAAGGTAACGCCAGAAATGCCTTTTACTTCACGAGGAGCACTCATCAAGTACTCTGCAATCAATAACCTTGAAACCGCCGTAATGCAGGTTTATGGCTGGAACAACGAAGATACTGCAATTCGTGTTGAATCAGGCGATACCTATCCAGATGGAACATGTAAGTTCTATGGTGCAACCCTGGCTTCCGTAGAGCAGAAAACCACATTTATCACACCGCAGCGCTTTACAGGATTAAAGCCAAAGGAACTTACCATTGCAGACTATGGCCGAGTCCTTAGTTTTGAAGGAACTTCCGACGATCCTGCAATGACAGAAATCAAGAGCCGCAAGGTAATCTTTGACCTCACTTCAAAGCTTTCATTCAATGAAGTTGACACAGGCATAGTCTACGGCCAAAGCGGAAGCAGTGCTAATGATCCTTCTGAACCGCTCACCCTTGATGATCCTAAATACATATATGGCATTGAAGGCTCCTTCTTTGACGGTGATTTTACAGCAGGTGACATCTACTGATACAAACAATGCCCGGACTAAGCATCATAATTCCCACCTGCTGCACCAAGACAAGCGACTTGGAAAAATGTCTGCTTAGTGCGGCAGGGCAGACTTTGCCAGACATGGAAATCATCGTGGTAGACGACAACTCTCTGCCCGTGGAGCAGAGGCTTGTAAAACAGACGGTAAAGTCCGTAAAGAAACAAAAACTTCCGAATGCCAAGAACATTTCGATACTGAGCCACGGCCGCAACAAGGGGCTTGTGGCTTCGCGCAGGGACGGGGTGCTTGCGGCTAACGGAACATACATTACCTTTCTGGACAGCGACGATTCTTTTTCTTCGCCCGAAGCAATGGAAAAGACCTGTTCTCTTGCACAAGGCTTTGACATCCTCCAGTTTTGCGCAAAGCCTGTAAAGCTTGACTCATATATTCTTGAGGACAACAAAAACGCATACCGCCTTATCGAAAATCCGCAGCAGGGTGACTTTAGCACAGAGAACAGCGACAGTTTTGCGCTGGAATATCTTACGACTGGAAAATACTGCCTGTTTCTCTGGGGAAAGCTGTTCCGACGTGAGGTCTTTGAAAAAGCCATGGAGAACATGCCGCTTATGAACTGCTTTATGGCAGAAGACCTTCTTTTCTCTTATTTTGTCTCAAGGCAATGCAAAAGCTACAGGGGTATTCCTGACAACTTTTACAACTACAGCCTTGGCGAAGGAATCTCAACCAGCGCAAAAGCGATAGACACAATGGAGCGCTGGGAAAAGCTCTGTACTCCGGCTTCAGTGTTTACGGCAATCATGTATGATTTGCAGGAGAATCCATTGTCCGCGTCAGAGGCACAGGAAAAACTTAGCGGACACTTTACAAAAGTCCTGACACATTTTGCCCTGAGAAATTTCAAACTGCTGCAGAAGGTTACCCCGGAGCTTCGTGACAAGGCTTACGAAAAACTTATTGACTACTGGGGCGAAGACACCGTGTCGCAGATTGTCCGCCACTTGAAGTAATGTATTGTTAATAGTATTCTATTGAATAAATGCTTTCTTTGGCATTTAAAATTGAAAACGGAGATGTAACTATGGAACAGATTCAGTGCAAAATCGCTTTTTATGACACCCGCTCTTATGACAACGCCTCGTTTACCGAAGCCAATAGGAATTTTCTGTACAATATCGATTTCTTTGACTTTCATCTTACCGAAAAAACAGCTCTCAGCGCAAAGGGCTACGATGTGGTCTGTGCGTTTGTAAATGACACTCTGAATGCAAAAGTCATCACTACGCTGAAAGAATGCGGCGTGAAACTCATAGCTATGCGCTGTGCCGGTTACAACAACGTTGATTTAAAAACAGCCGCCCGTCTGGGAATTCCGGTTGTCAGGGTTCCGGCCTATTCTCCGCATTCAGTCGCAGAACATGCTGTCGCCCTGCTCATGGCTCTTACCCGCCGCATTCCGCAGGCTTATATGCGCACAAGAACCGGAAATTTTACCCTTTCAGGACTTACGGGGCGTGACCTTCACGGTCTTACGGCTTGTGTTGTCGGTACAGGCCGCATCGGAAAAATCCTTGCTGAGATCTTGAGCGGCTTCGGCATGAAAATCAAAGTGTATGACGTTTACCCCGACAAGGAATGGGCTTCATCTCACGGCTTTACGTATGTCACACTTGAGCAGGCGTTTACAGACGCAGATGTGCTCAGCCTGCATTGTCCGCTTAACGACAGCACCAAGCATCTCATCAACGAACAGTCTCTTGCCCTTATGAAGCGTGACGCTGTCATCATCAACACAGGACGCGGTGCGCTCATAGACACAAAGGCTTTGGTTCATTCACTCAAAAAACAGACGATTGGCGGAGCCGCCCTTGACGTTTACGAAGAGGAAAGCAAATATTTCTTTGACGACTGGTCAGTTGACGTAATCCGCGACGACACACTCGCCCGTCTTTTGACATTCCCGAATGTGATAATCACAAGCCATCAGGCTTTCCTTACGACAAATGCCCTCGAGGCGATTGCAGAGACAACGCTCGGCAACGTAAAGCAGTTCCTTGCCGGCAAAAAACTGGAAAACCTTGTTGAATAGACAAAATGATTGTCAATACTGGGGGAAGAACCGATACAGTTCAATACTACTCTGACTGGCTGTTGAACCGGTTCCGGGAAGGTTATGTGCTTTCCCGCAACCCCCTTTTCCCTGAGAAAATCACACGCTACGAGCTGAGTCCGCAGAAGGTTGACTGTGTGCTTTTCTGCTCAAAGAATTATGCGCCGATACTAGACCGGCTCCACGAGATAACAGACCGCTTTAACTATTACTGCTTTTACACAATCACGGCTTACGGCAAGGACATAGAGCCGAATGTTCCTTCCATAGACCAGAGCATTGACTGTCTTTATAAACTGGAGAAAATCGCAGGCAGAGAGCGCATCGCATGGCGTTACGATCCCGTGCTTCTCACAAAAAAATACACAGTGCAGCAGCATCTGATAACATTTGAGCACATGGCGGCCCGGCTGAGCGGACATGTCGACCGCTGCATTTTCAGCTTTGTGGAGCTTTACAAAAAAATCGAATTTAATATGAAAGAACTTGTTCTTTTCACTCAGGAGGACATGGATTTTCTTGCGCAGAACTTTGGTCGCATTGCGGCAAAATACCACATTCCGATTCAGACTTGCGCCACAAACAGAAATTACTCCGCTTACGGAATACACTCGTCCGCATGCGTTACACTGGATGTTCTTGGCAGGGCAAACGGCGTAAAGTTCAAAGAGCTGCGCCACTCGGGGATGAGGAGCGGCTGTCACTGTATGGTGAGCCACGACATCGGAGCGTACGACACTTGTCCCAACGGCTGCAAATATTGCTATGCAAACAAAAGCGCGGAAATTGCGCAGGCAAACTATCTGACTCACGATCCGCAGTCACCTCTGCTTTTCGGCAAAGTGGAGGAGGGTGACACAATCACTTTTGGCAGGCAGCAGTCGTTTCTTGAGCAGAAAGAGCTTCAGATGGAGCTGTTCCGCTGAGGGGTGTTTTCTTTCACTTCCTATTTTTGCGCCATAGTGCTATAATAAATCCATGATGAAAAAAAGCAGTATTATTATTTATTCGTTTCTTATGGCTATGGCGCTTGCGCTAAGCGTATCATGTGTTACAAAAGGTCCGGGGCAGGTGTATCCGGTTACATTCAAAACGCTTGACGTGGAGGTTCTTGAAGGTACAGTCACCGTTGAGGGCGAGAAACGCACAAATCTGAATGCGTACCGCGAGTCTTCGGAGCAGGTTCCGCTGGACGATTCACCGTCAATGTATGACATCGTACGGATTCCTGCGGCCACTCTGCGCACAGGCGAGCATTTTACTTACAAATATGAGTACGGCTCATTTGTCGTACTTGAGATAAAAAGGCTCGGCGGAGCGGCAAAAGTCTCTGTCACAGTTCCCGAAACCGGAAAAACTGAATACGAGATTCCCGAAAGCGATGTCGCAGGAAAGTATCTTTACATAAAATATTAGAGTCATTTTTTTTGAGTCCGTCCGGGCTTTTGAAAATAAATTATTAGGATTTGCACAAAATCTGTGGAAAACTCTGTGGAAAAGGGGTGTATTTTGTGGAAAAAATTGTGGAGGAAATAAAATGAGCGGATTAAAAAACGGAACATGCTGGAAAGACAGCGACGGAAACTTCATTCAGGCTCACGGCGGATGTATCTTGAAGTACAAAGATTACTGGTACTGGTACGGAGAGAACAGAGACATCGACAAGGTTGACGGCAACAATGTGTTCGGCGGTTTCTGCTGCTACAAGACACGTGACTTTGTAAACTGGAAAAACTGCGGAATTGTTCTCGCTGCGGAAAAAGTGAATTCTAAGAGCGACCTTTATTATGCGGCCTGTATCGGCGAGCGCCCAAAAGTAATATATGAGGAAAAATCTGGTAAGTTCGTGATGTGGTTCCATCTGGACACACCTCATTATGCCGGAGCCAAGACAGGCCTTGCTCTTTCCGACACCCCGGAGGGACCGTTTGTTTTTGTAAAGGGTGAGCGCCCCAACGGACGTGAAAGCCGCGACATGACTTTTTTCAAAGACGATGACGGCAGGGCATACATCATCAGCTCAAGCGAAGGCAACGCGACGCTGCTTGTCTCAGAGCTTAGCGCAGATTACACCACTTACACCGGCGCAAACAGATTTGCCTTTGCCGAGCAGTTCCGCGAAGCCCCGGTTGTCATAAAAGAAGACGGCGTGTATTACATGTTCACCTCAACATGCACCGGCTGGGCGCCAAACCCCATGCTCTATGCGACAAGCCCATCGATGTTCGGAGCCTGGAGGCTTTTGGACAACCCGTGCATAGGCGACAACCGTTTTACCACTTACGACGGACAGGGAGCCTGTGCCGTAAAGCTCAACGGACAGAACTACATCATGCTGGACCACTGGAAGCCGGACAATCTGAGGGAATCTGCCTACAGCCTGCTGCCAATTGTTTTTGAAAACGGCAAACCGCGCATCTCTTGGACAGAATTCGCGCCGGGCTTAGAGGATTCAGCACAGTGAGCGGCATGTCTTTAAGAATCGGCTCTTTGCGCATGATTCAGACCTTGTTCCTCTGCATCGCGTTTTCCCTCTTTGCTGTAGCAATGTTTCCTTCATGCATCAAAAAAGGGGACACTGCAATCCAGGAGGGAAGCCGCCTGTTTCAGCTCGGAGACTTTGCTCAGGCAAGGTCTTCGTTTGAGATGGCGTTGGAAGAGGATTGCTCTTACGCAAAAGACACTGTCTACATAATGATTGCCAACACTTATTCCCAGCAGTCAGACTATGACTCTGCGATAGAGTGGAGGCTAAAAGCTCTGGAATTAAAAGAAGACGCAAACAATTACATAAATCTCGGCCTGCTTTACCGCATCAAAAAAGATGAGCAGAGCGCTGAGTCTATGTACAAAAAGGCGCTCGAGATGGCACCCTATGACCCGGCGGTTAACGCATCTCTCGGCTCACTCTACCTGAGCCAGAATAAGATTGACCAGGCCGTAGAGCTGTTCGAGACATCGCTAAAGACCGACAGCACATCCGGCCTTGTCCACGCAGACCTT
>JAEEGL013600527.1_pt1 | contig 14198 bp, 4 predicted proteins | sample 9134231 | NCBI WGS metagenome assembly JAEEGL01 (sample SAMN16246548, study PRJNA631951) | gut metagenome | biome: gut microbiome; feature: rumen; material: fiber-attached | host: Bos | place: Iran: Karaj | collected 2018-10 | reverse complement strand
AGCCTCTGGCTATCTATTGTCACAGGTTTCTTGGTTGTTTTATTCGGCTTCTTCTTTGTAACTGTATCTTCTAGAATTGTTGGTCTCTTAGGTTCTTCCTCAAATCCAATATCAGGAATGACTATCGCAACACTTTTGCTGACCAGTGTTCTATTTGTTATCAGCGGATTATCTACAATGCCGAATGCCAAAATAGCAGTTCTGACAGTTGGTGCTTTCGTTTGTATAGCTGCTGCTATTGCAGGTGATACTTCACAAGACTTAAAGACTGGTTTCCTAATCGGTTCCACACCAAAATATCAGCAGTTGGGTGAATTGATTGGGGTTATTACAGCTGGTCTGACAATGGGTTTTGTAATGTATTTGCTCAAAGATGGCATAATTCATGGTGATCTAAATGCACCCCAGGCTAATCTTATGAGAACTGTTATTGATGGTGTTATTGGTGGAAACTTGCCATGGGCTTTGGTAATCTGCGGAGCTTTTATTTCTCTTGTTGTAGAGATGCTTGGAATAAATGCTTTGGGTTTCGCAGTAGGTCTTTATTTGCCAATCTCTGTTTCAACACCAATTATGGTTGGCGGTTTAATTCGTTGGTGGGTTGACAGAAAGAAAGATGACCCACAGATTGATGAAAAGCGTGAATCTGGCGTTCTTTATTCATCAGGTTTAATTGCTGGTGCTGCTTTGCTTGGTGTTCTGATGATGGTAGTAATGGGATTTTCTGACAAACTTTCAGGTGTATTAACTCCCATAAGCCGCCCTGGTATTCATATTGAGGCACAGCTTAATAATGTGACTATAAACAACCAGCCTTTCAGTGAAAAATACTATAAGGTTGAGCCTTCTTCCATTACTAATGATAAGGGTGAAAAATACCTGATTAAGGGTCAGTATAATGGTGCTGAAGTTGAGGAAGAAGTAACTCTCGGCAAGTATGAAAAAGCATTTGTCACTGTGTCAGATGGTAAAATGGTTTCAGCTTCTGAGCACCCATCAGGGAATATTCGCGGCTTGATAGCCTTTATTGTTTTGACTATTTCGCTTTGCTACTTCTCTCTGCGTAAGCCAGCCTGAGTTTAGGGATAGCTAAGCGGAGTTTGGTGTGGTAGGTGGTAAGTGGTGGGCGAAAATAGTTTTATTGTCTACACATTGTCATAAACATATAGCTTTCAGGGCTAAAGCCCATACGCTATACTTTTTATGACAAATGTGTAGACTTCTCTTGCCCCTTTCCTTTAAAAATCCCCTTTCGCAAAGGGGGATTAAGGGGGATTTTCGAGAACATTGCTAAGCAGTAGAAAGTTAAGTCCGAAGACTGTCTAATTCTCTCAATTCTCATTTCTCATTTCTCAATTTCTTTAATAGCAGACAGCAACTTGCTCAACCTTATTCTCCTCTGCGGTCTCTGGTAATCTCTACCTACGGATAATCTTTGAGAGAACGAGCCTTGTGCGGAGAATAGAAGGTTTCGCGTCTACTGTCCGCTATACTGTTCTCAATATAATCATCCCCTTTATTAAAGGGGAACGGCTGCGTTAGCAGCCAAGGGGATTTTTGAGAACTTTTTCAAGTAGTAGAAAGCTGAGTCAGAGGACTTGTAGTGAACTAAAACAATCCCTTTCGCTCTGTTGCTCTCTGCTCTATTACTCTCTAAAGTAGTCTATCCATTGTCATAAACGTATAGCTTTCAGGACTAAAGCCCATACGCTATACTTTTTATGACAAATGAGTAGATTTCTCTTATCTCTAAAAGTGTCTCACTTTGCTCCGAATATCTTAGGTATGAGATAGAAAGCTAGAACGTAGATCACCACTAGAAGTATAGTGAGTATGTTCAGGTATTTGTCTATGAATACTTTGACCTTTGGTCCGAAGAACTTGAAAAGCAGGCCGACCAGATAAAAACGGCCGCCTCTTCCCAAAATAGAAGCTATAACAAAAGGCATCAGGGGAACATGAGAAACACCTGCTGTAATAGTGAAAACCTTGTAAGGAATCGGTGTAAATGCAGATGTGAAAACTATGAAAGATGAGTTTTCCTGATACATCTGTTTAACTTTATCAAACAATTCGTGGGTGAAACCTGGAATATATTCGAAGAAATAGTCTCCGACAGCATACCAGAACCAGTAACCTATTACGTAGCCGAACAGGGCCCCAAGAACAGAGCCGACTGTGCTGACAGTAGCATACCAGAGTGATTTCTCAGATTTGCTTAAAGCCATGGCAATCATTAAAACATCTGGAGGAATAGGGAAAAAGCTTGATTCCATAAAAGCTAGAACAAACAGAGCAGGAACGGCCCATTTGCTTTCTGCCCAAGATAAAACCCAATTATATAGTCTTTTCAAAAGACCAAAAGGTCCTTTTACTTCTTTGGTTTCTAGTTTTGGTTCGTCTGTTGCGACTTCTGAAGTGTTCATCTGTTTTCGGTTAACCTTTTAAATAATTATTTTACACTTATTATATCGTATTGTAGTGTAATAAATTTTAATCTCATCTTTTGCACTGACTGATAATATGCTTTTAGTGTTTTACTAATTTATTATATTAGTGATATTATATATTAGCTCTAACCCTCTACTATTTTGGTTAATTGATGAACTTTTCCTTTAAAAATTATATTTCAATCTTTTTAAAATATGCAGCTCCACTAGGACTGTTTGTTATGCTTCCATTACTTGCTACATTGTATTTGGGGCATAATATTATTACTTCTGAAAGAAATAGGCATATTTCAGAACTTTCTACTAAAATTGAAAATACTTTTAAAGATATCGAAAGCGAAATATCACCGGAATCATTTTTATTAAAGGTTGGAAGAGGTGCATGGTTTACTTATAAAGAAAAACAGAATGATTTAAATTCCTTTTGGGAATATTATCGTTCTTTATGTGACTTTTTGGGCTCTGAACCTGATTTATATGCTTTTGATGATAAAGGGGAGTTGATTACTCCTAGAAATATAAATTTAAAATCGCGATTTTTAGCAAGTAAGCTTTGGAATACTCTTGATGCTTCTTATGAGGAAAGAGCAGATGCTGCAAAAAAACTGAAGAAGCAGCTTAAAAGCTTATTAGGCAATGAGTTTAAGTTAGGAACATTTTTAGACAGTCGAAATAGGCTTATTCCTATAATTGTTAATACTAAAAACTGCTACATTTATTGGATGAATTATCCTCATAATCATAAAATGGGGATTATGATTATCTTTTGGGATATACCATCTTTTAATGCAAGGATGAATAATATAACAAAAAGATATGAAGAAAAGTTTGATGACTCTTTTATAAGAAATTTTACAGGGAATATAAGAGCCTTTTCTGAAAGCAATAAGGATTTTAGGGAAAATAATAATACCAAATATGAAAATGTCTTTTTAAGAACAGCTTTAATGGGACAAAAAGAAGCTTATATTGATTCGGACGGTCTTGTATGGAAAAGTTTAAAAATAGAAGACATGTGGTTGATGGGTGGTTTAAAAAGTAAAAGTCGAAAAATAGATGGTTTTCATACTTTTTTTATAGCTTTTATTATTTTATTAGGAATTACAATTCTTGCTATCTATATAAATACTGTTAAAAAGCATAACCATTATCTTTCTATAAGAACGAAGCTTATAGCACTTTTCCTTATTGCAGTATTTACGCCTGTTTTGGGCTTCGTATTTTTGTCTTATCAGTATATTAGCGATATGCGTGATAATATTTATTCGCAGGTAAAAAACGAAGGTCGTAATGTTTTAATTAATATTGATCGTGAACTCGGCTCTTCAGGCAATGTATTCCGTGAAGATTTTAGAAAAATCGTCAAAGATTTCCAGAAATACGATAGCGATGAAAAAATTAGAAAAGAATTCGCAGATAGTCTTGGGAAACATGAATTAGCTATAATTGAAAGAAGAAGGGTTACAGATGCTTCTATTATAAACCAGATTACCAATTATGTTATTTTTGAAGGAATGAATTCGGTTACGGATCCTTTTTCTAAGTGTTGCATTGATACAATGCGAAATACAAATTTAATGGATACCATAGATCCCGTATTGCGAAATGCATTGACAAGTCCAGAATGTGGGTTGGCTCTATTCTGGGGTAGACCAGATAATGTTCTCGACTTTAAATTTGGTTCTGCAGAGTTCTATCTTTATTGGTGTTTTTCTAATACCCTTGAATATGGTGATGAATACTTCTTTATTTTAAGAATGACAGATAATGTTTTACGAGAACACTTACAGGAACGTTTAAAAAAATGTGAAATCAATCCTATAGAAAGAAATTATAAGATTATAGTTTGCAATGATAAAAACGGTGAGTGGTTCCCGAATAATTCACTTCGATCAGAATTAAAAACTGTTTCTAGAAGAGTTAATTATACTGAGAAACCTATAGAAACAGAAATTACAATAAATTCTGAACGCTATCTTCTTATGGCTATAAAAAGCGGAAAGCTTAGAGGATATTCTTTTTATGCCCTTTATCCCTGTGAAGAAATAACTAAACAACTAATAAAGGTTGTTTATTGGATAGCTGCTTTCATAGTTCTTTTTATTATAGTTGCTTTAATAATAGGTTATCGCTTGTCTGATACTTTCCTTTATCCGGTAAAACGTTTAGGTGATGGGGTTAATGCCATAAAAGAAAGAAACTCTGAATTTAGAATTGAGGCTCTTCAGAATGACGAATTTGGGGTTTTGGCTCAGAGTTTCAATAAGATGATTGGCGATTTGAAAGAAATGGAACTCGCCAAGTATATTCAGGAATCTTTGTTGCCGAAGACTTTGCCAAAGCTTAATGGTTATGAAATATGTTTTTCTAATACCATGGCATCAGGGGTTGGCGGAGACTATTTTGATACTCTGCTTCTTGATGAAGACAACCTTTGTGTTATTATCGGAGACGTTTCAGGGCATGGGGTGGCTTCGGCTCTGGTTATGGCTATAGCAAAAGCGGTATTGTATCATGGTTTTAAGGAAACAAGAGATTTAAAAGAGCTCTTTGTTGATTTAAATTCAGTTGTAAATACATATTTCTGTACCCCACCAGTAAAGAAAATGATTACTCTTTTTGCAACTATAATTAATCTGCCTACAGGAAAATCTGTGTTCTTAGATGCTGGTCATAACTTCCCAATGAAGATTTCGACAGATGGTCAGATAACAGAATTGAAAATGACTGGTCTGCCAATCGGGGTTATGCGAAGAATGAGAAAGCTTCAAACAGATGAGTTTGTTATAGATAAAGGTGAAACAATAGTCTTTTACACAGATGGTATTGTTGAAGCCACGGGTAAAACAGAAGAACAATACGGTTATGACCGTTTTAAAAAGAATTTGTCAGAAATGGCTCAAGATAGTTCTCAAACAATTATGGATACACTTCTTGAAAGATATAAGAAGTGGGAAGATGGCACCGAACCTGATGATGACGTAACCTTATTCGTCTTGAAGCGCCTGCCCGCGTAATTTTTTAATATCCCATTTTTTAAAGGGGGAGAGGATGTTTCTTAGTCCTGAAGCGCCTTGCGTTTTAAAATTATAAAAGTAACATCGTCAGCTAATTCCTTTTCACCGTGATGCTGTTTGAAAACAGAGATTAACTGATTCTTAAATTCTTCTGCTGTAGTTATTACGCTGTTGGAAATAAGCTCTTCAAATTTTTCATAAGTGAATTCTTCGCCCTTATCATTTTCTGCTTCAGGGAAACCGTCTGTATAAATGAAAAGAGTTTCTTCTGGATTCAACATTTCCGGCTCAGATGTATATCTGCATCTTTTCTTAGAAATACCTAGTGGTAGGCTTGTTTTGTTTGGTTTTCTGATAACACCGGGTTCTTTGGCTTTAATTATAGGGTAGGGGTGACCAGCGTTGCAGATAGCCAGTTCGCCGGTATTTTTGTCTAATGTGATAGCACAGAAAGTCATGAGTTTTCTCTTATTTAATAAATCGAAAATCATGTTGCTTGTATTGGTTGTTATTTCATTCAGAGGGGTGTCTTTGTTGGCGAATCTGAATATAGAAGCTTTAACCATAGCTGTTAAAAGCGATGACGATACTCCATGACCGGTAACGTCACCAATAACTATTAGAATTCTATCATTTGGTAGTTCAAATATGTCAGCATAATCTCCACCAACGTCTGCAGCCATTTGGTTATAGACGAGACAGTCGTAGCCTTCTAATTTGTATTTGCCTGTTGGAATCAGACATTGTTGTACAGCACCAGCTAAAAGCATGTCTTTAATATCTGACATCATTTGATTAAATGCTTGGCCTAGCTGTCCTAATTCATCTTGATTATCTATATTTATGGTAATTCCTGTTTCACGTTTTCTTAAGGCTTCTAATCCTTTATTCAGTTCATTTACTGGAGTGATAAATGTTTTAGCAAGTAACAAACCTGTAAATATAGAAATAATCAATAACAAAATCATTACTGTATATATAGCGGAACGAACTTTATCTACCTGATAATCAATTTCTGAAATAGGGTACATACACAAGCTGAAACATTCTTTAAGGTTGTTTCCTGGCATACATAAGCAAAGATATTTTATATTTTCATATGTTACTGTAGAAGATTCTACCGTTTGATTTACATTTGAAAGATTGATTAATTCAATAATATCACTATTCATTGAAGCTTGTTCTGGAACAAATACCTGGGTTCCAAAATGCATATTTACTAATCTTAGATTTGTATTCTCAAAATTGTATCTATTCTTTGACAAGGTTTGGAAATAATCGACAGTGACATATTTTGATTGAGAATTACATATGTAAAAGGCAACGGGGTTGCTTTTATCGACAAAGTAATTCCACCACCAATAAGCTCCTGCGCCGTCAAATTTTTGATAAACAACTTGTTGGGGGCGTTCAAACACAGAAGAAAAACCTACAACCGGGTTTTCAAACAGATTTCCTACTAGTATATCTGATTGGCTTGGCTTTATTCCTGCATAAGTTAAACGTTCAGGACAATATCTTTCTAAACAGAGAATTGACATTACTCGGCATATTTTTTCTAATCTTTGATTGCTTTCTTCATTTGAAGTAGTGTAAATCTGGGTTTGATCTATATTGCGAACGTCTATCCAGTTGAATCTTCTGTTAAGTTTGTTGTTTACACCACCAACTATTTCTTTTAATTTATGATATACTTCATCGCTTGTAGGTGCCTTTTTATTGCTGAAACTATTTAAATAGTTGTCTAGAGCTATGAAGCTATTTTTCACTTCTTCTTCTGTTTTTTTGTAATCAAAATCAATATTGTTTAAAACGTCAAGCATTCCCTTTTTTATTTTATTTTCTATAGCTGTTCTGTAATCGTTTAAGCTAGTATAAGATAAAACCCATAGACTTAGTGTTGGCATGTACACCGCTAATGCGAAAAGAAAAACAAGTTTATATCTGATGGAAATGTACATACCATTTTTATCTGAGAAATTTTTAAAGAAAAATATTGAAGTGACTATCAGCAATATAAAAGAGATGATTAAAGCTGTTATAAATTTATTTCTATATTGTTGCGGGTTGTTTAATGATTGTCCTAATAAAAGTCTATATTCGTCTGAATTAAAGCCTTTCCATACTATATTATCTTCTAAGTACCCTTCTAAAAATTCTTCTGTATTAGTTTTTTCAAAAGGTAATTCTTTATAACCCAGAGTAGAGCTTATTCTTTCTTTACTATCTAAATCATATAATATAATAGGCTGTTCAACAGTCGAAAAATCTTTTATCTTAGCTAGAACTAGTTGTATACTAGTTTTTACATTTTCTACAAAAAGAATTATTCCGCTTTTATCTGTATCTGTATTTGCATTTTTAAAATAGAATACCCCATTTTTACCAAGACTAAATGTTGGCATACAGTATTCGTTTTGGTTATACATTAAATCTGTATTAAATTCTCTTCCAATAATCTTTTCCTGATCAACTCGTCTATTTTTATAATCTTTTGATGTGTATTCATTATGAATAGAATCCCATGCGTAGGTGAAAAATCTGGCTTCATAATCCTGAAGATTGTTAGAATTGACTAAATCTGCATTATCGTCAAAAAGAGCACAGCGAACATTAATATTTATGTTTTGACTGAGGTCATGTATTTCTCTTGTTATTTCTTCTTTTCTATCAACGGAATTATTATCATAATTATTTTCGATGTATGGGAAAAGCTTACCAGCCAATGATTGAAAATGAATTTTATAATAATCTACGGGAGTGGCTTTAGCCATAAAATCAGTCGCTCTTTGCGAAAGTTTGGCTTTTATTTCTTCTATTTCGTGATTTTTATCTATTGTTAAAATGAAAGAATAAAGAAATAACCCAAAAAATATGGGTAAAACTATGAGTAGAAAATAACTTGGTAAAGCTTTTTTGTAAGTGCTTTTGTCCATCATCTAGATTGTAGCATATTGGTTTAATTTGGACAATATTCAGATTATTGATAAATTGTGTTATAATACATAAAGAAGACTATTGAGCTTAGTTTGTATGAAATTTTCTGCATATTTAAAGGATTTCTTTTCTGTCTTTTTGAAGCATGCAGCCCCATTAGGGCTTTTTGTTTTGCTTCCATTGCTTGTTATACTTAATTTAGGTCATAATATTATAACTTTTGAGAGTGATAAACATATTTTAGATATTTCTACAAAAATAGATAACTCTCTAAAAGATATAGAAAGCGAAATACTCCCTGAATCGTTTTTATTAAAAGTTGGCAGAGGAGCTTGGTTTACTTTCAATGAAAATAAGGAAAATAAAGGAGAATTTTGGAATTACTACAGAAATCTAAACAATTTTCTGCAAACCCAATTAGATTTTTATGTTTTCGATAAAAATGGGGCACTGATTACACCTAATGAATTCCAGTTAAAATCTAGGTTTATAGCTTCAAAGCTTTGGAATACCATATTTAGTGATTATAACGAACGAATTAATTGTGCAACCAAATATAAAAAGCAATTAAGAAGTTTTCTAGGAAATGAGTTTAAATTAGGGACATTTTTAGATAGTCGTAATTTATTAATGCCAATAATCGTTAATACCAAAAATGGTTTTGTTTATTGGATGAATTTTGACGAAAATCCTAAAAGTGGTATTCTACTGGTTTTCTGGGACATTCCTTCCTATGAGATTAGACTTAATCAGGTAATTAAAAGATATTTATCTGTTTTTTCCGATATTTTTATAAAAGAATCTGACGATAATATCCGCTATTTTGTTAAAAAGAAAAATTCTTTTAATGATAATTTATACCAAAATGTATATTTAAGAACTGTATTGATGAATCCTGCAGAAGGTTTTATTGATGATTTGGGCGTGTTGTGGAAAGGTGTGAAATTAGACGATAAATGGTTGTTAGGCGGTATTAAAAGCTACAAAAGAGATTACTATAGGTTTCATAATTCTTTCGTTTATTTAATATTTCTTATTGGGGCTATTATTGTAGTTATTTATGTTTTAGTAGGAAATAAACAGAATATTTTCATTTCTATAAGAGTGAAGCTTATAGGCCTTTTCCTAATTGCTGTAATAATACCAGTTATGGGATTCTCCTATTTAGGCTATCAATATATCAACGATATGAGAGAGAACCTTGTTACAGAATTCAGTAATGAAAGCCGTGATATTCTTTTAAAAATAGATAGTGAATTAGGACGGTCTGGTCATTTTTTCATTAAAGATTTCAGAAAAATGGTTAGTGACTTCCAGCATTATGATGAAGATGAAAATGCCAGAAATTTTATTTCTGACAGTATGGCAAAACAAGATTTAGTTGTAATAGACAGAAGAAATGCTTCTGATGCTACTTCTATCAAACATATTACAAATTATATTCTTCTTGAAAATATGAATGGTGTTACAGAATCTTATGCTAAGTGCTGTATTGATAGAAAGTATAATACAAATCTTATGGATACTGTAGACCCTGGCTTGAGAAGTGCTATGAATAGTTCTGAAACAGGATTATCCAGCTTTTGGGAAAGACCTGATGTTGTTCAAGATATTATGATGGGCTCTTTTGAGTTTTATCTCTATTGGTGCTTTACAAATATAAATAATAGAACAGAATTTTATCTGATTATGAGAATGAAAGAAAGAGTTTTGAAAGAGCTCCTTTATAAACGCTTAACAGAGTGTAAGACTAATTTAAAAGAAAAGAACTATATTATACTTGCTCATAATGATAAAAAAGAGGAATGGATTCCGGATAATTCGTTAGCAAATGAATTAAAGACCGTTAGCAGAAGGATGAATTATAGTGGGAAACCTATTGAAACTCAAATAGTTATTGATTCAAAATCTTATCTATTATTTGCCATTAAAAGCTTTAAACTAAGAGATTACTCTTTCTATGCTCTTTACCCTTACGAAAATATAGAAAACAGGCTGATTAGCGTAAAAAGAAATATAGTTGCCTGTATTGCTTTATTTATAATCATAGCTTTGGCCATAGGTTATCAATTATCTGGAACATTTATTTATCCTGTTAACCGCATAGAAGATGGGGTAAAGGCTATAAAAGAAAGAAATTCGGATTTCAGAATAGAAACTTTGCAAAATGATGAATTTGGCGGTCTTGCTCAAAGCTTCAATAAGATGATTGGCGATTTGAAAGAAATGGAATTAGCAAAGTATATTCAGGAGTCTTTGCTTCCCAAAGCTTTACCGCCTATAAAAGGATATCAGTTACGTTTTTCTAACCGGATGGCATCAGCAATTGGCGGCGATTATTTTGACGTAAAACTATTAGATGAAGATAACCTCTGCATAATTATTGGAGATGTTTCTGGACATGGTGTGGCTTCTGCTCTAATAATGGCTATTGCGAAAGCAGTTCTCTATCATGGTTTTAAACAGACTAGAGATTTAATTCAGTTATTTAGTAATTTGAATTCTGTTATTAATACCTACTTTAATAAACCTCCTGTCAAGAAGATGATTACTCTTTTTGCAACTATAGTTAATTTACCAACGGGTAAATCCGTATTTTTTGATTGTGGTCACAATTTTCCTATGAAAATGTCTGTTGATGGGCAAATAACAGAATTGAAAATGACAGGTTTCCCTGTTGGTTCACAGAAAAAAATCAGAAAGAAAAATACCGAAGAATATGTTCTAAATGAAGGTGAAACAATAGTTTTCTATACTGATGGCATAATAGAAGCTACTGGTAAAACTTCAGAACAATACGGATATGACAGGTTTAAAAATAGTATTTCAGAAATGGTTTCAAAAGACTCAGATACAATAATAAGAACCTTATTTGAAAACTATGAAAAATGGGAAGATGGAACTGAACCTGATGATGACGTTACGTTAATTGTTTTGAAGCGCTTGTCGTCTCAAAATAATGAAGGAAATATCGTCAGCTAATTCTTTGTTTCCTAGATTTGTTTTATAGAGATTAATTAACTGTTTTTCTATTTCATCAAGGTTATTTGTTACTATATTGGAAAAATAGTTTTTCAAATTGTCAAAACCAAAGCCGTCTGTTTGGTTGCTATTTGCATCAATAAAACCATCTGTATATAGTAAAAGTGTTTCTTCGGGGTTTAAAACAACATTTTCATAGGTATATTTTGATCTGGCTTTAGAAATACCTATAGGTAAATTTATATTTGTTGGAATTCTGATTTGCCCTAATTCTTTTTCTCTGATTAATGGGTAGGGATGACCAGCATTACATATTGCTAATTCACCAGTATTTTTATCTAGCGTAATAACACAGAGTTTCATTATTTTTTTATTGCCTAATAAATCGCATATCATATAACTGGTATTGGTGACTATTTCATTAATTGGGAGGTTTTGATTGGCAAATAAAAAAACAGATGCTTTAACCATAGCAGATAAAAGAGATGATGATACTCCATGCCCATTAACGTCACCAATGACTATAAGCATTTTGTTATCTGGCAATTCAAACAAATCAGCATAGTCTCCGCCAACGTCAGCAGCCATTTTGTTATATATAATGCAATCATAGCCTTCTATATTTTGTTTGCCTGTAGGTATTAAACATTTTTGGACAGCCCCTGCCATAAGCATGTCTTTGATTTCGCCCATCATCTGATTAAATGCCCGTCCGAGCTTGCCTAATTCATCATTGTTTTCTATTTGTATGACGGTTTCTGTTTCACGTTTTCTTAAGGCTTCTAAGCCTCGATTTAGTTCATTTACAGGAGTAATAAAAGTTTTTGCCAATAAAGAACCTGTGAGAATTGATGTTATTAAAAGAAGAATCATCAATACATAAATAGTAGAACGAACTTTTTCGATTTGATAATCTATTTCTAATATAGGATACAAGCCTATTAGAAAGGTATATTTCATTTTGCTTCCTGGTAGACAAAGACCAAGATAATTTGAATTATTGTAATTAATTATAGATGACTCTACTGTTTTGTTAATGTTTGATACATTTATCAAATCTGAAAATTCTTTACGATTAGCAACTTCTGGAATAAATCTCTGAGTTTCGACGTGATAGTTAATTAGCTTAATTTCTACGTTGCCGACGGAATACCTTTTTTTCAATAAAGAATTAAAGTAGGAAAGATTTGTGTTTCTTGTTGCAGCATTCCCAATAAAGAAAGCTACAGGGTTATCCTTGTCAGGGTAATAGCCCCACCACCAGTATATTCCTGTGTTATCCAAATCTTGACTGGTAAGCTGTCGTGGTCGTTCTATAATTGAAGAAAAGCCTACTGCTGGGTTTTCTAATAAGTTTCCGACCATTATGTCTGATTGACTTGGTTTTACACCTGCATAAGTCAATCTTTCAGGACAGTATTTTTCAAGACAGAGAACTGATAAAACCCTTGCTATTGCCTGTATTCTACTATTCGTATCGTCAGAAGAAGTAGTATAAATCTGGGTTTTGTCTACACCTCTTATGTCAATCCAGTTAAATACCCAATTCCTTCTGATATTCCCATCGCCAGTGAATTTTTTAATCATTTTATTGAATTCATCTTGTGTTGGCAGTTCTTTTCCTTTTAAATTTCTTAAATAATCATCTAATTTTTTATAGCAATTATTAACTTCTTCTTCTTTGGTCTTATAATCAATATCTACTTTGTTTAATATATCCAGCATTCCCTTTTTTACTTTATTTTCTATTGCTATTCTGTGGTCATGAAGACTTGTATAAGATAAAACCCATAGACTCATTGTTGGGATATAGACTGCTATAGCAAAAATAAAAATCAGTTTATATCTGATTGAAATATATAAGCCTTGCTTATTGTAAAAATTTTTAAAATAGAATTTTGAAGAGAAAAACAATATTAAAACAAATAAGATAGTAGCAATAATAAGCTTGTTGTTATAACTATAAGAATAATCAAAAACTTGTCCTAAAAGAAGCTTATATTCACCTGAGTCAAAACCTTTCCAAACCACATTGTTTTCTACAAAACCATCTAAGAATTCATCTGTATTGGTTCTTTCATAAGGTATTTCTTTATGATTATTTGTGGAAGTGCTTCTTTGTTTCTTTTCAATATCATATAGTATTATTGGCTGATATTCTGTTGCGAAATCTTTTATTTTTGCCTGAACTAACTCAGTATTTGTTCTTTTGTATTCAACAAATAATATTAATCCATTTGTTTCTTGACTGGCATTCTTAAAGAAAAAAACTCCTGTTCTACCGAAGTTGAATGTAGAAATACATATTTCAGGTTGCCCATACATAAGTTCTACATTAAATTCTCTTCCTATAATAGAATCTCTTTCGTTTCTATAATTTTCATATAATTCTGGTTTTAATTCGTGAATGTCCTGCCAGGCAAAAGTGAAAAATCTTTGTTCATGAGGAAGTAAATCTTGAGGATTCAATAAATTAAAGTTTTTATCGAATATCGCACACCTTATATTTTCTCCTAACTTTTGACTAAGAAAATTTATTCTTTTTGTAACTTCCTGATTAGTCATGAATGAGCCATTTTTTTTAGCTCTATTTTCTATAAATGGTAGGAGTTCATCGTATAACTTGTTGAAATATGGGTAAAAATAGTCTACGGCTGTGGTCTTTGCAATAAAATCTACTGCTCTTTCAGATAGATTGGATTTTATTGCTTCTATTTCATGCTTTTTATCAATATTTAAAATTAAATAATATAAAAATAGCCCAAAAATACAGGGCAATAAAATTAGCAGTATATATGGTGGTAATGCTTTT
>JAEEGL012749513.1_pt1 | contig 14198 bp, 11 predicted proteins | sample 9134231 | NCBI WGS metagenome assembly JAEEGL01 (sample SAMN16246548, study PRJNA631951) | gut metagenome | biome: gut microbiome; feature: rumen; material: fiber-attached | host: Bos | place: Iran: Karaj | collected 2018-10 | reverse complement strand
GCGACCTCCTCCTCGATCTGCTCCTCGGTGCAGAGGATGTGGGCGTCGTCCTGGACGAAGCCGCGGACGCGCATGATGCCGTGGAGCGAGCCGCTCGGCTCGTTGCGCGCGCAGTGGCCGAACTCGGCGAGGCGCAGGGGCAGGTCCTTGTAGCTGCGGAGACGGCTGTTGAAGATCTCCAGCGCGCCGGGGCAGTTCATCGGCTTGACGGCGAAGACGCGGTCCTCGCTCTCGGTGACGAACATGTTCTTCTGGTAGTGGTCCCAGTGGCCGCTGCGCTCCCAGAGGCTGCGCGGCATGATGGCCGGCGTGTTGACCTCCTGGTAGCCGTCCTTCTGGATCTTCCGGCGGATGTACTCCTGGAGGGTGATGTAGATGGTCCAGCCTTTCGGGTGCCAGAAGATCTGCCCGGGGTCCTCCGGGTCGAGATGGAAGAGGTCGAGCTCGACGCCGAGCGTGCGGTGGTCGCGCTTCTTGGCCTCCTCCTCGCGGGCGATGATCTCGTCGAGCTCGGCGCGGGTCGCGGCCGCGATGCCGTAGATGCGCTGGAGCATCTTGTTCTTCTCGTCGCCGCGGAAGTAGGAGCCGGCGAGGGCCGTCAGGCGGATGGCGCCGACGTCGGCCGTGCTGGCGACATGCGGGCCGCGGCAGAGGTCGGTGAAGTCGCCGTCGCGGTAGATGGTGACGGTCTCGCCTTCGGGGATGTCGGCAAGGCGCTCCAGCTTGTACGGCTGCGCGGCGAAGATCTTCGCGGCCTCCTCGCGCGTGACCTCGACTCGCTCGAAGGGCGTGGCCGAGGCGATGATCTTCTCCATTTCGGCCTCGAGGGCGGGGAAGTCGTCGCGCGTGAAGCGGTGCTCAAGGTCGAAGTCGTAGTAGAAGCCGTCGGCCGTGGCGGGGCCGATGTCGAACTTGGCGTCGGGGTAGAGGCGCCTCACGGCCGTGGCCATGATGTGCGCCGCGCTGTGTCTGATGGTTTCTGCGGGAAACATTTTCCGGTTCTCCAAAACAAGTGGCGACAATAAGAATAGTTATTCGCGATGCCTTTGTCAAGGCACGGGGAGGCAAGCACGCCTACTGGTGGGCGAAGTGGTCCTCCAGCTTGAACTCCAGCGGCTCTGAGGGCTTGGACTCCCGCCCCTCCTTGTCGCGCCAGACGAGGAAGGCGTAGAAGGTCTGGCCGGCGAGGAAGCCCGAGACGTTGCACGGGTTCTTCTTGAGCGCCTTGCCGAGCTTCAGCGCACCGCGCCCCGACTTGTCGGTGGCGGCCCAGACATCCCACGAGACGGCCTCCTCCGGCAGCTCGAAGGCGAAGTCGCCGTTGGTGCCGTTGAACCATGTGTCGGGGTCCTTGACGGAAACGATGCGGCCGGCGGGCAGCGGGTTCGCCGCCATCTCGGCAAGCGGGTTGGGAAGCTGGGTGGCCGGCGTCGTCGGGAGGCGCAGCTTCGAGAGGCGGATCGCCTCCGCGCCCTTGTCCGCCTCGCTCGCGTATTCCGCGTGGAGGCTTCCGAGAAGCACGGGCGTGTCGTGGTCGAAGGGAATGTAGTCGTTGCCGTACATGATGCCGCCGCGCCGCTCGACGAAGACCCGCTCGATGGCGAGGGGCAGCACGACCGGCTCCTTCGGGGCGTCCGAGCCCCACGACGCGAAGCCGGCCTCGCGGAAGGCGTCCCACGGCGCGTTGGAGGGGAGCGCGATGCGGAGGCGGCGCCAGCCGTCGAAGTTGAAGTAGGACTGGCCCGTCATGTCGTCGGCGTTCCACTGGTCCTTCTGGCCGCAGGAGTAGAAGCGGCGGCCGGAGGCGTCCTTCAGCACGAAGACGACGCGGCCCCAGTCCGAGGCGGCCTTGACGTCCACGCGCAGCGCGGCGGCCTTGCCGGGGATCTCGACGGGCTTGCGGAAGTGCAGGCAAGTGTAGTAGGGCATGACCATGCGGTCGGTTTCCTGCTTCGGCAGGCCGACGGAGAGGCCCGGGCCGTGCGCGGCGTCGTTCGTCGCGACGATCTCCATCGCGGCGGGGAAGCGCTTGATGTAGTCGGCCATCGTGTTGAGGTAGCGGTCGTCGTCGTCCGCCGCCTGCTCGGCGAAGTGCTCGGCGAAGGAGCCGAGGGAGACGGCGCCCTCCGCGAGCGCGTCGTCGGAATGGTCGGGGTCCCCGACCACCGTCGGCGCGGCGGCGTCGGCACCGAGGACGAAGAAGGGCATCTGGCCGACGGTGAGACGGGCCGTGCCGTCCGGGCCGGCCGCGGCCGCGACTTCGTTGTCCATCGGGTCGAGGACCTTCAGCGCGCCGGGCTGGCAGGGGAAGGAGAAGGTGCGCTTGCCGCGGACCGTCCAGATCGCGCGGAGGAGCTTGCCGGTCTTGTGGTCGCGGAAGTTGGCGCAGAAGGCCGAAAGGGAGCCGACGGGCGAATAGCTCTCGAAGGTGGCGTCGCGCGTCAGGCGCGTCCAGGTCGCCATCGCGGCGTAGCCCCAGGTCGGGTCCTGGGCGTGGGCGCCGGTGGCAAGGCCGCCCGCGCAGTGGTGTTCCTGGGAGCTGAAGGGGTCGGTGCCCCACGCCAGCTGCCAGTCAACGCCGTAGCCGGCGAGGTGGATCGAGTCGCGGATGCGGAGCGCGGCGTCCTCCTCCATCGTGGAGCCGCCAGGATAGACTTGGTGGATGTCGGGGCCTTCGCCCAGCAGCAGGAACGGCTCCTTGTCGGGGCGGTACTTGGCCCAGGCCTTGCGGAAATACCAGAACGAGTGGATGGAGGTCTCGTAGATCTGCTCCTCGGGGAGGTGGTTGAAGAACTGGAAGTCGCACTTCACGCCGTCGAAGAGCGGGCGCGTCTTCGGATCCTGCAGGTAGGGGATGAGGAACGTCCAGCTGCCGTTGGGGACGAGGTGGAGGGCCTTGGGGTAGAGACGCTTCAACGCGGTCACGCCGACGAGGATGCGCTCCCTGTAGTCTTCGTAGCGCGCCTTCTCGGTGCCTTCGAGCCGCGCGTAGTCGAAGGCGTTCGTCGGCTCGCCGTAGTATTCGGGGAAGCGGGCGTTGCCGGTGCCGATGCCGCCCGGCTCGACGAGGCAGCGCGTGTACTTCCAGTTCTCGCTGCCGGGGTCGCCCATGCGGGCGCCGCCCCAGGCCTGCGTGAAGCGCACGACGTTCGTCTCGAAGTCGTCGCCGGGGACGATCTTGCCCACGCCGCGCGCGTTGCCGGGGACGGAGAAGAAGGCGAAGCCGTAGCGGTCCCAGATGTCGCGCAGCTCGGGGGAGGCGTTCGGGGGAAGATCACCGCCGCTTTCGAAGCCGGCCTTGCCCAGCAGGGACGCGCGTTCAAGCGACTTGAACATCGTCCAGGTGCCGAAGCGCATGCCCTTGTGGTCGAAGGGGCGGCGCGTGTAGTCGCGGGCCTTCAGGTAGGCGGCGTTGTGGTGGAAGTCGCGCCCGGCGGCGGCGAGGGCCACGGCGTGCCAGCCGTAGCGCTGCGGCGCGAAGGAGAAGCCGACGGCCTTGCGCTCGCCGGGGGCGAGAGTGACGCTCTTCTCCTGGCGCTCGGTCTTCTGGCCGTCCCAGCTCGTCGCGGTGAAGACGAGGCTTTCCTCGCGCGGCGCGTCGGTGGTGTTCTCGAGCGTCGCCGTGTAGGCGACTTTCTGCCCTTCGACGAAGACGTTGGCCGGCTCGTCCGGGTCGAAGGCGACCTTGACCTCGGGGCGGCGCAGCGTGACGGCCAGCACGCGGACCGAGCTGGGGAGGCCGGCGGCGTGTTCGGAGAAGTAGAAGGGGTCTGGATAGTTGCGGAAGGGCTGCACGTCCTTGGTCAGCTCGAAGGAGACGACCTCCTCGGGGCCGAGTTCCGTGCGGAAGTCGCCCGAAAGCGGGATCGTCACGACATGGACCGCGCCGTTGGTCGAGACCGGAACATCGGCGGAAGTGAAGTTGAAGGGCCGGCCGGAGCCGTCGGGGGAGCCGTTGTAGCGGTAGAACTGCGCGGTGAAGCGCGGGATGGCGTCGCGGCGCGAGCCGTCGGCCGCGCAAAGGACGTGGAGCGCGTCGTAGTCCCCGCCGGGGATGCGGAAGGAGAAGCGCAGCGGCATCTTGCGGAGCGGATCCGGCCAGCGGTCGGAGCCGCTGTTGCCGCGCATGCCGGGACGGTGCGCGCCGGCGAAGCGGCTCTGGAAGAGGTCGAGGGCGTCGTTGCCGCGGGCGGAGAGGAGGAACGGGACGCCGGCGATGTTGGTGATCGTGCCGGCGGGGGCGAGGCGCCGGCCGAAGCCGCCGGAGTTGGCGCGCTCGGAGATGTCAACCGGAACCCACCGCGCGGGGGCGTCGTAGACGCGGAGCTGCTTGTCGACGAAAAGCACCGAGGGGAAGGCGAAGCCCGGCTTGTCGTCGGTCTCGCGCGGGAGCGAGCAGACGAAGAAGCCGTTCGCGAAGAGCCGGTAGTCGGCGGCCTCCACGCGGACGCCCAGCCGCAGCTTCTCGCGGCGCCAGTCGCGCCGCTCGCGCGCGGCGGCGGCCTCCTGCGCCCGCGCCGGGTCGTCCTGGGTCGCGAAGGTGGCCTCCGGCAGTTCGGCGTTGAGCCGGAAGACCGAGGTCCGCTGCGAGCCGCTGGTGTGCCAAGGCGTGAAGGAGACGGTGCCGGGGAGGCGGTCCATCGTGATGTCGACGCGCCGGACCGCCCGGTTGGTGGAGACCGACCCGTTGCCGTATCTCATCGTGTAGGAGAAGGCCGAGTCCGTCGTGAACGAGAGCGTCTCCAGGCGGTTGGTCGGGTAGCGGACTTCGACTTCGTAGTATTTGCCGACTTCGAATCCGCCGGACGGCACGATCCGAAGCGGTGCCGTGGCGGCACCGCCGAATGCGTAGGAGGCGAAGATGGCGATGAGCGCGACGGCCATGCCGGCGCGACGCGAGGCGTTGCTGGTGTTCATAGGTTGATTCATTATTTTGCGACGGGGGCGAGTTGCCAAAGGGCCTTGACCTGGACGTTCTCGACGGAGACGAAGATCGATGTCGAGTCCTGCGAGACGGCGCAGGAGATGCGGATGTCCACGCCGTCGTCCTTGAACTTCTGGCTGAAGTAGGAATTGCCGATGCCGTTCTGCGGTTCGCCCATGTCGATGCCGTATTCCGCGCCGATGAGCGAGGCGATTTTCGCCACGACCTTCTCCGCCCGCGCGGCGCCGACGCCCTCGCCTTCCTTGGTGAAAGTCAGCGAGGCGATCTTTCCGCCGCCATGCTCGTCAATCCCGACCATTCCGATACGGACGCGGGGGAAGACCTTGTAAAGGGGCTTCGCCAGGTCGACGTCGAAGGCGTTGCCGCTGACGCCCACGCCGGCAACGACGCCAAAGCCCAGGTCCTCGCCCGGCTCCGGCATCTTCGCGAGGGACTGGCCAAAGGAAATGCCGGCAAACGACGGATACTTGAGGGAACTGGCGGCCGCCGCATTGGATGCCACGGGAGCCTCCTTCTGGCGGGTCGCGTCGCTTCGGCAGGAGGAAATGGCCAGCGCCGCCCCCACGACAACCGCGAGGATGAGCAGCATGACGACCGCCTGCCGTGTCGAATGGGCCTTGATTTTCTCGGCGAGCTGGCGCTTCTGCTCGCGCTGCGCCTGCTCCTCCTCGGGCGTGACGACCTTGCGCTCCGGCGCGTCGCGGTGGCTGTGGTGACCGTGGTGGTGGCCATGGTGGCGGCCTGTGCGGGCGGAGGCAGAGGAGGTGGCGGAACCGGATGCGGACGCCGCGGGCTTGCCCGAAGCGGACGCGCCACCGGACGCACCCGTCGAGGCTGCGGAATGGCGGCTCGACGGCATCTTGGCGATGCGGGCCAGAACCGATTTCGGCGTCTTCGCGGCCACGACTTCGGGCATGTCGATCTTCGGTCGGTCGCCCTCGAGAATCTCCGCGCACGAGGCGGGGCGCTCGGCCGGGTCCTTCGAGAGCGCCCGCATCACGGCGCGCGTCAGGGGCGTGTCGCCGGGAAGGGGCTCGGGGTCTTCGTTTACAATCTGGTACTCGACCTGCCCGCGATGGAAGGGCGGGTGGCCGGCCAGGCACTCGTAGGCGATCGCGGCGAAGGAATAGACATCCTGCGCCGGCGTCGGCGCCGCGCCCGAAAGCTGCTCCGGCGACATGTACGAAACCGGGCCGGCGGCGTTGCCGCCATAGACCCGCGCCAGGCTTTCGCGGATTTCGCACGATGTGCAGAAGCCCAGCACATACGGGACGCCGTCGGCGGCGCCGACGACGATGTTGGAGGGGCGCAGGTCGCGGTGCACGACTTCCTTGTCATGGGCGTAGTCGATCGCGCTGGCGACGGGCGTCAGGAGGGTCTTGACTTCGGTTTCCGAAAGCGTGCCCCAGCTGTCGAGGCACGCGTCAAGGCCCTGCCCCTCGAAGAAGTCGATGACGAGGAAGGGCTCCCCGTCGTTTTCCTGGAGCGAACGGATGGAGGCGATGTTCGAATGGAGCAGCTTGAGCGCCTTGATCGTCGCCTCCTTGATGCGGCGGAAGTCGCGCAGCCCGATGGCGGAAACGGGAGGGAGCGTCTCGACGACGACCTTTGTCGCGTCAAGATCCAGGTCGAGGGCCAGCCAGAGGGAGACGTGCATCCCCTCCCTCAAGGGCCTCACGAGCCGGTAGCGCCCGGCGAGAATCTTTTCCTGTACTACCCCTTCCATCTGGTAAAGTATGGCATTTTGCCGCGCGGTTGTCAAGTCACAGGGCCTTCAGGCCGTCAAGCCGCATCGTCGTAAGGCACTGGATGTGGCAGATGGCGATGGCCAACGCGTCGGCGGCGTCCTCGGGCGGAGTCGCGTCGAGCCCCAGCAGCGAGACGACCATCTTCTGCACCTGCTCCTTCGTCGCGGCGCCCCACCCCGCGACGGCCTGCTTCACGCGGCGTGGCTCGTGCTCGAAGACTTGCAGGCCCGCGGCGGCGCAGGAGGAAATCACCACGCCCCTGGCTTCGCCGAGAATGAGCGTGGTGTTCGCGAACTTGGAATAGAAGACCCCCTCGACCGCCACGACGTCGGGCCTGTATTCCTCGAGGACCTGGGAAATCGTCCGCGAGATGTTGAGCAGGCAGGCCGACAGGGGGGCCTTCGGGGGGTTCCGAATGAGATCGTAGGCAACTCCGGCGATGCGCCCCCCCCGCTTCTCCACGAGGCCGAGGCCCGTGGAGCGAAGGGAGGTGTCGACGCCGAGAACGAGAAGCCGGTCGTCGTCGCTAGGCATCATCTTCCGCCTCGAGCTGGGCGGAGACGGCGTCGTCGACTTCCATGTTGTGATAGACGTTCTGGACGTCGTCGTAGTCCTCGAGGGCATCGACGAACTTGTTGACGGACTTCGCGACGGCGAGGTCGTTCACCATGACGGTGGACATCGGGATCAGCGTGGAGGCCTCGGCGCTGATCGGCGAGATGCCCGCGCCCTCGAGGGCGGTGCAAATCGGCGAGAAGGTGTCGGCCGTGCAGTAGATCTCGAACGTGTCGCCGGTGTTGACGACGTCGTCGGCGCCCGCGTCCAGCGCCAGCATCATGATCGTGTCCTCGTCGATGCCTTCGGCCTCGACGACGATCTGCCCCTTGCGCTCGAAGTTGCGCGAGACGGCGCCGAGCTTGGCGAACTCGGAGTTGTTCTTCTTGAAGATGTTGCCGACTTCGGCCGCCGCGCGGTTCTTGTTGTCGGTGAGAACCTTGACGATCAGCCCGACGCCGCCGGCCGCGTATCCCTCGTAGGTGATCTCCTCGAAGTTGACGGAGCCGCCGTCGCCCGTGCCCTTCTTGATGGCGCGGTCGATGTTGTCGTTGGGCATGTTCACCGCCTTGGCCTTGGCGAGCATGTTGCGAAGCGCGGCATTGCTGCCGGGGTCGCCGCCGCCCTGCTTGGCGAGAATCATGATTTCCTTGGCGATCTTGCTGAAGATCTTGCCGCGTTTGGCGTCCGCCGCACCCTTCTTGTGCTTAATGGTCGCCCATTTGCTATGTCCACTCATGCTTTCAGTTCCTGCTGTTGACGTCCGGCCTGGCCTTCGCCGGCGGACATTTCACACCCAAACAATGAGTCGTCGTCGGCCGCGTCGAACGGCTGAATCCAACCCGATTCGAATCCCAGTCTCTCCGCTTCGTCCGTGACCAGCCCGTATTCCTCGCGCGTAGGCCTCCTGCCCCACTCGCCGTTTCCGACGGCGCGCCACGCGGGCGTGTACTGGGACATGATGCTGACGCAGAGCTCCGGGCCGATGTTGTCGGCTATCCAGCGGAGGCTTTCGACGGCCTCCTCCGGATGGCCGGGCAGGACGAGCAGGCGGCAGATCACGCCGCGCTGCGCGATGCCCTCGTCATCGGTTTCGAGCGGCCCCAGACGTGCGCAGAACCACAGCAGGGCCTTGCGGGAGACGTCCACGTATTCCGCCGAACCGGAGGCGAGGGCCGCCAGTCCGGGCGAGGAATAGCGCAAATCGACAAGCGCAATGTCCGCCAGGTCGCTGTACGCGTCGAGGGTGCACAACGATTCAAAGCCGCTACTATTATACACGAAAGGAAGCCTTTTGTCATCTCCGGGGAGAAATTTTATCGCCTCGCGTATCAGGGGAAGCCACGGCGTGGGCGAAACAAGATCCCAGTTGTGGCAGCCTTTTCGTGCCAATCCGGCCATGATTTCGGCAAGCCGCCGGGGCGTGATTTCCTCGCCGGCGCCCTCCTGGCTCCAGCGGTAGTTCTGGCAGTAGAGGCACTTCAGCGTGCAGTTCGAGAAGAAAAGCGTGCCGGCGCCGCGGGTCCCGGAAATGGGCGGCTCCTCGCCGAAGTGCGGCCCCCATCGGAAGAGACGCGCCGAGGCGCCGGAGCGGCACCAGCCGGTCTGGCCCTCCAGCCGGTTGACGCCGCAGCCGCGCGGACAGAGTCGGCAGGCGGAAAGTGCTTCGGAGACCGTCTCCACCTAGGGCTGCTCCATTGGCGGGAGCGGCTCCGTCGTGGCCGTTCCGGCCGCGCCCTTCTTGATCACCTCGATGCGCCGCTCGACCTCGTCGAGCCGGTCGCCGCAGGCCTTTGCGAGCTTCTGCCCGCGCTCGAAGGCGGCCACCATTTCCTCGAGCCCCATCTCGCCGGACTCCATGGAAGCGACCAGCTTCTCGAGTTCGTCGAGATTCTCCTCAAACGTTTTTTTCTTTTCGCTCATGCTCCCATTATAGCAAAAAAGATTTTGCATTTTTCCCGGTTTTTGGTAGAATAGATGGTGTCGGTATGGCGCGTTCGCCATTCGACGCGCTGCGGAGAGGTGGCTGAGTGGCTGAAGGCAGCGGGTTGCTAACCCGTCGTACTGGTTTTTCCGGTACCGGGGGTTCGAATCCCCCCCTCTCCGCCATTTTTTTGTCCTGCGACAAGGCCGCGAATCCCAGAAACACTGCCGCTCTACCTTGGCGGCGTGATTCCAGCCTGGCGGAAGATCGATAGGAGCGTTCCCTGCGGTATGGCCATGTTGCCGTGGTGTGGAACAGAGGTTGCGCGGCCAGCTGCGTTGCGCCACTTGAAATGGCTTCCCCTTGAACCTACCAGCCAGAAGCCGTTTTCACGCAGAATCGCCTCGACCTGTCTTGCGTTAAGAGGCTTCATCAATAAACCTTGTCGCAAATGCCGAAAAGCATCAACTCCGTGACCTCAACAAGCGCTTGGCGGAGTTCGGAAATTGAGCCGCCCTCGGTGAAGCAGTCGTCATGGCCCCGCACCTGCGCACAGAACCGTCCGCTTGGGTCTGGCGTCACATCAGCCGTGAAGCGCTGCCCCTGCGCCGTGAAGTCAAGCGTGAAGGGCGCTGTACGCAATTCGTCAATCATGCCGCGCCGATTGACTATGGCGGCAATCGCCCCGTTGAGGCTCTGCCCATAGCGGCGCAACTTGCGGTCGGCTCTCTGCGCAAGGTCGAGGTCAAGCGTCGCGCCGCTCTTGCTATGTGCGCGGCTACGCCGTGCGCGTGTCCGTTTTTCTGCCACTACTGCCATTTTTCCTCCGTTTCGCTTCCGTTCGCATCCATTATAGCAAAATTTGATATACTGTTTCATGTTCGCCTTGCGCGATGACGCACGGGGCGTTTGTACAATTTGGCATCACGCCAACAAGTCGTTCGGCCAAAATACTTCCACTTTTTTGAACCTCGAACGGCATGATTGGTGGCGGTGCGCCCGCCTGGGTGCATTGTCCCCTCATGTATTCGAGGTAGCCTGTGGAAGGGCTTTGGCTGAGTGCATGAAGGACATTGCGCCCTTTTTCGTGCATGGGGACGGTCTCCGCGACGCGCAGGGCGCAGCGGAAAGGATGTGCTCGCAACGTCAGCACGAATAATAGGGCCATGGCGAAAACAGAAGACCAGGTTAGGGGAGCAGCAGAAAAGACGCTCGGATTTGACGACGGCGAAAACGGAGTTAAACAGGGGACTGGCCAGATAACCACTTTCAACCAGCTCGGCTTCAAAGGGAAAAACGACAAGCCAGACGGATGGTATCTGCCAGACGACACGAGCAAAGTTGCCATCGTGCTTGAAGCAAAGGCCGAAGGCGTCGATATTGAAAAACAGCCCTATGCCAACGAACTTCTGAAAAACATCGCCATCATTCATAAGAAATACGCACGCGTCATCGGCATTCTCTACAACGGCACTTCCACCCGAGTTTGGAAGAACGACGTAGAGGTTTCCACCAGCGTTTCCCCAGATCTGGAAAGAAAGGATTACTACACGGAAAGGGCGATTTATTCGTCAATTCCGGCTCGGGCAATCTAGGAATCAAAGGTAGAACAAGTCATGAAGCTATGGTATTCCCCGCAAATACGATAACGGTCGATTTCTGGGGCAATGCATACTATCGAAACGAACCATACAAAATGGCTACCCACAACCATGTCTTTTCGTTGTCAGGTGAGATAATCAAGAACGAGGCAGTTGGGATGTTTCTTGCTTCTGTAATTTCCTCTTCCGTTTCGTTCCCCTACAGAGACATGGGTACTTGGCCGAAAATTGCGGCACTGTCAATTTCCCTTCCCGTAACAGCAGACGGGACACCTGATTTTGGATACATGGAAACCTTCATCGCTTCCGTGCGGGCTCTCGTTTCGGCGAAACTCGAAGCCCTTCGCTCTGCTGTCTAGTTGTCAAAAAAACGACAGTGGCACACGGCGGGACATTTGCCGATGAAGGAACACTCCCGGGAAACGGCCTCCTCAGCGTGTGCGGCTAGATTGACATCGCCACCACACGTTGCCCGTCATCGGTCAATGGCGGTGCACGTCATCCTACGCGAGAGACAGCAGGAAGTCGCGGGCGGCGGCGAACGACGCATCCGCGAGGCGCGTCCAGAAATCGGCGTAGGCGGAGAAGTGGTTTTCCGTGCCGGGAATGTCGCTCACGATGCGGAACGAGATGAACGGGACGGCGCGAATGTGGCAGACTTGCGCAATGGCGGCGCTTTCCATGTCAACGGCCAGCGCGTCGGGGCGGATTCGCAGAACGGCCGCGAGATCCCCGGGGCTGCTGACGAACCGGTCCCCCGTGGCAATCAGCCCCGCCACGCATTTCGTTTCCCCGCAGAGCGCAAGCGCCGCCGCCAGCAGGCGCGGGTCGGCGGCGAAACGCGGCGGCAGCCCCTGCACCTGCCCCGGCTCGTTGCCCGGACCGCAGTCGACGTCGTGGTAGGCGGTCTCCGCGCCGACGACAACATCCATCACGCCGGCGCGCGCGGGATCCGTCCCGCCGGCCACGCCGACGCTGACGACCGCATCGGGCCGTTCGCGGTCGATCAGCCCGGCCACGCCGAGCGCGGCGTTGACCTTGCCGATGCCGCACTTGACCAGGGCAATCTCGTTGCCGCCAAGACGGCCGTCGCGCAAAAGCCCGGCCAGCTGCCGATATTCGGAGTCCATCGCGACCAGAACGCCGATTTTCATGACGCCTTCGCCTCCCTTCTTCCGACACGGAGCATGCCGCGCTCGCCCAGCTGCTTCGAAACGAGGAAGCGGTATTCCAGGATGAGCGGCGGAACCGTGGCAACCTGCGCGACGACATCGGAGATCGGCATGGCCAGCCAGACGGCCAGCAGGTGGTCCGCCATGAAATAGGGGAGGATCCAGACGAGCGGCAGAAGGCAGAGGCACTGTCGCAGCACCGACAGGTAGATCGCCGTGCGCGGCTTGCCGACGGCCTGGAAGTAGGTTGTCGCGGACACGTTGACGAAGATCGTCCAGATCATGCAGTTGGCCACGCGCAGGGCCCGGGTCGCGGCGGAGACCACGGCCGCGTCAGAGGCGAAGCACATCGAGAGCTGGCGGGCGAAAACCACCATGCAGACGGAGGAGAAGAGGCAGGTCGCGGCGGTCATCCTCAGGGCGGTCACGAATGTCTTCCGGACGCGTCCGTAGTTCTCCGCGCCCCAGTTGAAGCCGATGATCGGCGCCGCGCCCTGCTGCACGCCATGGGTGGGGATGAAGAAGAGAAAGGCGACGGTGTTGACGATTCCGAAGGCGGCGACCTGCACGGTCCCGTTCTCGGGCGAGCCCGACCACTTCGAGAAGGCGTAGTTGAGCGAGAAGCCGATCAAGGCGCCCATCATCTGCATCAGGCACGGGGAGAGGCCGATCGAAAGGATGCGCGGCGCGAGGTCGCGATAGATGCGGATGCGCGGCAGGCGCAGCCGCACGACCGACCGACGCGAGAGGTAGAACCAAAGGGCCGTGCCGCAGGTCGCCATCATCGCGAAGTTCGTCGCCCACGCCGCGCCGGCGACCCGAAGGCCGAGGCCGGGAAGCGAAACGCCCAGCCACGCGAGGGGGATGCGGTCGAAGATGAAGAACGGGTCGAGGACGATGTTCGTCAGGCATCCGGCGACCATGCAGCACATCGACTGGCGCGGGGAGCCTTCCGCCCGCATCGTGGCGGAGAGGCCGAAGCCGAGATGGGCGAAGATGTTGAAGAAGATCGTGATCGAAAGGTACAGGTGGGCGAGGCGGAGCGTCTCGGCTGTCGCGCCTCCCCCGGCCATCCAGGCCAGAAGGGGGCGGAAGCCGAAGAAGAACATCAGCGGGGGGAAGACGAGGCCGAAGAGCACCTTCATCGCCACGCACTGGCCGAGGGCGCGCTCGGCGTCGTCGTGCCGGCCCGCGCCAAGGCTGATCGAGAGGATTGTCGAGGACCCCATCCCGATCAGCACGCCGATGGCGCCGAGCGCCCCCATGATGGGGAACGAGAGTGCGAGCCCGGCAATCGCGTCGCGACCGCATCCGTGGCCAATGTAGATGCGGTCCACGACATTGTAGAGCTGGTTCAGCGTCATCGACACCACGGTCGGCCAGGCGTAGCGCAGGATGAGCGGGAAGGGCCTTCCGGCCCCCAGCTCCTGAAGTTTGCGATTGCCGTCCATCGAGGGCCGACGCAGCCTAGTCGTCGGAGATTTCGCCTGCCGAGAGCCGGCGGAAGTAGTCGCGCGTCAGGCGGCCGACGGTCGGCGAGAGCAGGACGAGGGCGATGAGGTTCGGGAAGGCCATCAGGCCGTTGAAGACGTCCGCGAGGCCCCAGACCGCGCTGACGGTGAGATACGGGCCGACGAGGACGACAAGCACGTAGAGGGCGCGGTAGACGTAGACCGCTGTCTTGTTCTTCGTGCCGACGAGGTACTCGAGGCACTTCTCGGAGTAGTAGTCCCACCCCAGGATCGTCGTGAAGGCGAAGAAGGTGAGGGCGACCATCAGGAAGAAGCCGGCGATATGCGCGCTGTTCGGGATGAAGGAAAGCCCCTTGGAGAAGGCCTCGATCGTGATGTCGACGCCCTTCAGGCCGAGGGAGGGCTCCCAGGCGCCGGTGACGACGATCGTGAGACCCGTCATCGTGCAGATGATGATCGTGTCGATGAAGGTGCCGGTCATGCAGATGAGACCCTGGCGGACGGGCTCGTTCGTCTTTGCCGCCGCTGCGGCGATCGGGGCGGAGCCGAGGCCGGCCTCGTTGGAGAATATGCCGCGGGCGACGCCCTTCTGCAGAGCGATGAAGAACGTGCCGACCATGCCGCCTGTAAACGCCTTGGGATTGAAGGCCGCGCGGATGATGAGCTCGAAGGCGGCTGTGAGCTTGGATACGTTGCCAAGCAGGATGAAGCCGCAGATCAGGACGTAGAATATCGCCATGAACGGGACCACGACGGTCGAGACGTTGGCGATGCGCTTGAG
>JAEEGL010694876.1_pt1 | contig 14198 bp, 6 predicted proteins | sample 9134231 | NCBI WGS metagenome assembly JAEEGL01 (sample SAMN16246548, study PRJNA631951) | gut metagenome | biome: gut microbiome; feature: rumen; material: fiber-attached | host: Bos | place: Iran: Karaj | collected 2018-10 | reverse complement strand
GTGACGCGTATATTCCGGACCGCTGTGTACGGCATAGTGCTTGGCACAGGCCCACAGCTTACGGTATTTGGCCGTCTCAGGACCCTGCAAGCCTTTTACCACCTGCACGCCCATCACACTCGTTAAATAGGGGTCTTCGCCATAGGTCTCCTGTCCCCTGCCGCATCGCGGGTCTCGGAAGATGTTGACATTGGTCGTCCGCACACTGAGGCTATGGAACTTCTCGTCCTCACCAGAACCGCGCTGCATGCGCTCGTTGTACTGCGCACGGAACTCTGTCGAGGCGACATCGAAACACTTATAGAGCAGACCGGGATTAAACGATGCTGCCATCGCCACAGGTTCTGGGAATACGGTGACGTTACCCTGATTGGCAGCACCATGCAGGGCCTCGCTCCACCAGAAGAACTTCTTGATGCCCAAACGGGGAATGGCCGGACTCTCGTCCAGCATCAGCATAGCTTTCTCCTCCAGTGTCAGTCGCGAACACAAATCCTTGGCACGTTCCAATGCCGACAGGTTTGGATTTTTGTAAGGATAATCCTGTGCATTTACAGTTTGAGCCGTTGCTGACAGCGTCAAAAGACACGCAGCGATGGTTGTCTTCAACTTCATATAGTTATCCGTTTTTTGTTTGTGAGTTATGATGATGGTGCAAAGTTACGAAATAATCTGCTATGACGGCAGCCGTGAATGTATCAAATACTTTCGCTGGTGTAGCAAAGAGAGAATGAACTATTGTAACAAGAAAAAAGGAGGGCAGTCCGACGCTGGACACACCCTCCCGAAAGTGTTTTTTCTAACTATCGTTTACTTTTCGTAGCCAGGATTCTGCTTCAGTTCGCCGTCCTTATTAGCCAAGATAGCTGACTGCGGCACAGGCAGCAAGTCGAAGTGAGCGTCATAATCCTTACTGTCAGCGCTGTGGGCAGCAGTGAAGTAGGGATTATACTTCTTGATGCGCTCTGCCAGCTTTCCAACGCGAACCAATGTCAGACGACGCTTCTCCTCACAGGTCAGCTCACGCAGACGTTCGTCCAGAATGTAGTCGATATTCACCTGACTGGCTGTACAAGGCTTGGCCTGTGCACGGTTATGCAGCACATTGATGTCGTCAGCAGCCTTAGCTGGCTGATTCAAGTTCACGTAAGCCTCAGCACGCAGCAGATAAGCCTCAGCCAGACGGAAGAAATACTGGTCGGTATAAGTCTTACCGCCTGTACCAGCAAGCTGATAAGTTGCCTTGTTCTGATATTGTGCATCAGGATGATGGAACGGCGTAGTCATCTTTGTTGAATAGCCGCACATAAAGCGGTTAGGCAACTGGGTCGTAGCATTCACGCCACCGCCAAAGCCTGTCTCCATAGACCAGCCAGCAGGTAACACGGTCTTTTCCAAATCGAAGTACCCGTCGGGCATGGCAGCCTTCAGTTCAGGATTTTCATCAAGTATATTGGTACGGTGAATCTTGAAACGACGCGGCCAGTTATACTCAGAGTTACGCATATCGTTGAAATCGTCAGCCCAAATACCACTGTAAAGATGGCTGACAGCATAGTGCGTGCCAATGCCACGTCCACCAGTCATGTCACCAATAGGCCAGTTGAACAGCTGAAGCTTGGTTCCGCCAGGTTTGATAATCTGGAACTTGTCAACCTGAGGAGCAAAGAAACGCTCGCCCCAGAAGCTACCAGGATTCCAGAAGAAATGGCTGGTATTGTTACCACCACCATCAACATTGGTCTCAAACTGAATGACCCATACTGCTTCTGTATTGCCAGAGGCACGGTTCTGGTTGTTCGGACGGAACAAGTCATAGAACACGTCGCCAGGCTCATTGACCTGAGAACCAAAACGCTGTGTCATCAGCTTCAGGTTGGGATTGTCGATAACAGCAGAAGAAGCCGTGACTGCTTTTTCGTTAGCACCTGTAGCCAGATAAACCTCAGCCAGCAACATGTTGGCAGCGGGCTTACTGATTTCACCATCGCGGACTGTATTGATTTCAGGCAGGTTGGCGGCAGCGAATTCCAAGTCCTCAACGACCTGAGCCATTACCTTATCCTTTGCCTCGCGCGAATAGTCTGTCTTCGGTGCTGTCACCTCCGTGAGCTGGAGGGGCACGTCACCATAAAGATATGCCAGGGTACGATAACCGAGGGCACGGAAGAAACGACCTTTAGCCTCATAAACCTTCTTCTGTTCGTCAGTCAGACCTGAGGCACTACCCAGACGGCTGAGAACGGTGTTTGCCTGGGCAATGAGTTTGTAGTTCTCGTCCCAGTAGAACTTGGCCATCGCACCCGAAGGTGAAAGGTCTGCTGTAACATTAGACTGAAGCGGGTCAGCCGTAATCCACATGTCAGTATGCTTGGAGAGGTCCGTCGTACGGTCGTACGTCGTATAGAACTCCTCACGGGTGAGGAAGTAGAGTTCCGCTACAGCGGCATCAAAGTCAGCTACAGAACTGTATGAGTTCGATGCTGAGTTAAAGTCAAGGGCTTTCTCCTCCAGGAACTTGTCCTCGTTACAACCGGTCAGCAACATGGCTGCCAGCATGGAGAATAAATATATCTTTTTCATTGTGTCTTAAAGATTAACGTTAATACCAAATGTTACACTCTTCATAACAGGACGATTGTCATAGCAGCTACCTGTTATGCGGTTCTGTCCGTTGATGTCCTGATAAGTCATGTTAGGTTCGGGATCCCAGCCATGCCATCCTGAGATGGTCAGCAGGTTCTTGCAGCTCACATAGACATTGATGCCGTCAATGCCAACAGGCTTCAGCCATTCCTTAGGAAGGTCGTAAGTCAGCGAGATGTCCTGCAGGCGCAAGAACGAGCGATTCTCGTAGCGATAAGGATTGATGGCGGGGTTAGCATTGTAGAGTGCATAGATACCACCAGGATTGCTGGGCGTCCAGAAGTTGTCAACCTGCTCAGTCAGACGGTTGTGACGCAGGGTGTTATCATTCACCAGCTCAGCAAAAGAGTTCTTACCCAAGAAACTCTTGCTGCCACCGACTACTGCATTGAGGAAGAAACTCAGCGTAAAGTTCTTGTATTTAAGGGTGTTGAGTAAGCCCATGCGGACGGTAGGATCGTTCTTACCGATGATGCTACGGTCTTTCTCGTTAATCTCACCATCTTCATTGATATCGACAATACGATAGTTACCAGGATGATAGCCTTCGGGAATGTTGTCACCAACCTGCCAGATACCATCAATGGTATAGTCATAGATGGCTGACAGCGACTCCCCGATGAACAGTGATGATGATGTGAGGTCGTCCTCCTGACCGTCACCGTCTGTGTCAAGACCAGCCAGTTTCGTAATCTTATTACTATTGGTTGACAGGTTGAACATAGAAGTCCACTCAAAGTCCTTAGTAACAATGTTGCGTGAATTGATGGTCAACTCGAAACCTTTATTCTTAATTTCACCGACGTTCGACATGATAGAGTTGAAACCGGTTATTGAGGGGATAGACACGGCATAGAGCAAATCCTTGGTCTTGGTCGTATAATATTCAATATTACCAGTGATACGATTGTTGAACAAGGCAAAGTCGAGACCAAAGTTGAAACCGGAAGTCTTCTCCCATTTCAGGTCTGCATTCTCCATCGAAGCAAGTTCCTGTCGCATAACACCGCTGGTAACGCCATCACCAAACACGTAACCGATTGATGAATTGACACGAGCCAATGAAGAATAGCGAGAGGTCTGGTTACCACTGACGCCATAGCCGGCGCGAACCTTCAGATAGTCAAGATAGGGCACCTTGAACCACTCCTCGTTGGTCACCACCCAACCGAGTGCAACAGATGGGAACACAGCAGACTTGTTGTTGGCAGAGAAGCCAGAGAAACCGTCTCGACGAAGGGTGGCAGTCACCATGTAGCGGCTATCGTAAGAATAGTTGACACGATACATCTGATAGAGCAGTGTTTCAACCCATGCATCAGAACTGGTGTTCTGCGTAGAAGCCAGTTCCAGTGAGTTATAGCCTAAGGTCATACGCGGGAAGAGCTTAGCATCAGCAGCGGTATAGCTGTACTTACGACGAGAAGCACCGTACACAAAGGTTGCACCTACGCTATGCTTGCCAAACTGATTGTTATAGTTCACGATGTTATCGAGCGTATAGTCATAATAGGTAGAGTGATGCTTGTAAGCCTGACCGTTGCTATTCTCTGCGAACTCGCTGGCATAGTTATGCTCCCCGATACGGTAGTTGTTACCAAAGTTGATGCGATAAGTCAGACCCTTCAAAGGCAGCTGCACCTCGCCATAGATATTGGCGAAGAAAGAATTGTTGCGGTCGTAGTCGTCAACCAATGAACCATGATATGGATTCTCACGGGCATCGTGGGCAGGATAGTGAATCATGTCACCATTCTCGTCGTAAGGCTTTGTCAACGGGCTGCACTCGATAAGGAATGGCAGATAAGTCTCCTGGCCATCGCGGTTCTCGAACGAACCAAATGCCTGAATACCGGCCTTCAACCACTTCACGGGCTGAATATCGAGGTTCACGCGGATAGAGTTACGCTTATAGTCATCGTTCAGCAGATAGTTCTTCTGCTGTGTGTTGCCTACAGAAACCAAATACGACATGGCGTCGCTACCGCCTGAAATGTTCAACTTTGTTTCCCAGATGTGACCATTACGGGTAAAGTCTCCCCACCAGTCGTAGTCGCCAGGAATGATATTACCCTGGTCGTCGGTCATCCAGGCATCCGGCATACGCTCAGAGAGCTTGAAGTTCGGATCCTGCTGGGTATAGCCAGAAGCCTCTGTCTTGGAGTACTGCCACAAGCACTCATTATCGAAGCTGAGCATGCGGGCGCGATCCATAGTCTCCATCTTGTTAGTAGGCGTCTGAATACTGTAGCTGGTCGAAAGCGATATCTTGGCCTTGCCCTTAGCACCCTTCTTCGTAGTAATCAACAGCACGCCATTAGCAGCCTGAGCACCATAGACAGCGGTAGACGAAGCATCCTTCAGCACGTCAACGCTCTCAATATCAGCAGGATTAATGCTCGAAATACCACCTGTATAGATGATACCGTCGAGGATAACCAGTACGCTCTGACTACCAGAGATTGTGGTATTACCACGAATAGAGATTTCGGGGTCTGCACCTGCTGCGCTGGACTGACCGATGTTCAGACCAGGCACCGTACCCTGCAGTGACTGCAACAGGTTGGTATTAGGCGACTTCTCGAATGCCTCAATGTTAGCCCTGCTTACAGCACCAGTCACATCAGCCTTTCTCATCGTACCATAACCTACAACCACCACTTCATTCATCAGATTGCCATCGTCAGCCATGGTAATTTCAAGACCCGTTCCAGCCTTTACCTCCTGAGTGACATAGCCCACATAAGAAATCACCAGCGTAGCACCTGACTTGACGTTCAAAGAGAAGCGTCCTTCAAAGTCTGTCACTGTACCATTGTTGGTACCCTTCTCCAAAACGGTGGCACCAATCAATGGTCCTTGAGAGTCTGAAACTCGACCAGTTGCCTGTCTCGCTTGCTCTACAGCAGCCACTGATTCCGTGGCCGCCATTGCCTGCTGTACTGATGATGCGCCAAATAGGCACAATCCCATACATAAGGCAGTTTTCTTTGCATTGAAACCCATACTTTAAGTGTTAGTTAATAAAACAATTGAATTAAATAATTAAGTTATAATTGATGAAAATTTTTGCAAAATTAATTCTTATTAAGTAAATGGAGTTTATTTTGTGTTACAAAAACTTTGCGATTTGTAGCGCCAATACCTGTTTACATATTTTATATACGTAAAACCCCTAGTTTTTATCTACTAGGGGCTTTCGTTTAATAATTATTTTGATTTGGATCCTATAACATCACTGACTGCATTTTCCCGGAATAATCAACCGTTTGCTGTTTTCCGTCAGGTGTCACGATTGTAAAACGGCGCTGCTGTAACATACCTTTGTAATTCCCCTGACGCTCTCCTATCGTCAAGGTATGCGTGCGCTCGTTCCATTTGAAACGAATAGTAGTGTAGGCACCCTTCTCGTAGTTGTAGTTGTCACTCTCGTCCTCGTAGAGCACAAACTCAGCATCGGCACCCGGATAGACACGCAACTCCAATTCGTCCCACGACTTCTCACCCACATACTGCATCTCAGGCCCCATCGGCACAATACTGCCAGCACGGACGAACATCGGCACGCGGTTCAGCTGCGTCTCCAATGTCACGTTTTGTCCACCCTTATATTGCTTGCCCGTCCAGAAATCGTACCATGTAGCACCCTTCGGCAGATACTTTGTAGCGGTCTTCGTGGCCGTCCAGTCGATAACTCCGACGGCTGAACCGTCGGACACTGTTTTCCGGTCCCAGCCCGTCATAGCATCTTCCTTGATGATGGCCTCCTCAGTGTACTGCGGATTAACGATGGGCGCAGCAAGGATGCTACGTCCGAACATAAACTCGTCAGCAATGTCCCACACCTTACGATCGGCTGCAAAGTCGCTGAACAGCGGACGCATGTAACTGTCGTTATTCGAGGTCACCTGCCAGGCAGTACTATATAAATAAGGTATCAGGCGATAGCGCAGGCGAATCATCTGTTCGATGGCGTCGTAGACGGGTTCACCCTTCTTACCAAACTGCCATATCTCACGGGGTGCATCGGCACCGTGACTGCGGAATACAGGACAGAACAACCCATACTGCATCCAACGCACATAAAGCTCCTGGAACTGCGGATTACGTGGTGCCGAACCCTTGCCCTTCGTATTATACCTGCTACAGAAAAAGCCGCCAATGTCGGTATTGAAGTTGGGGTTACCTGTCAGCGTAAAACTCAGTCCAGCAGGTATCTGCTTACGAAGCATGTCCCACGACGATGCCACATCGCCACTCCACATATTAGAGCCATAATGCTGTTGGCCAGCATAGCTCGACCGGGTCATGATAAAGACACGCTTGCCTCTGTCATCCTGGCGTTGTGCCTCATAAATGCCACGAACGGTAGCCAGCGGAAAGGCGTTGCGCTGCGAGCGCCACGTACCGCCATACACCTTGTGGGCATAGTCTGACTCACGCGGATTGAAAAAGTCGGGGTCGGTAGAGTCCATCCACCACGCGTCCGTTCCATAGTCGTAAAGCGTCTTCAGGTACTTCCAATAGATAGCGCGGGCCTCGGGATGGAAGGCATCATACACCTTCACACCCGACGGATACTTCATCACAGGAGGCCAGATGTGCGAGATACCGCTCTGCGGCCATGTCTCGAAAGGCATTAGCAGGCCCTTGGCATCAAGTTCACGAAACTGTTGGGTCTGGGGCCCGAAGCTGGCCCAAATGCTAATCATGAAGTGGGCATGCTTCTTGTGTACGTTTTGTATCATCTGCCTGCCATTCGAAAAGTCTTCTGAGAGGAAATCCATGGCGTTCCACAAATAGTTCGACCCCCAGTACTGCCAGTCTTGTATGATACCATCAAGCGGCACCTGCAAGGCACGATACTGGTCGACCACGGATTCCGTCTCCTGTGCCGTCTTATAACGTTCCTTCGACTGCCAGTAGCCATAGGTCCAAAGTGGGAACATCGGTACGTCGCCTGTCAACTGGCGCATCTGGGCTATCACGCCGTCAGCTGAACCACCATACATAAAGTAGTAGTCGATGCCCTGACCAGCCTCAGAGGTAAACGTCATTCCCTGGGCGTTGTCCTCAAACAGCGTAGGCGAATAGTTCTCCCAATAGATGCCATAGCCCTTGATAGACTGCAGCACGTTCTGGAAGTCCTCGAGGTTCGACTGCTCCATGCGTTTCTTCAGGCCGCGACGGTTCAGCTTGCCGTCCTGCACAGTGCCAAGACCGTAGATAGCCTCGTCCTTGTCGAGGGTAAAGGTCTGGCTGACCTCAAACTCATCGATATTTTTCCGGATGAGACTCCAGCCACCTTCCTTCAGCAGCACCTTGCCCTTGCTCGTCATAAACGTCAGGCTTTGAGTCCCCGGATCCAGCTTTACGGTCAGCTCACTGCTCTTCCAGGTGTTGCCCTTCTGCGTCACTGCCACCTGTTGGGGCTGTAATGTCACCACCAATGTCTTGGTAGGCTGTCCCTTCACGACATGTACTATACTCGGAGTCACGAACTCCACCTTCACATCTGCTGCCCTACCTGTCATACAGAACGTCAAAGCGGCAGCGAAAAACTTTAGAAATAGTTTTTGTGTCATTTGAAAACAACGAATTAAAACAAATATCAGGATTTACTGCTTCCCTAACAAGAAGCGGTCGAGGAATGATTCGACGATGGGGAACTGGCTCTCGGGCAGTTGGCAGTGGCCGTGCCCACCGACAATATCCCAAGCCATACGGTCGGGAATGCCGAAGAACTGCCAGACACGATGGGCAGCCTGTGCAGAGGTTTCCATAGAGGCATCAGCCAACCACTCGAAGTCAGGATTACCCAACAACAGAAGGGCACGCGGACAGACCATCGCACAGAGCTCGTGCTGGTCGTAAGGCAGACGATAGACAGAGTCGCCTCGGAAGTTTTCCTTCTGACTTTCGAGGAACCAGTGGTAGTCGGTTTTGTCGATATCCTCCAAATTCTTGCCCGCCAGCGTCAGCTCGTGCGACTTACGCCAGGCGGCAGCACCACCGCCACCGGGTTCCTGGGCAATGACAAGGGCGATACGCTCGTCGAAAGCACCAGCATAAAGCGCCATCTTGCCGGCATACGAGCAGCCCGTAATGCCAATACGGCGGGTGTCTATCTTTGTCACCTCGGGACCTAACTGCTGCAGACCGTCAATGAGTCGGCTAACACCCCACGCCCACTCGCTATAGGCGCCATTCTTCGTCAGATGAGGATAGAGGCGATCGAAGTTATGCTCACCACGGTCGTGATGTTTACCCCACTGCTTATAGTCGTTGACCTGTGCAGAACGGAAAGTCATCGTAGCGATAGGCCGATTGTCGAATAACGGGCGCGGCAGGGATATCATGTCCGTGCCAATCATCAAGGCATATAGGGGTAATGGGTGTTGGGTGTTGGGGGATGGGTGATGGTGGATAGTAGAGGGAGAGGGATAACGGATGACGGAACGAAGGGTGAGCGTCTGACCGTTTACCATCACGTCGACCACCAGAGCGGTATCACCTTCCATGCGTGCCTTCACCTGTTCAGGAGCAACAACGGGCTTCTCACCGATGCCGTAGTGCTGAATCATGTGAGCGATGTCGCTGCGGCGCTTCACCCAGTCGGCAAAGCTGCTAACACCCTCCAGGGCATTAGGCAGCTCGCGGATGACGGGTAACTGGTCGGGGGCAGGCATCACGGGCTTATCCAAATGAAAGCCCATATTCTCGACACCAAACACCAAAGGCACTTGCGCCCAACTGCCAAAAGCTAATAGCAAAAAGCTAACAGCCAAATAAATTTTCTTAACCACGAATTGCACGAATCTAACGAATTACTTCAACTTCTGGAACTTCTTGTTAGCCTCCAGGGTCCATTTCTCGCGTTTGAGCAGTTCAGGTTTCTTGCCAATGAACATCTTGGCAGCCTGCTTGTCGCCCTTCAGCTGCCACTTCAACCAAGCCAGTGCGGGAATGGTGAACTCACCACCGTTTGGCTGACGATAGGTACCGCCATGACCTACGGGATAGTTGATGGCAACGCAAGGTACATGTTCGATGAGGTGGAAGTCGTCCATACCATTCTCGTAGGCGATATCCTCCTTACCACCCAACATATACATGATAGGTGTATGCAACTCCTTCAGCTTCGACTTTTCAGGCATAGGCATACCACCCACGGCCTGGGCAGCATTCGACCGTTTAAAGAGTCCGCTGTTGCAAATCATAATGGTGGTGATGCGGGGATCAGCACAGTTGTGCAACGTCTGCAAGCCACCACACGACATACCGGCAACACAGATATGCTTGGTGTCAATCTTCTGATAATAAGGTGAATTGGGATCACTGTTCTGGGCAATAATCCAGTCGATACTCTCTATCTGTTGGTCTGCACGCGACATCGGACCCTTGTACCACTCGTCGGTCATAGGGATATTTCCTGTTGCCAGCACGATGAAACCATTAGAAGCTATCTCGTTGAGGAAGTTCATGTGTTCGAAGGGAGAATTGGCACAGGCGCCATTACCCCAAACCAATACCGGCAGAGGATTCTTGGCGCTGAACGGCGTCAGGTCCTGAGGAACGATGACAGTATGCTCTTTCAGGCCCTCTTCCTCCTTCATAATAGCCTTATATTGACCATTGCCACCATTCTCGATGATGCGGGTCTTAGGACCATTGGCTTGACGGACTTCGTCAAGGAACTTCACCATCTTCTGCAGGTTCTCAGCAGTGTACATCTGCGGACCACCATGACTACCGTCAGCGGGATAGGTTGCTTCGGTCTTGACACCAGCGGCCTTCAGTGCCTCGTAGAATTTCTTGCCCTGACAGCAAGGCACCACATTATCCTTCTCGCCGTGGAAAATGATAACAGGTGGACAATTCTTGTCGATATAGCTGGTTGCGCTCAGGCTGAGATACTTGTCCGGTTCCTTGTCAAGCTTAGAAGCCAGCAGCACGTCCTCGGGCGAGTTGTCACCCATCGTCATGTGCTGACCACAGTCCATGGCTGTGAGGTCGATAGGACCAGACCAGTCGCAGGCGGCATTGACGCTGCTGTTCTCCTTGACATAGTTGCCCAGCGAACCTTCCAACTCGATATCCACCGTACCCACCTTGGCATGACCGTTGCCACTGGTGGTGGCAGCAATAGAAGCCAGGTGACCACCTGAAGAGAAACCGCTGGTAGCAATGAACGAGGTATCGAACTTATACTTCTTGGCCTCACCACGTACGAAGCGGATGACGGCACGGATGTCGTGCAACTGGGCAGGCCACTTGGCATCCATGCTAGAGCGGTGGTTAGGGCATACCACGGCATAGCCAGCGTCGAGCAGCGCCTTGCCAATAGTACCGAGGTCGGCCATACCCTTGCCATTGTTGCTGAACCAAGCACTGCCATAGATATGAATTACAACAGGATAGGCCGCAGCCTCCTTCTTGGGCAGATAGATGTCGCAGGTGTGATAAGCCTGGTCATCATTGGCGTAATTTACATCCTTCCAAACTTGCGAAGTCTCAAGGTTCACCTGCTGCTGGAATCCCCCAAAGCCACCGGCTGGTTGCGCAAGCGCCCCTATGGGGCTAAATGATAAATAACAAATGATAAATGATAAAGTTAGCAGATACTTTGTTTTCATAAATACTAATATTTAATGTTTAACGATTTTCTTTCCGTTTACAATATACAAGCCCTTAGCTGTCGGTTCGCCATTCAGTTTGCGTCCGTCCAGCGAATACCACTGATTATTGGTTAATGGCTCACGGTTTGTGACCGCAATGCTAGCAGCTGCATCCTTCAGTGTACAGAACGTAAAGTAGGTAGGGGCGTCGTACTTAGCAGCATCAGCAGTTTTCAAATACTTGCCCGTTCCAACGTTCTTCATCGACCAGCCTTCTCCAACAACGCAGTCAAGCTGCCATACGGCACCATTCACAAGATCCTGTCCGTTATGTTTTCCATTACCATATTTCTCACTATTACTTAATACAAAACTACAGTTTCCTGTTATAGGCTGTGAGTTTAGGTAGCCGGGGGCATAACCACCCCATACCTGATATTCCGTTCCTTTGGGTGTTATCAGTCGCAGGAAATAGCCGTTAGTCACGTCGCTGCATTTCTCCAGTCTGAATAGATAGCCCGAATTGGTATCCTTGAAGGCATTGGCCATATAGTCGTAGCTCACATTTTGTTCAGTAGTACCGAAAATCGCCTTACCGTCCTCCTCGTTGACAATGGCGAACGGCGTGGTGCCAATATCTTCTAACGAGGTAAAGCGCCTATCAATAGCCCATTCACCTGAGGGGATGACGGGCTTTTCCGGTTCGTCCACCTCAATGTCAATACCCATCAGCTTCAGGGCTACCTGTGCATAGCGCTGACCGAAGATACGATAGCCCGCAGCCGAGAAGTGCCAAGCGTCGGTACCATTACCCGGCAGATTCTTGGCAGACACGACGTGGCCCGTAGGAATGACGTTGGGAATCTTGGCAACGACCGTGTTATGATAAGAACAACCGCCACCCATATCCTGATATTCCGTCTCACCGACGAACAAAGGAACATCTGCTGCCTGAAGATCAAGGTCGGTCAACATATCGTTATAAATCTTCTTCACCATATTAGGCCAGTTAGGGTCGCCACAGTTCGATTCGCCCTGATGAAGCAGGATACCCTTGATAACACCTACCTGCTGGGCTTTCTTGGCCATTGCAATAATACGGCCGTAAGGGTTGCCGCCATAATATTGGGTAGCCAGATAAGCCCACCAGGGCGTACTTCCGTTAGACTCTTTCTGCTTGATTTTCTCCTTATACAGGTCCTTGTCGAACATTTCGATGGGACTACCACCCATAGCAACAGCGATGACCCCTACTTCCTTATCGGTAAGAGTCTTCACCATCGTACGTCCGAAATAGTCGGTAGGGCCAAGCTTACCCACAGGACTGACGATGGGGCACTCTGCTGTGTACCAGTTTCCCAAGGTACGTTGGGGAGAGTCAAAATTACAAGTGGCCAGCATCTTGAAACGGGAATCCACATTACCCACATCCTGAGATTCCCACTGGGCGTTACCTTCCATGTTCGACTGACCAAAGCAAATGTAGATATAGAAATTGGGGTCAACATCTGCCTTGGCCCAACTACAAACAGTTAACAACGTAAAGAATAATAATAAGCGTTTCATTTTATTGTTTTATTTTATTTGGATAGTTGTTTAACGTATTTCACGGGTTCGCCATCACCCTTGAGGATGTCGGCAAAGGTCTGTGGTTTAATAGCAACTGGACCATGCATGAATTCTGGTATATTATAACACTTCATGAATTCACGGTGGTAACTCGGATTGGCGCTAGGCAATTCGAAAGGCTTTGTGCCGTGTCCATCCTTATCGATATGAGCAAAGAAGGGACGGGTGTAGGTTCCATCATCACGGCGACTGCTGAATACTACCCATTTGCCATTGCTCGACCAAGAGTGGTAGCTCTCCGTGTCAGGTGAGTTAATCTCCTCTGCAGCCCGTGCCTCACCTGTTTGGAGGTCCAGTAACCAGAGGTCTGCATCATGGTGCCAGATGTGGAACACACCATATTGCGCAAGCGTAAACATCAGATAGCGCCCGTCTGGTGAGATACGGGGCAGCGTGGCACTCTTTCCTATACTGTCAGCAGCGAATACAAGCTCACGAGGACCGAAAGTCATCGTTTCTGGATCGAAACTCTTCTTATAGATATTATACTTTAACTCTTGTGAACCTTTTGTAAACTTCAAGGCATTAGACAGGGTTGACGCCTGCCATTTGAAGTGAGCACTGCAGTAATAGAGCGTCTTACCATCAGGAGCCCATGCGGGGAACACCTCCATTTCGGTGGTGTCGTTCTCCAGATTAGTCACCTCACCCTTTTCAATGTTATAGGCAATAAGGTCGCTCTCTGAGTCGTATACCTCAATCTTGTTATGATGCATGGTATGGAACCTCTGCGCAGTCTTGTTTGTGGAATAGACTATCAGTTTCAGCCAAGGATGCCACGCAGGATAGACACCAGCCGAGAGGATGGAGTCGTTCTTCATATTGACCTTTTTGATTTTGCCATCATACGTAATAATGGTACCGCCATTGTTCTGACGGGCATGGAACTGCATACGAGCAGGATTGTACTTCTGATAGTTATGACAGTTGATGCACTGTCCGTCCTTTTCAAAACCACAGAGTATATTATCGTAGATAACGCTTTCCTCATAATTCTCCAGACAACGCTGATTGATGGTCAGAGCCTCATAACTGACGAAAGAGGGAAAAATAAGACGATAACTCAAGTAATTGTCAATACTGTCGGGCGACACAAAGATATTAAATGGTTTGTAATGAGTCCACTGGTCAGCCTTGCGGGCATAGACATCAACGGTGATAGCGCCACCTTTTGCCTTCTCTGTCAGTGTACGCCAATCTTCCATATCTGGTTGAGCCTTTCCCGCTGAGACGATTTCCTCATTGCCTACAGCATAACGGGCAATCATCTCATCAGCCTCCTCATCGAGTTCAAAAGTCAGAGGG
>JAEEGL014806328.1_pt1 | contig 14199 bp, 1 predicted proteins | sample 9134231 | NCBI WGS metagenome assembly JAEEGL01 (sample SAMN16246548, study PRJNA631951) | gut metagenome | biome: gut microbiome; feature: rumen; material: fiber-attached | host: Bos | place: Iran: Karaj | collected 2018-10 | reverse complement strand
TAATTTAATATATTTATAAATGGAATATCCATTATTTATTTAACTCTTATAATAGCATATATTAAATTTTTAAGAGCATTTTTTAATAATAGTAATAATAAACATTTAATTACTTTAAATTAAATATTGTTCTTATTAATTATTATTCTAAACAGAAATGATAAGACTTATTTATTATTGCTATATTCGTAAGTCTTATTCCATGAAATTAATGCAATACCTCTTTGATACCAATCAGAATCGCTTAAAGCACTATCATTTTGGATGAATACAGAGAATAATAAATTCTTTCTCGTATTATTCAAATAAACAGGAATTGGGAACATTTTACTCAAATCAGTATCTTTTTTAATACTCCACTTAAGTAAGAATGGTGGTAATTGACAAAATAGATTATCAGTCATATTTAATTTATTATTAATATAATCCCATTCTGAACCTTCAATACAAAGACCTTTAAGAACAAATGCTGTTTTATCAACAGTGGTAATATCCTTAACTAATTCAACACTTAAAACCAATTCATCTAAAGGAACCGATAATTCTTGGGCAACGCTTTGCCTAGTGGCAGTTAAATAAGCTTCTGGGAAAATTAAACCTCCTAACCATAGATTAGATTTTCCATAATCTTCTGATTTTGTAATAGTATTTAATTGATTAATTCTATTTCTTAAATCTAAAATCCATTCAGTAACATTTAGTTCTAAAATGGAATATACTTGCCATACACTAGGAACAGTATCATTAAAAACATTTTTGGCAATATCTCTTAATTCATTAGTTGATTTTCCTTCACCTTTTGACATTAATATTAATTGTTTCAAATCTTCTCTAACTTTATTTAGTAATTTAATAGCAACAGCAACTTCTCTTTTAAGGAATCTAAATATAGGGTCATTATTAGATGATTCAGTTCCTTTTAAAGGTAAAACTTCAGAAGGCAATGTAGATAATAATTTTTCACTTTTTTCTTGGACTGAAACAAGCCAACTTGCTTGAGAATTATCTCCAGCGGAAGATGTTGATGATAATTCTTCATCTTCAACACCTTGTATTTTATTCATTTCTGTAATAAATCTTCTTGAAGCAGTTTCTCTAACTAATTTTTCTGCATTATTCGGCAATCCGCTCCATTCTGGGGATTCAACATTTGGTAAAGCATTTATCCATTCAATGAATCCGGTATTTTTTTGTTTGTTAGGAACTGTGAGCATATTTGAAGCATTTTCGTTGGAAGTTTTAAATAAAGGATAATTATCTTCAAATGTTTTTTCATTAAAGTATAAATTGACTAAAGATTCTAAAATTTTCATATCATATTCATTATCAATTTTACCTCCGTACATAGATTGATGAATTATAGTTCTGATTGCATCCCATGGTATTTTATTAGGAGCTATATTTTCTTCTCCTTTTGAATGTATATTTAGCCATTCATCTATTGCTTCTAAAGCACATCTTTGATCACTTTCATTAAATTCGTAGAATTTACTCCAACCAATAGGCACATATCTTAATCTTTCTCCAATTACTGCATGAAACCATGCTAATAAGAAATGCATTCTACATCTTTCTTTTGGTAATTTTTCACTTCTAGCAGGTTGTAATGCATTTGCATAGGATCTTATTAAACTATGTTTAATACCGGAAGGTAATTCAAATACAAATTTCCTTGAAATTCTTAAAACATTAGCAGGGATTTTTGGATTAAATTCCATAGTTAAAAATAGTCTGAAATTAGGATTTGGTTCACTTGAATTCAATTTTTTTTCTAATTCATTTAACCAATTTGGAGCTAAATGAACATTTTTTAATACTAGCCATTCACCACTTTTTATTTTTGTAGTCCAATTTTTTTCAACTAATTCAAATCCTTCACTAGAGCCAATAGCTATAGATAAAAACTTTTTATTTAATTGCCTAGCTAATGCTTCTATTTTTGTAGAAGCATCAAAACCTGGTGCACTACAGAATAAAATAGGGCTTTTGCAATTAGTTTCATTATTAATAGATTTAGATAAATCTAATTCTGGAATATTAATAAATTCTTCATTAAATATATCTTTTAATACTTGTTGTATACTATTCATCATTCGGTCTGGTCTAAATACTAATAGTAAAATAGATTTACACAATCCCTCAAATATTTTTTTATCTTGTTCTGATTCTAAAGTATCTTTTGTATTTTGTAAAAATTGCATTGGGACAGAATTTTCAGCATAGGCATCATTCATGAAATTATTCCATGAATATGAATTTGATAATATTTCATTTAATAAAGATGTAAATGGTTCATTTTTATTTAATTCAGAAATTTGTTTTCTTTGATTTAAAGTTAATTTTCCATTTAATATATCTTCACTTATATCAGAGGCATCATTCATTATATTAGAATTAATTTTAAGTAATAAATTAATTTCATTTTTGAATTTTTCTCCAAGATTTATTTGTGCAAGTCTCATTGCAAGTATTAATTGATCTTTATTTAATAAAGAATATCCAACTCTATGATATATTTCTATAAATAACATATTTATTATTTTATTTTGTCTTTCATCATAAGATGTTTTTGGTATTTCACTTAATTCTTTACTAGTAATAATATAATTCAAAACATCCATGAAAAAGGCTAAAGAATATCTATATAAATAATGTATTGTTTCAAGAGTATCTAAAGCAAAGAAAATTCTACTTGATTTATTTGCAATTGGTGAATATTGATTCATTGTTGTTTCTAAATCTCTCATAACATCTTCGCTTTTAGATACTTCTATAGATATTTCATGTGATTTTTTTTTAATTTCTTCTAATCGTGTCATAACCTTATCATTTTCTAATAAATTACCTTCACTATTTAAAGCTTGTAATAAATCTTCTTCTAATTGTCTCAATTGTATTTTAAATTCTCTTTGGGCTTTAACTAAATCTTCTTTAGCTTGATTAACTTCAGGTCTTTCACTCTTTAATATAATATCTAAAATTTGGTTTTGTAAAGAACTAGGAGTTATAGTAAAGTTCAAAAATGTAACTCTAGAGCATAAATCAGGGGTAAAATGGCAAGAGGAGTCCCTAGTTACCATAAACATATTAAATGATAAACTGAAATCAATTTCTTGGTCACCAATTCTAATTAAATTTCTTCCACCTTGTTTATGTATTTCTTTATTAAGTAAGGAATTCATTATAGGATCAATTTTTTCAACATCTTGAACTAATATAGGATACCCGAATCTTAATGCACTTTCTAAAGTTTTTAAAAAATTAGGATCAGTGAATGATGTTGAATTTAATTTTTTAGAGGCATAATATAATTTAATAAATTCAGTGGCTTGTCCTGCGGGATCTATAATAAGGGGGTACCTATTAAATCTTTCTAAAATAGTTGCATTTTCCAAACAAATATTATCTGTAGGTAAAGAACATTTTTGCCATTCAACTTTATCATTTGGTTTTGTTAACCATTCAACTTCGTCTAAATCATTACTACATATAATTGAATTTTCGTTCAAAATTTGTCTACCTTTTTCTTTTAAATATTTTCTATAAAAGGCATCATAAAAACCAATATAAGCTAAAAACGATGAAGATAAAAATGTATCTCCTAATAAATTATTTATATGCACTTTGAAATCGGTCATTTGCTCACTCCATCTATCTTTTTCACTTGTTAAATTAGATAATAATTTTTCGCTTCTTTCTACTTTATTTTTAACTTCTTCTAAATCCTTTTTAATAGTATTAGATTCAACTACAGATTCATCATAGTTTTTCTTTAATTGTTCTATACTTTTTTCTAATTCTTCTTTTTTTTTAACTATTTCTTTAAATTCAGCTTCAACTTTTTCTTTTTGGGCATTTAATGTCTTAATTTCTTGTTTCATAGGCTCCATTTGATTGCTAATATCAGCACACATTACAGTTGATTCAATCCATTCAGCTAAAAGACCTACTTCTTTAAATGCATTTTTAATTTGAGCAATATTCCAATGATTTGCTGGATCTTTTATTTCTTTTTTAATAATATTAGTAACTTTTTCTCCTAAATCTTCAGCTTTTGTGTTTTTGATAGTAGAAATAAAATCTTCTTTCATTATAGCACCTTTAGTTTCCGCCCATTCACATTTTTCTACAACTTTTTTTTTTGCTACTTTTAGATATATAATAGCACTTAATTTCAGAGCAGTACGAGTATTTTCAGTTTCTTTTTTTAATGCTTTTAAAGCAGCTACTGATTTAGGACTCATATTTGCAACAGCATTTTTTGCTGCCTCCATCTTTGGTAAGACCGTACTTAATTCATATTCTACTTTTGATGTTCTTTCATCAATTTGTTTTCTCATAGCTTCTATTTCTACTTGTTTTTTTTCAGCTTTCTCTTTATTTATACGTGCCTTATCTTGATCTTCCATAATTTTCTCAAATTTTTCTTTTGTTTCTTTCTTTTTTTTCTCTAATTCTACATTTTTTATAGATAAACTTTCTTTTAATTCATTTACAGTCTGTTCTGTTTCTATAATTTTTTGTAAACCTTTATTTATATGGACTTGTTGTTCATTTAATTCTTCACTTTTTTCTTTTTGTAAATTAGTGAAATGTTTAATAAAATCAAGGAAATCTCTAGGTGTTATATAATTGAATTTTTTTGCATTTTTAGAAAGTTTTTCATTTAATTCTTTAATTATCATATGATATGAAGTAATAGAATCAACTAAAGATTTATACATATCTTCCGCATTCATATCTTGTTTCCTATAATTTTCTTGTCTGCACTCGACTAATTCAGTAAGTTTTTTAGCAACTTGGAATAATCCATCTTTAGACCAATCACCAAACCAATCAATAACGCATCTATTATAAAGAGCTGGAGATGAAGCAGCTCTATTACTAAAATCTGGAGATAGAGGATTCATAGTGAAAACTACATGTAAATTTCTTTGCACACCTTTAATAAAAGCTTTATATATTTCTTCTTCAGTATCAGCACCTTTTGCATCTTTTAGCATATGTTCTTTTGCAGTATTAATCAAAGAGATATATTCATCTCCTTCGAATAAACCAGGTACTTCACCAGAAGCTAATAATGCATTCATTCTTTCAAGAAAAGCAGGACCTAAAACATTACTTTCATCGAAAATGAAACATATTTTTTCTCCTTTACATCCTGCGCGTTTCATTATATTTCTTAAATCTGAATCAAAATCTGAGACACCGTAATTTCTTCCTGCTTTTATTTGGAAAACAGTTAAATTATTTAACCAAGCAACAAATCTTGATAAAGTTGTTTTTCCTACACCACTTTGACCTACCAATAATAAATGTCCTATAGGTTGTTTTAAGACACGATCAATACGCAAAATGTGCTCTAAAACAGAATCAAAAATGACTAAGGGTACATTTAATTCTTCTTCATAGAATATTTTCAATTTACCTTCTATATTTTTAATTAATTCATTTTTATCACAAGATAGATATTGTTTTTTAATTAAATCAGTGAATAATATAGGCCTTTCTAAGGCTTCATTAGTTATATTAGGGAAGCATTGTGTAGCTATTTTATCTACTAATTGATCACACCATTGTTTTTCTTCTGGTAAAACTAATCTATCTTGGAATAATCTTAAAGCTTCATGTGCCCATAATCTAACTAATCCATTAGTGTCAGTAATAGTATCAATACTTTCATTTAATGCATGCTTCCATCTAGTCAATTCTCTAGGAGAATAAATATAATGAGGTTGTATATCAGGTGTATAATGTTGCTGGCATTGAGTATAAAATTCAACCATTGCTTCTGTTAAAGCAGCACTTTGATTATGTAACTCACTATTTCCCTTTCTTAGAATAGCTCTATTAAATGTTCCATAAATTTGTCTCAAAGAATCTTTTCCAGGGAAATCGACATATAAAAGTGGGCAATGACGTAAAAATCTATTATTTAAAGGATGTCTACCTACATCTGTAGGGGGATTACATGCTCCGACAAATTGGATACGTTCTAATTTTATCCAAGTTTTATCTAATGGACGCCAGAAGCCATTTTGTTCTGTTATTTCTCTCAAAAATGTTATTACTACTTGAGTACTATATTTATCTTGTTCAGGAAGGTTAATTTCATCACAAAATACAACTAAATATTTTCCACTTTGTTTAGGACGTAAAATTGTCCCACTTGAACTTTTGACATATTCGCAATAATGATCAAATGTTTTTAGAATTAATTCAGGTGTTGTGCTTGATGAAAAGTTTATGAAGACCATTTCAAAATCAGTTAATATTTTTAAAGTAGCCATTAAAGTCATAGTTTTACCTGAACCTGGGGGACCGCATAAAATAAAAGGTCGATGCTCACTAATCCAACTGCATAATATTTCTTGATGTCTTACTGTATCTACAGTAGGAATAACTAAATCAGCATCAGATACTTTATTACTTTCGATATCAGTATTAGGAACTTTTGATTTCCATGTTTGGAATTTTCCTTCTTTCATATTAACGAAATAATCAATCATTTGGTAATTTGATTCATTAGGGAAATTAATATCCAAAGTTAAATTTTTTAAAAATTCACTAAATTTAGTTCTATTTCCCAAACTTAAAGAACCACCAAATCCCCATATTAAACTGACAATTAACCATTTACTCATATAAGAATATATTTTTTCATCATCAAGAGGGAATTCACTATTTTCTTCATTGTAATCTAAAATATTAGTTGTTCCTTTTCTTAATAAAGCGAACATTGATTCTACAACTCTAATTTTTGTAAATTCCATAACATGAGGTAATTTTTCCACTTCATCAAGGGCTTTTTGCACTAAACCATTATGATCGAAAAATTGTTTAATTGAATCCACAGCTTTAGTTCGTACTTTTATATTTCCACTTTGAGCTTTATTTTCAAATTCAGCAGGTGCTGAGCCAGTTTGAGTTGCTTGGTAATTCATTACATCATCATAATTGTTTTGTTTTAATCTCTTTATATAATGACTAAACATCATATCTGTAGTGACTATATCTTCAGAAAACCATACCATACCACACCTAGATACTGTGGCTAAAGTTGCATATTTCAAACTTTCGACTTCAAACATAATTCTTACATTTGGAGGTATTTGTAAACGATCACCATGGGGTAAAGTTAATAATTTATTATCATCCAAGACTGAATTTAAATTTTCCGCCCATTCTGGATCTACATCACCATCAAATATAATCCAATGACGTTTCTGGCTTTCTCCTCTTTGATTATCTAAAATTTTTCTTAATGTTCCTGTAAAAACGCCATCAGTCCAATCTAATGTTGTTTGGTCTAATTTACCGTATAAATTCTCTTTATTAACGGCTTTTGGGTCTATAATGTATGATTCTCCTTTGACTCCATCTAAAGCAGTTAATGCTTCTAATAATATTTTCCAAGCAGCACTTTTTCCGGTACCACTTTGTCCTACCATCATAACACCATGATGCATTTTTTGTATAGAATATAATTGTAAAATTTTATCAATGAATTTAGTTTCAGGTAATAAATTTCTTAAATTGCATAATTCAATAATCTTATTTTTAAGTTCTTCTTCTTTTACTTCTTCTATAACACAGTTAGGGAACACACCTTTTAATAGACTATTAAATAAGGTTATATCTTCACTGACTAATTTGGGTATTAAAGTATTACAGACTGATCTTAATAAAATATTTTGTTCCCATGTTTCTATTGGAATATCCATTCCTTTTTGAGTTTTTTCTCTTTCTTTATCTTCTCTTCTCTTTAAATTACCTGCATTTACCAAAACACTTTTTAGAGCTCGAAGACCAAAGTCATAATGGCTTTGAGAACTAAGTTGACTACTGCATAATTCAAACAAAGAAACCATTTTTGATGATAATCTTTCGGCAGTTTTATATCCTTGGGAATATAAAGTAACTTGTGCAATCATATCTTTATCTGGTTTAACCATAGCCATTTGTCTAAACAATTGTTTAAGATTATCTGGTAATTGACTTCTTCCTGCATATCCAGGATTCATTGTAACAAAAATACCCATTTGATGATTTAATTTTATATTTTTACCCATTAAATCAATATTTTTGGCATATTCTCTAAGACCTAATTGAATAATTAAAATTTGTTGTGAAACGGCTGATAAAATTCTTTCTTCTAATCTATTAAATTCATCGAAACAACCCCAGGCTCCTACTTGACAAAGACCTACAAATATTCTTCCCATTGCTTTAAAATCGAAATTTTCATCACAATTAAATACTAAAACAAATCTTCCTAGTTGGCCACCTAAAGCTTTTACAGATTCAGTTTTACCTGTTCCCGCAGGCCCAAATGGTGCTCCTCCTAAACGGAAATATAAACCTTGTGTTAAAGTTAAATAGCATCTATCTGTTAAAGGTGTTTGAATTAATTTTTCTGCTACACCTAAATATTCGAAACCATAATCAAATGATGCATTACTCATTTTAATTTGAAGTCTTTTTAATATTTCTTCAGTTTGGGGATTGAAATAAAATCTCATATAATAAAGCCATTCAAAAGCACCTACATTTGTTATATTTTTATTCTTTAGGAGACGTACGACATCTCTTTGATGTACTAATTCAGTAATCAATTGTTCCAATTTTTTTCTCATATCTACTTTTATATCTTTTAAAACTTGGTCAGATAAAGAACTAAGCATATTATTAATTACATTTTCTTCATTTTCCAAGGTGAATCCATCAGGCAAAGCTTTTAAAGTTTTAATTCCAGTTAAAGCTGCTTCTATACTAGCACTCCATAAAATTTGGGAGCTTAAGACTGTAATTTGGGCTGGATAATGCCCTATCCAATGAATAAATTCATCAACTTTACCAATATAATCCATTTCAGATATTTCTATAACTGCTTTTTCTAACTTTGTTGCTAAAGTAAATTGCATTTGTTCTTGAACTTTTCTAAGCCATTGATATACAACTGGGTCATCTGAAATTTTTAAAGGTTTTTCAAATTTAACTTCTTCAAATTCTCTAGATACCATTCCTTTTAATTCATTTCCATCTTCACATAATAGAGAATTCATGCCAGCAAACATTTTATTAAAATGTCTTGCAATTTTTAAGACATCTTTACTATTACCTATAATTTCTAATAAATCTTCATCACCAATGAAATAAAATCTTGCAAAATTTTGCCTTTGTTTTTCTAAGAAATTATATAAAGCTTTTTGAATTCTTTCTAATGCTGTTTTTAATTTTTCCTCTAAAATACTTTTAATTGAAGGAATACTAATGACTTCTAAAACTAAAGGTTTTGAAGCAACTTTTTTCATAAGGCCAGTAAATTCATTATCTATAGTTTTAAATTTATTATAATCACTAGCTAATTCATTCATAATATCTGCTGAACCGAAAAAGATACCTTCTAAATATACCCATTTTCTTTGGACATCAACCCATTCATTGAATAATAATCTTATTTTTTCTAATTTATCTTTCCATGGTTCTATTTCATCTTTAAATATGGAATAATAAGGACTGTTGCTCATAGATTGGAAACTATTTATATGTTCGTCCAAAACTGTAAACATATCATCCCAACCTCTAATTAATTTACATTTGTCTTTATATCTTACCATCTCTAATTCATAATTACCCCAGAAATCTTTAGACTTTTTAATATATGTTTCTAAAACCAATTCTCCTGTAGCTTGATTTATTATTTCATTAAGATGTTTTTCCATTTCTAATAATGGGGCTTTCCAAAAATCATTCAATATTAAATCATTGATAGATTTATGAATACTTAATCTTTTTAATATTTTTTTCCAATGTCTATCTTTTATAGCTTCTGTTCTCAAATCTCCAATAATATTATTCATTTTCTTCAAAGTTTTTAATTTATTCTCAGTTATTTGATATGCTTGATATGTTCTTATGTCACTAGGTAAAGTAACCATTTGGTTCAAAGCCTCATCCAAATCTTTTTTAATTTTATCTGGATTTATAGCCAAAAATGGTGTTTCTTTTTTACTATCAATTTTAGAATATATAATATTAAGACTATTCCAAACATTTTTAAAGTCTTCGACTTCTTTTGTCATATTCTCCAATTTTTTTGGATCACTAATTTCTAAATCTAATAATTGAGATATTAATTTTAATGGTTCAAGTATTTCTTTTTTAATATTATCTAATTTATTTGGATTATCAATTTCTAATTTTAAAATATTAGCAATTGATTTAAGATTTTTTTGTTCTTCTTCATTTAATTCTTTTGTCTCTATATTTTGAGTTTTTGCTAATAAATTTTCAACTTCTTTTTTCATATTTTCTAATTTATTAGGATTACTGCATTGTGATTTTAATAATTCAAGGGCTTTACAATTTTTAGAGAAATCATCTTTTATTACATTAATTTTTTCTGTTGTTGTCTTTAATGTGGCTAAAGCTGCAACAGGGTTATCTGCTGTTTCGGGTTTATTTTTAGACCAATAGTCATCTAATTTTCTAATTTCATCATCTAATTTTGTTTTATCTTTGATAACACTTTTTATAATTGATGGAATTTTTTCATCCATTTCCTTACTTTTTTTATTTAAAATTTGTTCAAATTTACTCCATTCACTTTCTAATTGCTCCATATTTGCAAAATCACCTCTAAATCTATATCTTTGAGAATCCAATATTTTTTTACTATTTTTATATTTTTCCATTTCTTTTTGCCAATTTTCTTTATTTTTTGTGAAATTTTGAACTTCTGTTATATATCCAACAATATCAGTTGATTCATTTTCTAAATTATTTCCTTCTAAATTACTTCTTGCTTCATTTATAGTGTTACTAAATTGTTTCATTCCATCATTTGTTATTTGAGCGAATTTATTCATTACTTCTTTATGCCAAACATCATATTTATTTTTAACTTTTTTTTGGACTGAGGCATAATCAATAACAATAGAACCAATTATTTTTTCTGTTTCTAAAATATTAAAATTATTTTGCCCATTTTTTAATTCATCCATTAAAGCTTGCCATTTATTTGTATCATCTCCTAATTTATCATATATAGTTTTTGGTTGTATATCCCATAATACTTGGTAAGATCTCCATGTTTTCATATAATTTTCTATATCTTCGAAAGTTTTTTCTAATGTAGTATAACAACCTCTAATTATTTCTTGATTTGCTAATTTTATTATATCTCTGAATGAATTGTCTTTATATATTTTTGAATTTTGATTATCTTTTTTAATTCCATCAGGATTATATTCTAAATGTTCATTTTCTAAAATAAAGGCAATTGAATTATGATATTGATTATACCAATATTCTCTTGCATCATTAAGAGATGGTTCTAAATATATTGATTGGTCAGTTAATTTAACTTTATGGACTGAACAATCTTGAAGCATTATGGCATCATGTAAAGGTTTTTCAGCTAAAAATTCTTTAAGCCATAATTGGGTACAATCTTCTAATTTTTTAATTAAAATTTCTTGTAATTTTGTATCAATTTCTTTAATCCAATGATACATATTTGAGCATCCTTTAATTTCATTTAATAATTCTTGGATACTTTTTATTTTTTCTCCTATTATTCCTTTATTAAGTTCAGAATTCTCAATTTGTGACAAAAAGGTATCAATTTGTTCAACTTTTATCAATAAATCACTAACGGTTTCTTCAAAAACTGCAACTTTTTCACAAATATCTGAAGTAAATTCTTGTATTTTAGGCCTATTTTGCCAATTATAAGTATATTTTTCACTTATTAATGTTAAAATATCTTTTTTTTGTTTAGCAACTAATTTGTCTATTCTTGGTTCATTTTTTATTTTAAGGCAACTATTTTGAAAAGCTCTAAAAGATTCTTGTAAAGCAATTGCATATGGATAATTTCCTTTATTTTCTATAGATCGATTTATAACTATCCCATTTATATTTTGTCCTTTATTTGAAAGTAATCTTACTTCTTTGAATAAATCTAGTAATTTTTCATCAAAATTAACTTTAATTTCATATCTATTTTGCTTTTTAGAAATATCCATTAATTTTTCACTACTTATATCATTACTATCCATATTTAGTGATTCTTTATTAAATTCTTCAACAAGTCTATTTGTTGCTGATGAATTTTTCTCTATAGATTCAATTAATTCTTTTATTTTTTTACCATCATTAACATTTTCCCAGTTATCTCCTAAAATAATGGCAGCTTTTTTTTTGTAGGCATTTGCCTTTTTTTCAAATTGTTTTAACCAAATAATTTTACCGCTTAAATCTGGAATACCTTTAATTTTGGACATTTGAGATGCAGTATTAGACTGATATCCTTCAAGTAAAGTATCCAATAAATCACTTAAATTTTTTTTGATATCATTTACTAAAGAAGTTTGATATTCTTGAATACCTAAATGTATTCTTTGTTTTTGTGATAATTGTTGGAATCTTTTAAATATTTTATATTGTTCTGTGGAATTTTGAGCTTTAGCTAATTGGTCTTTTAATGAATTTGATATTTCATTTTCAATGATTTCAGTTTTTTTTCTATATTTTTCTTTTGCCTCTATCCATTTTTTTTCACCTTTTCCTGATAAGTCCAAAACATCAACTTTTGAAAATTCTAAATAAGCATCTTCGATTTCTTTAGTTAATCTTATATTATGCTTTAGAACTTCTCCATCAGTATCTTCCTCATCTTGAGAAAAGATCAAACTTTGGGATAATTCAATAAAGTTTTTATGTTCTTCTCTTAATTTCTTTAATTCATCTATTCTAGATTGAAGGGGATTTGAATAAAGAGAAGCTTCCATTTGGAATTTGCCTCTTAAAAGTTTTTCTGAAGCTTGAACTTCTTTTTTAGTAATATCTATTTCTTTAAGCCAATGTTCTGTAAATATTTCTTCAATTTCTACAAATATTTTTTCAAAGTCATTGTAATCCATTATCATTAACTTATTTCCCAATAATTTAATAATATGCTTATTTAAATCTTGTTTTATCTTTTCTAAAAATTTTAGGGCTCTGGGAACTGGGTACCATCCTGTTCTTAAATTTCTTCTAATACTGTCAAAGATATTTTTTAAAAATGGAGGAATTTCAGAAAGACTTGTTGTTTTTAACATTCCAAGAATGTTTATATCTTTTAAATTCATATTATAAAAATTAATTTTATTATTCATATGTTCTTTTAATTTAATTTCTTCTTCAAAACTACTTATAGCAAAAAGTTTTCTAGCATTTTTTGCTAAGTCTAAAGTTATTTTAATTTCAGGAGAATCTAATTGTGTCTTAATATTTCTGCAAACAACTTCTGATTTTCTCCAGAAATTAATTTCATCTAAAGAATCCCCTTTATCTAGATCATTTTCTAATTTTGTATAAGCAATAATATCATTTTTCCATTTATTAATGATATCTCCAAGACGATTAAAAGTATTTTCATCAAAACTATCCTTAATGTCATCGGCGGTTGGATATTTTCCGTTTTTTTTATAAAATTCATCAATTTTTTCTTTGACAACAGGGTCTGTTTCTAATTTTACTTCAGGAATATCAGAACCATTTTGGGCTTTTCCTAACAAAATAGCAAGTTCATTCATTTTCAAATTTACATCTTTATAATTCTGAGCTTTATTATTTCCTTTGTCTATATTAATTCTTAATGAATTTTGAAAAGAAGAAAAGAGGGGGCTAAAAGCTGATTGTATGCAATTTTGCATATAGCTAAACATAGAGATATCACTCCCCCCAGTAAAATTGAACATTTGAAGGTCTCTTTTTATAGTTTTAGGCTTAGAGCAATCTAAAAATGGCACTCTTTTTAGGAAAATAATTGTAGAATTTGAGAATTCTTTAAAAGTAGGCTCTTTTTCAAAAAAATACTCTTTAGAAGAATCTGGATTTTCTTCATTGTTTTTTGTGAGACAAATAATTTTATTTGAGGCTTCGCATATAAACAGTTTTAAAATGTTTGTGTTTTGAGGATTTGAGAGTAAAGATTTGACTTTTTCAGAATCTGCATCTATAACAACTGAAGATAAATTACAAATATATGAAATTAATTTTTGGATATGCTCTTCGGTTACAACAATTGTTTCTTCTGTCACACCGTTCAGTGTGTTTGGATCTTGTCCTTGTTCTGACATTTTTATATAAATAAAATCAATAAATCATAAATAAAAGATTTATAAAATATTTATAAAAATCTTAATT
>JAEEGL014617603.1_pt1 | contig 14199 bp, 12 predicted proteins | sample 9134231 | NCBI WGS metagenome assembly JAEEGL01 (sample SAMN16246548, study PRJNA631951) | gut metagenome | biome: gut microbiome; feature: rumen; material: fiber-attached | host: Bos | place: Iran: Karaj | collected 2018-10 | reverse complement strand
GTGCACAAAAAATAAGGACAAACGGACCCGAGAGAGGTATAATGTGAACTTCCCGCAAAATTATCTCTCGAATGATTTTGCCTACTCTTGAGGCGGACTCTTCTTGATGAACGCCAGGATTTCCTCGAAGGAGCGATCACTGGAGGCGATGGCTTCCAGCAACTGCTTGTTTCGGATTTCATCCCGTTTTTTCATGAGATCATTCAACTCCGCAAGTGCCGATTCATACTTGGCTTTGGCGCGGGAAACGACCTGTTTCTGCTCATTGATCTTGTCGTCAATGGAAATCGTCTTTCTTGTTCTCGGCATGGTTAAGCCTCCTTACGAATGATGGACTGCAGGTCGCCGTTGAGTTCGATTGCATGCTCTCGAATGTTCGATGCTGTCATGTCAAAGGCTTTCAAGATTTCCTTCTGCCTTGCTGTGACAGCATGATCCAACCGGTAGTTGTGATCCGTCTGTCGAACGATTTCTATCTTTTCAAGCTCACGGATTGCCGCTGGTACCGTCATAAAGTTTTGGTTCTTGCCGGTTTTCAGCATCTGGTTCTTCAGACACAGATGAAACTTGTTTCTGATAATGAGGGCAATGAACTCAATGAAAATCTTGGCATGCAGCGAATCGCTGGACTGGACGCGGAGGCTTTTGTTTCCCAGATATGACTTGTCTCCGCGGAACAATTTCTCGGATGCATCACGGCTTTTGTACAGATCAATCGCCGCTTCTGCCGTCATCTTTTCGGATGTGATAATGACGAAATAACCGCAAAGGCTTATGTCTTCATCAATCACAGCATGGCGCTCAGTTCCGTACATGAACTTTTCGTCTGGGTGTCCCTCATGGAAAAAGATCAGGTCGAAGTACTTGTGAAAGGGATTCCCTAAAGATAGTGCACGTCCCTCATGTTCCTGAAGAAATTGCGCCATCTGGTCGATTTTGGACTCAATGTTTTCACGCTCGATCGTTTTCTTGCGGTCGTTGTAGTAAATGTGGAAGTACCGTTCCCGTTCATCTGACGGATACAGTTTCCGTTTAACAGTGATTCCGCTGACCCTGTAGTCACGGATGCTGTATTCCCGGTGTTCCTCAAAGCTGCCCTTGACCTCCAGAACCAATTCTTTTACGAGGTTTTTCATCCCCTTCATCATGATGATGAATTCATAGCCGCATCTATCCATGAAGCGTATGTTTTCCTTGCAGAAATAGCCGCGGTCCAGAATGAAATCAATGTGTTTGTAGCCGTATCCATTGGCCTTTTCCAGCATGAGCTGTAATTGGCTGACATCCACAATGCTCCCCGGATAGGCTTCGTAGAACAGCGGGAGAGAATTGTTCCGGTCAAAGGCAATGGAATAGTTGAAAATTGGCACACCAACGTCCTCTTTGGGATGCCCGACTTCCACCAGATCCAGATCACCGGCTTGACTGTTTTTGTTGGTGGAATCGTAAGAAATATAGATTCGTTCCCTATGATCCTGGTGCTCATTCCATTCATTCAGGAACGCAATGCTCTGTTCTCTGGTAATGCTGTTGATGAAGTTGGAAACCTTGGTGTCGCTGTACACCTTCATCCCATTAGTGAACAATGGGTGGTTGTAGGCGTAATCGGGATAGTACTGGCCGGCATTATTTTCTGCAATGATTGAGTATGCAGCAAGATCCAGAAAAAGCCCACTGTCTGCTCCAATGAGTCTGCCGAGAATCTCATCCAGATGGTACTCGGCAATGATACGCCGAAGGATGAGAAAGGTTCCGATTCTCAGGCAACCACTGCGATTTGACTCATCTTTTTCTTCTGGCAACTCAGCATCTGGGAAGAACTTAATGTAGTTTCCGTTGGGATACATCATGTTAGGGTCATCCTCAGAGCATTTGCCAATGCTGGTGCTCTTTGGAATGGTGAATTTCCTTCTGGAATCGTAGTTGCGCTCAAAAGTATAGTAAATGTAGGTGGTTCCTTTAATGTTTTTCCGCGTAATCCCTTTCTCGCCATCCGGTATTTTAACGGTAAAATCCATGTACATGGCGTCCTCCAAACGAGAGTTAATTATCTCTCGAATATTGTACCACTTACCATGGAAAAATGCAAGGGAAATCATGGATTTTCAGCCTGTATTCAAGGTTTTTTGATGGAGTTCGAGCAGTATAAAACCGATCGAGAGTTAATTACGAAGGAAGTTCACAATTATAGAAGAAAAATGAAAGGCAAATACAACCATGTCAAAACGGACAAAGTTGAACAGAAGTAAATCCCGAAGAACAACACCTTGGGACGAAAAACACCACCCGACACCAGTACAGAGGTTTATCAAAATGCATTATCAAGCTCGATACGAAGAAAGGCATCAGCCGCTTGATGAAACAGGAGAAGCGGAAATGATCAATTCATTTGAGCCGAAGAATTGTCCGTTCTGCGGTTCAAGTGATTTTAAGAAGAATGGCTTTGATACCAACGGAATCAGAAGATATAAATGTTCCTGCGGTAGACGATTTAAGCCAACTACTGGAACAATATTCGACTCACGAAAAATCGGCATATGCGAATGGATAGAATATTGTCTGAACATCTTCCGCTATGTTAGTCTAAACGCTGATTCATGGAATAATAGAAATGCAATTTCAACATCAAAATATTGGCTTGAAAAGCTGTTTCTCACCCTTGAAAACTCGCAGAACGACGTTGTTTTAAGTGGAACAGTCTGGCTTGATGAAACCTACTATTCACTGATGCTTCGAGACCGTATCCGTGATGAAAATGGAAACTTGCTGAGAGGGTTATCACGCAATCAGATTTGTATTGGTGTAGCAACTGATAAGAAACATACGATATGCTTTTTAGAAGGATTTGGCAAGCCGTCACAGAAACGCAGCTATGATACATTCAAAAATCACATTGCATCTGGTTCAACGCTGATACACGACAAGGAAAAAGCTCACAAGAAGCTGGTAGAAAAATTAGATCTTAAAAGTGTCAGCTATTCCTCATCTGACCTTAAAGGACTTGCGGACAGCGAAAATCCTCTTGATCCCGTGAATCGGATTCATTGCTTGTTGAAGATGTTTCTGAATGCTCACAGCGGCTTCTGCCGAGATGAAATACAGGACTATTTGAATCTGTATTCATTCGTCATTAATTCACCGTCCGACCACTTGGAAAAGGTTGAGAAAATCATCAATTTGGTTTTTGAAAATCCAAAATCGCTCAAATACAGAGACCAATTTGCCGTAAAACCTTGAGTTTTATGACCCGTGTGCAAGTCGGGATTTTTTTTTCTTCTGGCTTTTTATTCCCACGTTATAATCGAATAGTCCCGTCCTTGTCATAGCCGGTCTGAGAGCCGCGTACAGCGCGACGGCGATTATTACCGTAAGTATGGCGTTGACAAAAGTCGTCAGACTCTGAAGCTTGGCAATCACAGCCGAAGCCTCCGCGTCAACCCCTAATATATACCTCTTGTAGAAATATGACACGACCGGCTCGGCTATCACGTTGAAAAGCATTCCCGCAGATGAACCGAGCAGCGTCCAGACAAAGACATGCTTATTGCTCTGAAGTTTTCCGTCGGCGTCACGCAGGGAAATTTTCCCGATTCTGTGTGCGACAATTCCTGTAATAAGTCCGATAAAAAATTTCAGCACAAAGGTCTTGGGCGCTGAGGTAATATATACCGGATCAAGCAGGTCGCCTATCGTCATGCCGATAGCGCCCGCAATGCCTCCCGGAATTCCTCCGAAAAGCAGCGCCGCCAGCACGCAGAACGTATTGCCCAGATGAAAGGACGTATAATCAGGTCCGGCGGGTATCTTGAACTGTAAAAACGTAAAGGCAAGGTAGCTCAGAGCTGCCATTATACCTACCTTCGCTATCATAAGCGCAGGTTTTCTTCTGTCAGCGTGATTGCTCATAATTTTCATTCTCCTTTTTTGTGAATAAATTTAAATAAATATCAGCGCATTAAATTATAGCAAGTCGATAGAAATTGATTTTACTAAAAACCTATTGACTTTCTCAGACGTCTGCTATAATATTACATCATAACTGTGTATTTGAAAATACACAATTACAACTATTTTTAATGTGACAGTTTCTTCAATTCAAACTCAATGCAACAAAATCGGAGATGAATTTACATATGATCTATGAACCTGTTTTTCTTGACGAGCATTCGGGAATTCCCATGTACCGTCAGCTCTACGACAGTATAAAGGGTAAAATATGCGGCGGCGAACTGACGGTCGGTGAAAAGTTGCCGTCTATACGTAAGATATCAGACGAACTTGGAGTCAGCCGGACTACTGTGGAACAGGCTTACCAGCAGCTTTGTGTGGAGGGATATCTCGTCAGCCGTCCGCAGAGCGGATATTTCGTGGAGGCGGCTGTAACCGAAAAAAACGTCCCGTCCTCCGAGGATAATTCCGGCGGCAGACCTGAGCCTTATGTGAAATACGACTTCGGCAGCCGGTATGTGGACAGCCGGGGCTCTGATCTCGATCTATGGCGCAAATACGTTCGCGCCGTGCTGAGTCGTGAGGATACCGTTTCTTCCTATGGACATTATCAGGGAGAGCCGGAGCTTCGCGGTCAGCTCGCACATTACGGCAGTCTTCTGCGCGGAGTGAATTCCACAGCCGACCGTATTGTAATAGGCGCGGGCGTGCAGCCGCTGCTTTCACTGATATGCGGATTGCTCGGCGACCGCGCCGGAACGGTGGGTATAGAGTCGCCGTGTTTTCCTCATGCCGAAAGGGTATTCCGCGACTTCCGGCTGAATATCACTGAGCTCGGTCAGGATAAATACGGCGTAATACCTCAGGAATTGTATGATTCCGGAGCGGACGTTCTCTACATTAATCCGTCCAACACCGAAAGCATGGGCAGACCAATGCCGGTAAGCCGACGCGCCGAGCTTCTGAGGTGGGCTGAATGCACAAACGGGCTGATAATCGAGGACGACTACAACGGCGCTTTGAGATTCAGATCCCGTCCCGTTCCAGCGATGCAGGGAATGGGCGGCGGCGAAAGGGTGATATATCTCGGTTCCTTCTCTAAGCTGCTCATGCCGTCGGTGCGAATAAGCTATATGGCGCTCCCTCCGGAGCTTGCCGCTCTATACCGCAGCCGAGGCGAGTCCTACAACCAAACCTCATCAAAAATAGAGCAGCTTGCGCTCGCCGAATACATACGTGACGGTCACATTGAAAAACGGCTGCGCAGGCTGCGTAAAATTTATTCTGTAAAAAGTGAGCTTCTTCTCTCTCTGCTGAATGAATACTTCGGTAAAACGGCAAAAATCAGACTTGCCGAAACTGCACTCTGCGCCGAGCTTTCGTTCGGGTGCAGAGTCAGCTCCGCCGAGCTTGCTTCAATCGCGCTCGACGGCGGTATCAGGATAATTCCCATGCAAACAGACGGCGGCTTCGTAAAGCTAAGGCTGAGTTTCGCGGGAATTCCGCCGGAGAAAATGCCTGACGGCGTGCGGCTTCTTTACGGCATTATCAATCCATATTTCCTGTAGCGTACATTATCGCGGATATCGCGGCAATCGGTGCTGTTTCCGTGCGGAGAATCCTCTTTCCCAAGGTAGCGGTGAACGCGCCGGATTTTTCAAGCGTATCAGCTTCCGTCGGGTCAAATCCTCCCTCCGGACCGATAACTATTGCAATATCCTCACAGCCGTTGGCTTTTACGTTCTCAATCACAGACGAAAGTGGCATTCCTCCGCATTCGTAAAAGAAAATAACTGCCTGATGTCTTTTGATATTCTCGGAGAGCTGCGTGAAATTTATCATATCTCCCACAGCCGGAATAATTCCCCTGCCGCACTGCTTTGCCGCGGAAACAGCCTGTTTCTGATAACGTTCGCGCTTTTTTGCCGCCGACTTCGTATCGGGACGGGACACGGAACGCCGCATTAGCACAGGAATTATCTCGTATACCCCAAGCTCTACAGTCTTTTCTATGATAAGCTCCAGTTTGTCTCCCTTTGGAAGTCCCTGATACAGCGTTATCCTGACCGAAGGCTCGCTCTCTGTATTTTTTACCTCTGTGACTCTCATCTCCACGCTGTCGCCGTAAACGCCGGTTATCCGGCATATCAAATCGCTTCCAAGTCCTCCGCAGACGGTAAGGCTCTCCCCTGCTTTCATTCTAAGGGATCTGGAAATGTGCGCAGCGTCCTGTCCTGTGACAGTGATAATGTCCCCAACCTGTTTTTCAATATTTTCTATAAAAAATCGCGGCACTTTCTAAGATTCAGCCCCTTTTCAGATGTTCAGATTTTTATTCATTCAGCGCCGGAATATCCGGTCTGACAACTACGCTCTTTGCGCCGTCCTTTTCCTCTGTAGTAATAATTATCCCTTCCGGAAGCTCTCCTGCCGCGTCGATCACAAGATTCGCAAGCTTATCCTCCACTTCCCTGCGGATAATATTTCTCAGGTCACGCGCAGAAGCTTCGCCGCCCATCGCGCTTGACGCAAGAAACTCTACGGCGCTGTCGTCTATTGTCAGCTTTACGTTCCGCTCCGCCATCGAATTGACATATTCGCTCATCAGAAGACGGCATATGCTGCGGTAATCGTTCTCGTCAAGCTGACGGAATACCACTATCTCGTCCACACGCGCCAGAAATTCCGGACGCAGGAATTCTTTCAGACCCGACATTGCCTTTTCACGTGAAATGTCGTCGGAGGTCTTGTTGAATCCAAGAGAGCCGCCCTGACGGTTGCTGCCCGCATTCGACGTCATTATGATGACAGTGTTCTCAAAGCTCACAGAACGTCCCTGCGAATCGTTGATCCTGCCCTCGTCAAGTATCTGCAGCAGAATATTCATCACGTCGGGGTGCGCTTTCTCTATCTCGTCAAAGAGCAGCACGGAATACGGCTTGCGGCGCACTTTTTCCGTGAGCTGCCCCGCTTCGTCATAGCCGACGTACCCTGGAGGCGAACCGATTATCTTGCTGACCGAATGCTTCTCCATGAATTCGCTCATGTCAAGCCTGATAAGCGTCTCGGGCGAATCAAAAAGCTCGTTCGCCAGAACCTTGACAAGCTCGGTCTTTCCAACGCCTGTCGGTCCCACGAAAATAAACGAGGCGGGACGGCGGCGGGGTGATATCTGCGCCCGGCTGCGCCGAATGGCTGAAGCTACAAGCCTTGTCGCTTCCTCCTGTCCTATTACCCTTTCGTTCAGCTTTTCCTCGAGCGTCGTGAGCTTCTTGAATTCATTCTCCTCTACACGGGAAGCCTGAATCCCTGTCCACAGCTCGATGACCTTTGCCAGATCGGATTCCGTCACCTGTCCGCCCATCGCCTCCGGCTCTATTTCCGAAAGGCGGTTCTTTATTTTAAGCTCCTCCGTGCGAAGCTCCGCTATGCGTTCATAGTGCTTTTCTGATGTATCCTCGGTGTCAGCCTGCAATTTGTCGCTTTCATCGAGTACCTTTCGCAGCTTTATGTTAAGCTCGTCAAATTCCGCCATCGCTTTGTTGCCGAGAGAAGCACACGCGCACGCTTCGTCCAGCAGGTCTATCGCCTTATCCGGCAGGAAACGGTCGTTGATGTACCGCTCAGACAGAATTACGGCGCGCCTTACCAGCCAGTCGCTTATTTTTACGCGGTGATGCAGCTCATAATATCCCTTTATTCCCAAAAGTATCTCAACGGTGTCCTCGACATTAGGCTCATTCACGCTCACAGGCTGGAATCTGCGCTCGAGCGCCGAATCCTTTTCGATATGCTTGCGGTATTCGTTGAAGGTCGTGGCGCCTATCACCTGAAGCTCGCCCCTTGAAAGCGCCGGCTTCAGAATATTCGCCGCGTTCATGGAGCCTTCCGCATCCCCCGCGCCTACTATGCTGTGTACCTCGTCTATAAAAAGAATCACGTTTCCCGCGCTCTTGATATCGTCAATAAGACCCTTCATGCGGCTCTCGAACTGTCCCCTGAACTGCGTCCCCGCCACAAGCGCGGTCAGGTCGAGACGGTGTATCTCCTTATTCGCCAGCCTGAGCGGAACCTCTCCGGCGGCTATCCTCAGCGCAAGACCCTCGGCTATGGCTGTCTTTCCGACTCCGGGTTCGCCTATCAGACAGGGATTGTTCTTGCTCTTGCGGCAGAGTATCTGAATGACGCGGTTTATCTCCTTGTCCCTGCCGATTATAGCGTCGATCCTTCCCTCACGCGCCTTTTTTGTGAGATCCTCGCAATATTCTCCGAGGAACCGCCGCTTGTTTTCGCGCTTTTCTCTTTTGCGTTTTTTGGGCTGACCGTCCGCGAACTGAGCGCCCCCCATCTCAAAGCTTCTGCCGAAAAGATCCCTGAACGGGTTGAAAAGTCCTCCGCTCTGGCTATCCTCTCCGTCTTCGTTCCCGACATTATCGGGAGTATCTCCCTCGGATTTTTCCGATGAGTTGTCGCTTTCCGCCAGCGCGTTCGTCGCGTCTGTCAATGCAATCGGTTCGGGAGCGTCGCTGTCTCCGTCCTCCGGCTCGTACTCTCCGTCTTCGTATTCTTCTTCATCATACTCGCCGTATTCATCGTCGTCGCCGTCGTCAAGACCCGGCATTACCTCGTCAAACATAGCCGAAAACGGAAGCTCCCCATTTTCAGCCGCTTCAGCCATCTGATCCTCCATGCTTTCGATCATTTCCGCGTTCAGTCCGAATTGCTTTATCATGTTCTCAAGATTGGGCAGACCTATCTTTCTGGCACAGGTGAAGCAATAGCCCGCCGTTCTGCCCGGGTGTGCTGAATCGGTGGCAAAAACCACCGCCTGTCGTTTTTTGCATACTGAACAAAGAGGCATTATCCTCGCACTTCCTTTCTCATCCACACGCCGCCCTGCGCGGCGGTAAAAAACGCTCTGCTCCGTCGGAGCAGAGACTTGCTTTACGATATTGAATATACTTATTTTTTCAACTGATCTTCTTAGTATCTTTTTTCTCTTTTTTCTTCATAAGCTTTTCCTGCTCAAAATCTATGATTCCCGAAACGTATTCTCCGCGGAGTATCTTCATTCCCATGCGGAAATACATTCCAAATGCTATCAGCATTATTACAGCCGCAAATAGCGCTATCGACGGAACAAGTATATTAAGCGGTGCGTCCGGCGCGAAAATATTCAATGCGACAATCGCTATCATACATGCGTAAAATACAACTGTGGCAACCTTTCCCCACCATTTCGCCTTGACGAGCTTTCTTCCCTTTTTTACTATCACAAGTCCGCCTATTGCCATCAGAAGCTCTTTCACAAACATAATGCCAAGGGCAAGGGTTATCCATGGATAGCTCCTGCGGTATACGAACCACATGCTTATTACCACCGCGCCGAGAGTCAGCTTGTCGGCAACAGGGTCAAGTATCTTGCCCAGCTCCGTTTCCTGATTCAGCTTGCGTGCGAGAAATCCGTCAAACATATCGGAAAGCCCTGACAGCACCAGAACTATTCCCGCGTATGGGTAATACTGCGGTCCCATCACAAAGAAAACACAGAAAAATGGTATCATTACAAGACGAAAGGCGGTAAGCGTATTTGGAATATTCATAATCACCTTACACCCCATTCTTAATTATACAAAATACGTATCACGCTGTAAGTCCTTCTCCGAGAAACAGCATGATAAGGTTGTTTTCGCTGAAAAGCTTGAAAATGAACGACTGCGAATACAGCTCCGGCCGGAACAGGATAAAGTCCGGAAGCACCGGTCCTACAAGCTGCACCAATGACAATATAATAAGGAATATAACAACCACTCTTCCCGATCCAAGCACCATTCCGTTTGTCGGGGAAACCGCAGCACGGTCAGGATTGTAGAAATAAGCCTCGATTGTGGGATAAAACGCCCTGAACAAACGGTAGCAGCCGACAAACGCAATTGCGAAAAACAACGCTCTCACAACTCCGTCTATCACAGGTCTTGAAATAATATCCACTATATCTCCCGTAGCTGTGGTGAGATCTCCCGCAAGCAGCTTGTTTATCTGATTGAGACTTTCGCCAGTCGTGGTTTTATATATTCTCGCGCCGTTATTGACCATGGTCGGCATACCCTGCATTATTCTCTCCACAGCGTTCATGCTGGTGTCAACGTCTCCGGAGGTGGTTACAAGCGACTCAACACGTTCGATTATCACCGGACGGAAAAAGCTTGAATAGCAGAAATCTCCAAGAAATACCCCTATAGGAACCGATACCACCGATGAAGCAATAAACGCCAGCGATTCCACCGCGTTTTTTAGCTGCGACTTAACCGCGCATTTCTTAAACATGTACATGAAAAAAACAATTGTGGCAGCGTCAAGTAATATTCCCAACAAAGCAACTGTCTCCTTTCACTTTTCAATATATAATAAGTACAGACGTTGTTAACTGACCTTCTTGTTATAATAGCATAAAAACGACGCAATAACAACCTCATTCAAACAAAATTAACAATTTAATCCGTATGAATTATTCCACTTCTCCCAGATACATTACGCCTTTCGCAAGAAGTCTGCCTCCTGAGGTCAAAACTGACTGACAGTCCGCTTGTACCTCCGACTGACGCAGCAGCTTGCCCTTGTAATTATAACTGCTGACGTCCGACTGGTACAGCAGATTGACTCTCCCGTTCTCCAAATCAACATACGGAGCTGTCATCTCCGTTTCAATGACCGCTTTTTCTTTTGTGTCCGGACCTATTACCACAACCGACGAATTTCTTCCGTCTGAATGCTCCGAAAACACAAGCGCCAGATCTCCGTCTTCGCTTAGATCATAGCTGTTAAGAGTCCTGCCGTTATAATCATATATTGTATTATTGTCGTCCTTCACTGAAAGAAATGTGGCAAATTCGTCACCAACTGCCACAAGTTTGGAATTTCCATCGAATTCTATATCGGCGATAAGCGTATTTTCAAATTTGAATTCCTTCAGATTACGCTTTATTCCGACCTTCTGCAGGATAACAGTCGTCACAAGAACGCCGTCTCCCGTGGAATATCCGCAGACCGCAATATATTGTCCCGATGGGCTTACCGCAACGTCGGATATCTTATAGTTCACTGATTTCCATTTGTGCAGAACGCCGCCGTCTGGTGAATATACAGCAAGTCTTGCGTTATTGGTTTCACTGTTGGTTACAAGCGCAAATACTCCCGAAGCCGACATGTCCGCGCAGATAATAGAATTTTCAGTTACACCGCTGCACTTTTCTCCCGAAAGGGTTCTTACTGTATAATCCTTTCCCATGCTGTCATAAAGAAGTATATAGCCCCCGTCGCTCTCCATCTCAGGTGACGAAAGAAGATGATTGACAGACGACACCTGCCTGCCGTTGCCGTCAACTACAAGACATTTTGTATTGGTAAGCACTGCCGTGCCTCTTTTGACATTTGAAATCCCTACAATTCTGTTCCCTGTAAAACTTACAGGAAAGCCTTCTCCTGAGGCATGAGTAAAGGCATATTTATCCCTGAATCCCTGAACGACAGCCGAAGGTCTTAAATCAGCGCCTGCCACAATCAGCATTACAACAGATATCAAAGCGGCAGCGGCAGTGATTCCCTTGACTATTATTTTTATATCGTCGTTACGCAAAACTCCGCGTAAAATCCCTGAAGTCTGAGAAGCCACCCTCTTTTTTTTGCTCACGGCGCGCTTATCAGAGCTTTTTTTTGCTTTATGGTCTCCCTCCATTATTTATATCCTCCTGCGTAATATACCACTTATATATAAATTGGCTGTTAACTTAGATTCAACTGACTGCTACAGTTTCATATTATTATAACATATTATTCCGGCTAATACAAGACCTTATTCAGATATAATCCGCACGCCGCGGCAGTAAATCCGGCGTTATCCCTGTTACGCGAGGAAATTATTGACGGTATCGAATTCTCTGCCAGCCTTCCCGCAGAAATCTGAAGCAGCGTTCCCACCATAATTCTCACCATATTGTAAAGGAATCCGTCGGCGGTCACGGTGAATTCGAGCATATTGTCATTCTCCGGAAGTCTCCTTACTCCGCACTGCGAAACTGTCCGCACCTTGTCCTCCACGTCGCTGTTTGACGCGCAAAAAGCGGAAAAATCGTGCGTGCCGAGATAATCCCCCGCCTGTGCGTTCATGAATTCCTCGTCAAGCGGGTATTTGTACCACAGCGCCCTATCATGCCAGAAAGGATCACGAACGGCGGTATTCAGAATGAGATAGCGGTACTGCTTTCCCATGCAGCTGTATCTCGCGTGAAAGCCATCCGGCACTTCCTCACATCCGAAAGCCGCTATATCATGAGGCAGAACGGCATTGAGTGCCAACGGCAGCCTTTCGCACGGGATCATACATTCCGTCCGGAAGCTCACGCAGAATTCATTCGCGTGAACGCCGCTGTCAGTGCGGCTGCAGCCTTTCACCGCGACATTCTCTTTAAGGATACCTCTAAGCGCGTTCTGAAATACCAATTGCACGGTCCGCATGTCGTTCTGAACCTGCCAGCCGCAGAAGCCGCTGCCGTCATATTTTATCCTCACCATGAGATTGCGCATTTTCTCTCCACCTTAAAATGACAATACATTAAAATTTTACACGCCAAATATTAATAAATCAAGTATCTCCGCCATAATTAAATAAAACAGCCGTTCCCGCTAAAAGCCTCCGTTGGAACGGCTGTCTTACCTAAAAATTTAATTTTTGTTACGAAAAATACGGATTGCCCTCCGTCCATTTGTCGGAAGGATCCCAGCCGCTGTAGCTTTGCCCTGATCTGCGCTTAGGTACTCCCGGACCGTCCGGACCGCTGTCGTTAATTATCCTTACGTCCGTGCCTATGGCGCAGTTGTCGTATATCCACTTGCAGTCGCGCACGCACATTCTTATGCAGCCCTTTGAAGCGGGTGTGCCGAGCTTGTCATATTCGCCGTTTTCCAGCGTGGACGCGTCTCTCTCATAATACGGAACGGAATGGAAGAGGTAATCGCTGCTTATCGAGCTGTTGTACTGACCGTAAACGTCGCCCACAAGCCAGCGCCAGCGGTATTTGGCGCGTATGCGGTATTTTCCTGTGCGGGTGGGAGACGATTTCTTCCCGGTCGAGCAGGTGAATGTCTTCACTGATTTGGTATAGTCACCGTTGTCGTCCTTTCCGTAAACCACAACTGACTGACTCCCCTTGTAAACCACTACAAAGTACTTTGCGTTATGCTCCTCCGGTTGAAGCGACATTATCAGCTTTTCCTCCGCCTTTGTAGTCGTGGTTTTTGATGCTGTTGTGCTTTTGGAGGTGGTTGTGCTTTTTGCCTTCGTAGTTGTCGTGTCTTTGCTTTTGGCAGTGGTCGTGTCGGAATCTTCTCCATTCACACGGCAGCACGAACGCAGGATCCATCCGGTCTTGTCACCGCCGAGGGATATTTTGCACCATTCCTTGCCGTCACGGTTCTTTTTAATCGAAATCAATCCGAATGTCTCGCCGCGTGCGGTTCGTTCTATTATACTGTATCCCATACCCGGACCCGAACGGATATTTACAGGTGAAACACTTATCTCCACACTTTTGCCGATTGCCGATTTAGTCGTGCTTTTGGCTGTCGTACTCTTGGTTGTCGTACTCTTGGTTGTCGTACTTTTGGTTGTCGTACTTTTGGCTGTCGTGCTTTTGGCTGTAGTACTCTTGGTTGTCGTGCTTTTGGCTGTCGTTTCAGCGTTTGTATCACCGTTGACAGGATTACATAGGGAGCCTTTTACCCACCCCGTTTTACCGTCATCAAGGGAAACCTGATACCATTCGTTTCCGGCTGAATCCTTTTCCTTTGAAACTACTCTGAACAAATCGCCCTTTCTGGCGCGGGCGATTGTCTTGTAATTTGCGCCCGCTCCGGAACGTATATTGACGGGAGTTGCCTTTATCTCAACCCGTTCGCCGTCCGCCGATTTGGTTGTACTCGTTGTTGTAGAAGCGGTGGTTGTACTCTTTGTTGTAGTAACGGTGGTCGTGCCGTCCGTCCTTGTGACGGAGCTTGTGTTTCCGGTAGTCGTGGTTTCAAGCTCGGATTTATTGAGAATACGGCAGCATGTGCTTAATATCCAGCCCTTTTTGCCGCCGTCAAGAGCTATCTGATACCACTCCTTGCCGTCGGACAGTCGATCCGATGCAAGAAGCTCGTAAATCCTGCCGCGGGTAGTTCTTTCTATGACCTTTTTGCCGGTTCCAGCGCCGG
>JAEEGL014343662.1_pt1 | contig 14199 bp, 13 predicted proteins | sample 9134231 | NCBI WGS metagenome assembly JAEEGL01 (sample SAMN16246548, study PRJNA631951) | gut metagenome | biome: gut microbiome; feature: rumen; material: fiber-attached | host: Bos | place: Iran: Karaj | collected 2018-10 | reverse complement strand
ATATAGAAGTACCAAAGGTAAGGAGAGAACCGAAAGGAAAACTTACAATCGTCGGTGCCTCTGAGAATAATCTTAAGAATATTGATGTTGATATTCCGACAGGAGTATTTACATGTGTCACAGGTGTGTCCGGATCTGGCAAGAGTTCCCTTATAAATGAAATTCTTTACAAGAGCCTGGCTCATACATTAAACAGGGCATATACCACGGCGGGTGCTCATAAAAAGATTAAGGGCGTAGAGCAGCTTGATAAGGTAATCTGTATAGATCAGTCTCCCATAGGCAGAACTCCGAGATCGAATCCGGCAACATATACGGGAGTATTTGATATGATCAGGGATCTTTTTGCTGCGACTACCGATGCAAAAGCAAAAGGATACAAAAAAGGCAGATTCAGTTTTAATGTAAAAGGTGGAAGATGTGAGAATTGCTGCGGCGACGGTATCATTAAGATAGAGATGAACTTCCTTCCTGATGTATATGTACCATGCGAGGTGTGTGGTGGAAAACGATACAACAGGGAGACCCTTGATGTCAGATACAAAGGGAAAAATATATATGAAGTCCTTGATATGACTGTGGAGGAGGCCCTTGAATTTTTCAAGGCTGTACCGACCATCAGGAACAAAATGCAGACCTTATACGATGTAGGTCTTTCCTATATTAAACTGGGTCAGCCATCGACACAGCTCTCAGGTGGTGAAGCTCAGCGTATTAAGCTTGCAACAGAATTGTCAAAGAAAAGCACAGGCAGAACCATATATATTCTTGATGAGCCTACGACAGGACTTCATTTCGACGATGTTAACAAGCTGGTGTCAATACTTCAGAAGCTTGCCGATGGAGGAAATACGGTTGTTGTCATAGAGCATAATCTCGATGTCATAAAGACGGCAGACTATATCATTGATATGGGGCCCGAAGGCGGAGACGGCGGTGGAACAGTCATTGCCAAGGGTACTCCTGAGGAAGTGGCGAAGGTCAAAGGATCATATACGGGTATCTATATAAAGAAAGAACTTGATATTGAAGCAAAAAGGCTAAAGGTTTCGTCAAAAAAATCCGATAATAAATAGTGACAGAAATAATACAAATCTTACAAAAAATCGTTTTGTATCTTTCAGATTACTCAATATAATGTTAACCGTTATAGTGTCAGAATCTGAAAGGAAAGATGATTTATGAATAATTCGGATATCGGAATTGATCTTGGTACAGCCAGTATCCTGGTTTATATTAAGGGCAGAGGCGTAGTTTTAAAGGAGCCTTCCGTTGTCGCATTTGATAAAGACAGTAACAAGATAAAGGCAATCGGAGAGGATGCCAGACTTATGATCGGTCGTACACCCGGCAATATCGTGGCAGTAAGACCTCTTAAGAGTGGTGTTATCTCAGACTATACAGTTACCGAGAAGATGATGAAATATTTCATCACAAAGGCTCTCGGCAAGAAATATTTCAGAAAACCCCGTATTGCGGTCTGTGTACCCAGTGGAGTAACTGAAGTAGAGAAGAAGGCTGTTGAGGATGCTACATATCAGGCAGGAGCCAGAGAAGTTGCTATTATCGAGGAGCCTATTGCAGCAGCTATCGGAGCAGGTATCGATATCAGTAAGCCCCAGGGTAATATGATTGTCGATATAGGTGGTGGTACAACAGACGTTGCCGTAATATCTCTCGGCGGTACTGTTGTCAGCGAATCAATCAAGATAGCCGGTGATGATTTCGACAATGCCATTGTCGTTTACATGAGAAAAAAGTACAATCTTCTTATAGGAGAGCGTACAGCAGAAGATATTAAGATAAATATCGGAACAGCTTTTAAGCGTACAGAAGCCGATTATATGGATGTTAAAGGTCGTAATCTCGTAACAGGACTTCCCGAGACAATTAAGGTTTCATCAGACGAGACCCAGGAAGCTCTTAAGGAGACTACTTCACAGATACTCGATACTATCTGTCATGTCCTTGAGAAGACTCCACCGGAGCTTGCTGGAGATATAGTTGACAGAGGTATAGTTCTTACAGGAGGCGGTGCAATGCTCCGTGGTCTTGAGGAACTTATCGAGGAGAGAACACATATTAACACCATGACGGCTGACGAACCTATGACCTGCGTGGCTATAGGTACAGGACATTATATCGAATTCCTTGCAGGAGAGAGAGGATAGCTGTCACAGGCGGGGAGTTCTAACACAGGAGGACATTTATGGTAAAAGGTCTTTACACAGCATACACAGGTATGCTGAATGAACAGAACCGCATGGATGTACTTACCAACAACCTGGCAAATGCTGATACTATCGGATTTAAGAAGGAGGGAGCTACCTCCCAGTCATTTGACTCGATGTTGGTTGATAAAATCAAGGATGATTCTATTCCGGCGAATTTCGCCCAGCGTATAGGCAGGGCAAATCCCGGTGTCAAAATAGGTGAGGGATATACCGATTATTCACAGGGATCCTTCCAGGTCACAGACAATACATATGATTTCGCCCTCGGAGGCAAAGGTTTTTTCGCGATTGAATACACCAACAAATCAGGGGAGACATCGACTCTTTATACAAGAGACGGTAATTTTAGTGTGACGACGGATGGATATCTTGTCACACAGGATGGCGATTATGTTCTTGGTTCCAATAACGGATACATAAAGCTTGATCCCAACGCAGAGGTTGTTGTAGACAGAGACGGCAGCATCAGTCAGAATGGTACTACAGTAGCAACCATAAAGATTACAGATTTTCAGGATTATAATTATTTGGAACATTTTGGTGAGAACTATTATGTTCCGGTGGACGGAGCCACCGCTTTTGATGCAAGAGACTGTCAGGTGTTCCAGGGATACCTTGAGACATCCAATGTCAGCATCGTGTCAGAGATGGTTGAGATGATTTCTGTTTCCCGTCAGTATGAATCAAACCAGAAGGTTATTCAGACAATTGATTCGTCACTCGACATAGCAGCCAACCAGCTCGGTAAGGTTTAATCGTTTATGACAGATAAGGAGGTTTCCGTATGGTAAGATCACTTTGGTCCGCAGCGACAGGTATGAAGGCTCAGCAGACAGCCGTAGATACCATTTCAAACAATATTTCAAATATCAACACAGCAGGTTACAAGACCAGCCAGAATGAATTCAAATCCCTTCTGTATCAGGAACTTCAGACAAGGACTACATCGGCAAACGGAGATGAGAAGCCGATTAATTCTCAGGTAGGACTTGGTGTGCGCAACTCTTCGATTACAACAATCTTTACTCAGGGAGCTTTTTACGAATCAACAAACAATTTTGCATTTGCCATCAGTGGTGAAGGCTTCTTTGGAATAAAGGGAGCTGACGGTAATACATATTACACAAGAAACGGTAACTTTCAGATAGCTATTCAGAAGAACGGACTGGCTCTTACCACAACAGAAGGCCAGCCTGTACTTGATACAAAGGGCAATGCGATTACATTTAAGTCAGATTTGACGGCTAGTGAGATTACTGCATCTGCTGACGGAGAGCTTTTCTATACTGATGAGACGGGAAATCCCAAGTCGCTTGGAATGACTATCGGTCTCTGGCAGTTTAACAATCCCAGCGGACTTGAGAAGCATGATGCCAGCCTCTATGAAGTAACGGCAGCCAGTGGTAATGCCATCAATGAGTCTACAGCAAAGAATGTAACAAAGAGTAAAATTGCTCAGGGATATATAGAAGGATCAAACGTTCAGCTTGCAGACGAGATGGTTAACCTGATTGTGGCTCAGCGTGCATATGAGGCAAACTCAAAGGCAATCACAACGTCTGACGAGATGATGGAACAGGCTAATCAGTTAAAGAGATAATAAGGGGTAAGAGTGCATAATTATGGATATGATGAATATTTCTTCACTTTCGCAATATGCATCCGATATAGCATCAAACAAAGCAACGGATGAACTTAAAAATAAAGCTTCGGCAGCTCAGACTGATGATGAGCTTTTGTCTGCCTGCAAAGAGTTTGAGAGTTATCTTTGGGAGCAGGTTCTTAACTCCATGAAGAAAACTGCAGAAGTATTTAAGGATGAGGAAGAAAGCAATTCTCAGATGGTCGATTATTTTATGGACAGTGCAGTGAGCGATGTTGCGTCACAGATGACAGAGCAGACAAGCTCTTCCAAGAACTCTCTTGCCATGCAGATGTATGAGCAGATGAAGAGAACAAATACCATCGATATTGAAAAGCTTTTCGCGGAAAACGATTCAGAGAACTAATTTTATTTATTTGATTTATGTGATTATCGGTCTGTATCCAAAGTGGTGCAGACCGTTTTATGTACAGGGAATCTGAAAAGGATATTTATGGATACAGTAACAGGCTATATCGATCATATAGGAGTCCACAAGGAAGAAACAGGATTTACTGTTATGACGGTAAAAACGGATGACGGACCGGTTGTATGTGTCGGCGTAATGAGAGGATTCGGAGAAGGCGAATCCGTCGAAGTCGCCGGCGATTTTGTAGTGCACCCGATATATAACAGGCAGTTAAAGATAAAGTCTATAAAATCACTCCCGCCGGAAAACAAGGTAGCTGTAATGCGATATCTTGGAAGCGGTGCTATTAAAGGAGTTGGAGAAGCCCTTGCCAAGAGGATAGTTCAGGCTTTTGGAGATGATACATTCAGAATAGCAACCGATGAGCCTGAAAGACTCGCAGAGGTTAAGGGGATATCAATAAAAAAAGCATATGATATCGGGGCCCAGCTTGAAGCCAAGAGGGATGTCAGGGATATAATGATGTACCTTGAGAGACTCGGGATTTCTACAGGTATGTCGAATAAGATTTACCAGAAATACGGACACAGAGCGAAAACTGTCATAGAGGAAAATCCGTACAAGCTTGTTGAAGATATAAGCGGAATAGGATTTAAGTATGCAGATGATATTGCAGCAAAAGCAGGCATAGGTATGAGCAGTGAATACCGTACCAGATGTGGTATCATCCATGTGTTGCTTCAGTCAGCCCTGGATGGAAACTGTTTTTATCCCATGGATAAACTGGTAAATAAATCTGTTGAGCTTCTGGGTGTGGATGAGAGTCTTGTAGAAAACCAGATAGAAGCGTTAATAATAGATGGCAGAATTAAAGCCATAAAAAATGATGATTACACAGCAGTCTATCTGATGTCATATTATCGGGAAGAGAAAAAAGTAGCCCGTATTCTTTCTGAACTTGTCGAATCGTATGATGATCCATTTGAAAATGAGAGTAATGATTTTATACTGGCTAAAATCAGGGAAGCTGAAGATAATGTGAGAATCAGACTGGATGATACCCAGAGGAGAGCAGTCCTTGACTGTATGAGGAACGGCGTCTTTTTGTTAACCGGAGGACCGGGAACAGGTAAGACAACTATCATTAAGGTCATACTTGCAATGCTTACCATGCAGGGAACGGAGTTTTATCTGGCTGCACCTACGGGAAGGGCGGCAAAGCGTATGGAGGAAACAACCGGGTATGAGGCAAAGACCATACACAGACTTCTTGAAGTAAACGGCAATATGGAGGAATCCGGTGAGAATAATTACTTTGAGAGAAATGAAGATAATCCGATAGAAGCGGATGCAGTAATCGTTGATGAAATGAGTATGGTGGATATTCACCTGTTTCATGCACTGATTAGTGCGACCATTCCCGGTATGAAACTGATACTGGTAGGAGACTGCAATCAGCTGCCTTCAGTGGGACCGGGGCAGGTTCTTAACGACCTGATTAAGAGCGGCTGTATACCGTCTATGCGTCTTGAAAAGATATACAGACAGGATGAGAACGGACATATTATCAATTATGCCCACATGGTAAAGAATGGGGAGATAATAGATTTTTCGAAAAAATACAGGGACTTCTTTCTGCTAGAAAAAGACAGACCCGAGGTAATAACCGATTATGCTGAAAAACTGATTACGGATAATGTTCCAAGAGAGTTTAATATAGACCAGATGGACATCCAGGTTCTGACCCCGATGAAGAAGGGGGTGCTCGGAACCATTGAACTTAACAGACAACTGCAGTTTCGCATGAACCCACCATCCGGAGAAAAAAGAGAAATTGTCTTTGGAGATACACTCTTCAGAACAGGCGACAAGGTAATGCAGACTAAAAATAACTATGAATTGGAGTGGGAGATAATCGGTGATTACAACATTCCCAAGGAAAAGGGTGCAGGTGTATTTAACGGTGATGTAGGAATTGTTAAAGAGATTAATAATTTCACCAAAGAGCTGACAGTGGAATTTGATGATGGCAGGAGGGTTATATATTCATACGAAAATCTGGAAGAGCTGGAGCTTGCATATGCCATCACAATCCATAAATCCCAGGGAAGTGAATATCCTGTAATCGTGATTCCAATTCTATCTGGACCGGAAGTGCTTATGACGAGAAATTTACTTTACACAGGTATTACAAGAGCAAAGGAATGCGTCATACTGATAGGTAGCAGCAAGGCTGTGGAAAACATGATTAAAAACGATATGATACAGTACAGATACACATCTCTTGATATGTGTATAGCTGAAAGGATGGGACAGCAGTAAAGTGATATTCGGGGGAATATTTGAAAATATAAAGGAATTATTGTATCCGAGAAGGTGCGTTGTATGTGACAGGCCGCCCGGATTTGGAAAGATGATTTGCCCCGGCTGTATTGGAAAGCTTAGAGTAGTCAGGGGAGCAGTCTGCTGTAAATGTGGTAAGCCGCTTAAGGACGAAAGCGATGAACTGTGTAAAGACTGCAAAACCACAAAGCATATTTTCACCCAGGGCAGATCTGTTTATGAATATAAAAGTGTCAGGAAGTCAGTGTACAGATTTAAGTACAGTGGCAGGAGTGAGTACGCCGATTATTTCGGAAAAGCCATGGCTCATTATCTTGGGAATACAATCAGGGAATGGAATCCTGATGTGATAGTCCCCATTCCCCTTCACAAAAAGAGGCTGGCAAAAAGGGGGTATAATCAAAGCGCCCTGCTGGCAGAGGGACTTGCCCGTGAGCTTGGCATACCATTTACGAATAATCTGGTAAAACGTACCAAAAACACTATTCCAATGAAGGAACTCGATGCTCATCAGAGGCAAATAAATCTCAAAAATGCTTTTATTGTGCCATCTAATGATGTAAAATTAGATACAATAGTGGTAGTAGATGATATTTATACTACAGGCAGTACAATAGACGCCGTTGCCGGTGCACTTAAGGATGCAGGGGCAAAGGATGTTTATTTTGTTTGTTTATCATCGGGAACCGGTGTTTAGACCGGAAAAGTAAAAGGGAGTTACTGTTATGGCTATTATTAATTGCAAAAAATGCGGAAAGATGTTCAATTACATCACGGGCGATAAGATTTGCCCCGTGTGTAAAGATGCTCAGGAAGCCGTATTCCAGAGAGTAAAGAAATTCGTTCAGGAAAATAAAGGTGCAAGCATGGATGTGATTTGCGCCGAGTGTGAAGTAGAAGCCAAGCTTGTAAAACAATGGATTCGTGAAGAAAGACTTTTCTTTGCGGACGATTCGCCTGTGAAAATAAGCTGTGAGAGATGCGGATGCCAGATTTCTTCCGGAAGATTCTGCGATAAGTGCAAGAAGGAAGCAGCCGGAAGATTTGAGAGTGTGATTAACGCAAGCAGACCAAAGCCTGCTCAGACTCAGCCGGATCTCAAAAGTGGCATAAGAATGCACACAAGAGATGATGTTTAATTTTCGGGAAAATAATAAATGTTAAGCGAACAGAGAATAAAGCTTATGACCAAGTTGTCGTCATATGAGGCCGGCGAGGGCCGTAAAAATATGGCAGTCGGCAGTTATTTCAGAGGCGATTATATTGGCAAAGAGGTCATTAAGTCTTTTATATACGGAACAATCGCATACTGTATTATGTTTGCTGTATATGTCGCATATGATTTCGATATTTTTATGCAGGATATATACAAGATGGACCTGATTGAGTTTGGCAAGAACGTCGGAATATTGTACGCAAAGCTGATTGTGGCATATATGCTTGCAACGTATCTTGTATATCACATCAGATACAAGCATGCGAGAAGAGGACTCAGGATATATTACAACAATCTCCGCCGTCTCTCGGTTATGTATCGAAATGAGACTCCGGCTGAGCCCGAAAAGTCAAAGAGACTTAAGAATAAAAATTAAGGTTTAAGGTTGATACCTAAATGGAACAGTACAGAGACAAACTTCTGGAAATCAGAGAATACATAAAGATATTCATCGGAAAATATGAAAGCTATGTTAAGCCTGCGGGTAAATTCATTCTTGCTTTTATCACATTTAAGCTTATAAGTGGAAGCGTTGGGTATGCTTCTCGTCTTGGCAATATTGCGATAATACTTATTATTTCGCTTCTTGCCTCATTTTTACCGATTAATTTTATACCAGTTTTAGCTGCAGTATACGTACTGCTTAATCTTTATGCGCTCTCTCTTGAGAGTGCCGGAGTAGTTGCTGTTATACTGCTTTTAATGTTTCTCATTTATTATAGATTTACGCCAAAGGATGCCATTCTGACAGTCCTTACGCCTGTACTGTATGTATTTAAGATTCCTTATGCAATGCCTCTTGTGGCCGGACTTGTGGCACCACCCACTGCAATGTTTTCAACAGGATGTGGTGTGATAATGTATTACATACTGAAATTCTTTAAGGACAACAAAGAGGCGATTCAGGCAATGGGTGACGGTGAGATCCTTGACCGTTTCAAGTTTGTGCTTGCGGGAATAATATTTAATAAGGAGATGTATGTAGCAGCCCTGGCTTTTGCCATTACCATAGTTGTGGTGAGTGTTGTGAGAAAACTTGATGTAGATCACGCGTGGACGATTGCCATAATTTCGGGAACTCTCGTTGATATTCTGGTAATACTTTTGGGAGACCTGAAGCTAGGAACATATATTTCGGTGGGAACACTGCTTCTGTCGAGTGTTGTAGGCGTGATAGCTGCCTATATTACAAAACTGTTTCTCTTTAATCTAGATTACAGCAGGACAGAGAAAGTACAGTTTGAGGATGACGAATATTACTATTACGTAAAGGCTGTTCCGAAGAACCTGTTTGATTTAAAGACAGGCAGACGCGTAGTGGCAGGAGAGCCTGATGGACCTCAAAAAAAACGATCAAGATCGAGGACCCCGGAGGAGCCGGGCCATCATCGCAGATATGAAGAGGACGATGATGATATGAACAGCCTTGAGAGAGCTGCCGCTGAGAAAGCCAGACGCTCAAGAACACAGGGGCGCAATAATTAATATATAATCTGCATTATTATAAAAAACAGGGGGAAAGAGTTTAGTTAAATGGGTGAAGGTGTAAGCGAATTTATAGATGAATATCTTACAGCCATTCGTATGCCGAGCATACGTATCACCGATGTAATAGAAATTCTAATTATATCTGTTATACTATATTATTTAATGGTCTGGATCCGAAAGACGAGAGCATGGTCCCTTTTAAAGGGCGTGATTGTTGTCCTCGGATTTCTTTTAATTGCAGCTATATTTAACATGACTACAATCCTATGGATTGCGAAGGAATGTCTCTCGATAGCGGCAGTTGCGGTAGTTGTAGTACTTCAGCCTGAGATGCGACGCGCCCTTGAATCCCTTGGAAAGAAAAATATCTTTTCTTCATTTCTCATAGCTGACAACAGTGTTTCCGGAAGGTATTCCGACAAGACGATAGAGGAGATTGTAAAAGCATCTTTTTCAATGGGAAGAGAGAAAACAGGTGCCCTTATGGTATTTGAGAGAAATGATTCTCTTGAAGATTACGAGAAGACTGGTATAGCCATTGATGCGGCCATATCGAGCCAACTCCTTATCAATATATTTGAACATAACACCCCTCTTCACGACGGCGCTGTCGTGTTCAGAAAAGACAGGATAGTATCGGCTACATGTTATTTGCCACTTTCAGATAACAGAGATTTAAGCAAGGCACTCGGCACGAGACACAGAGCCGGTGTCGGTATATCTGAGGTTACGGATTCTCTGACAGTAATAGTATCAGAGGAAAGTGGAAAGGTATCTGTGGCATATGGCGGAGAGTTGTTTAACGGCCTGACTCAGGAAGGTCTCAGGGAGAAACTTGAACTTATTCAGGATAAGCCTGTTGAAGAATCAAAGAGAAGTATCAGTTCCATAATTAAGAGAAAATCGGAGACAGAGAAGAATAAGCAATGAAGGATTTGTTCACAAAAAACATTGGATTAAAATTATTGGCATTTTTAATCGCCTTCATATTGTGGCTTGTAGTTGTTAACTATGACGATCCTGTTATGTCCACGACATTCAGTGGTATTGTGGTGGATATTCAGAATGTCGAGAGCCTGACGGATATAGGCAAGGTATATGAGGTTAAAAATGGCAGCAATATCATATCGGTAACTGTTACGGGTAAGAGATCTGTTGTCGAATCAATCAGCAAGGAGAACATTGTTGCAACAGCTGATTTGACAAAGATGTCCATCATGGACACAGTCGAGATACAGCTTTCGACAAACAAGAATTTCAGTCAGCTTGATTCCATTAAATCTGACAGTAACTCTGTGGAACTGTCCATAGAAAACCTTAGCACCATAAACCTTCCGGCAACAGTTGTGGTTGACGGTACACCTGCAGAAGGATATATGCTCGGTGATGTTACGACAAACCAGAACACAGTCAGGGTATCAGGTCCTGAGTCCCTTGTGTCAAAAATAAATCAGGCAGTATGCACTGTTTCGGTTGAGGGCAGACTTACAGATATAGTTACAACAGCAGATATTGAACTTCTTGACGAGAACGGAATCAGGGTCGAGGGAAATAACCTGACAACGAATATTAAAAGCCTTAATGTGACAGCTAATATTCTGGCAATAAAGGCAGTTGATATTGTATATAGCTACAGTGGAGTACCTGCTGACGGATATGTGGTCAGTGCAGATATTACGGGTGATAAAAATGCAGTTTACATTGCGGGAAAGAATACGGTTATTGACGGAATATCATTCCTTACGGTACCTGCGACCGCAATTAATGTTGACGGCAAAGATGAATCATATACTACAGTTGTAGACCTGACAAAATGCTTGCCCGAAGGAGTTATATTTGCAGATGAAAACTTTGATGGAAAAGTAGTTGTAAGTGTCGATATCGAGAAGACTGTTAAAAAGATGTTTAATGTCCCCGCTGAAAACATTGCTTTCTACGGAACAAGAAATGAAGATGCAATGCTTTGTGATGCCGGAGGCGAGGAATTGTCGACATTTACACTTGCGTTAATTGGCCTCAGCGATTCGTTTACAGGAATTACGGCAGCGGATATAAAGGGATATATTAATATCGATGACTATATTGACAGTGTTGATATTAATGATATCAAGGATGGTACATATCCCATGGAAGTATCATTCTCTCTTCCTGCAGGGCTTACACTAGAAAGTGATGTTCAGCTGAATGTAAAGATAAGCAAAGAAGAAGATTAATTATTTGGAGGTACTAAAATGGCCAGGTTATTCGGTACAGACGGAGTGAGGGGAGTTGCCAATGAGGAGCTGACTCCATTGCTTGCCATGCAGCTCGGACAGGCCGGAGCGACAGTATTAACAAAACAGAAAGCGCACAAGCCTACCATCATGGTTGGCTGTGATACACGTATTTCAGGAGATATGCTTGCAAATGCTCTTATGGCGGGAGTATGTTCTGTTGGAGCCAATGCAGTATATGTCGGAGTGGTACCTACACCGGCAGTTGCATACCTTACAAGGAGATACAGAGTAGATGCGGGAGTAGTAATTTCGGCATCCCATAACCCCGTGGAATTTAACGGCATAAAATTCTTTGACGGTGACGGATACAAGCTTCCGGACGAGATGGAAGATGAGATAGAGGCATATATTAAGAACGACATGAAGGGAATCAAGTTTGTGACTGGTTCCCGTGTAGGAAAGATCAAGTACCGCAGTGATGCAAGAGAAGAGTATATTAACCATTCTTTAAAAGCAGTTCCTGTGGAACTCGATGGACTCAAGGTTGTGGTTGACTGTGCAGAGGGTGCATCATATTACACATCTGTGGAGACTCTTAAGGAGCTTGGTGCAAATGTAATAGCCATTCATAACAACCCTGACGGTACTAATATAAATGCAAACTGCGGATCTACTCACATGGAAGAGTTAATGGCCAGGGTAGTGGCAGAAAAAGCCGATTTAGGACTTGCATTTGACGGTGATGCAGACAGACTCTTGGCGGTAGATGAAAATGGAAAGAAGGTTGACGGCGACCAGATAATGGCCATTGTCGGCAACTTTATGAAGGAGCAGGGAACACTTAAGAACAACAAGATTGTTGTGACTGTTATGAGTAACCTGGGCTTCTCACTGATGGCAAAAGAAAAAGGTATAGACATAGAACAGACCAAGGTAGGCGACAGATATGTTCTTGAGCGAATGAAGGAGATAGACGCAAATCTTGGCGGTGAGCAGTCAGGTCATATTATTTTCCTTGACGAGAATACTACAGGAGACGGATTGTTGTCTGCGCTTCACCTCCTTGAAGTTGTGGTAAAGACAGGAAAGAAACTGTCTGAACTTGCAAAGATTATGGAAGTTCTCCCTCAGGCCCTTGTAAATGCAAAGGTGCCCAATCATAAGAAAGACAGTTATATGGATTACCCTGAGATTGCAGAGGCAATCGACACGCTGACAAAGAAATTTGACGGTGAAGGCAGAGTGCTTATACGACCTTCCGGTACAGAGCCTCTTGTCCGTGTCATGATTGAGGGTAAAAACCAGAAAATGATAGAAGAAGAAGCCAAGAAGCTGGCAGATCTGATTACAAACAGCGTTTTGTAATAGGTTTGCTTGTGGAATAGGGGTATGGTATAATTAACGATGACGCTTAGGGGGTTATGCGTATGGTTAAACAAAGGGTTACAGTAAAAAATCCCACAGGTCTGCATTTGCGTCCTGCAGGGAATCTATGCAAAGAGGCTATGAAGTTCAAATCGCTGGTTACATTTGTATTCAAGGATAATATCGCGAATGCAAAGAGTGTACTCAGTGTACTTGGTGCATGCGTGAAATGCGGAGACGAGATTGAACTTGTCTGCGAGGGCGAGGACGAAGAAGAAGCACTTGCAGGACTGGTCCAGGCGATTGAGGACGGACTTGGAGAGTAAATGATGAGAGCCCGCTTTATTTAAAATAAAGTGGGCTTTATTAATATTTATATGGAGGCTATAAGACATGTTGAACTACAAGCGTTATCAGAGAAATCCCGTAATGGATTTTCCGGAGAGAACGTGGCCGAACAAGGAGATAGAGAAAGCTCCCGTATGGTGCAGTGTTGATTTGAGAGACGGTAACCAGGCACTTATCGATCCCATGGTTGTCTCTGAAAAAATCGAGATGTTTGAGTACCTGATAAAGATAGGCTTTAAGGAGATAGAGATTGGTTTCCCCGCTGCCAGTCAGATAGAGTATGACTTTTTAAGAGAACTGATTGACAGAAAACTAATCCCTGATGATGTGGTAGTTCAGGTCCTCACACAGTGCAGGGAAGAGCTGATTGACAGAACATTTGACGCCATTGAGGGCTGCTCACAGGCAATAGTTCATATTTATAATTCAACATCTACACTTCAGAGAGATGTGGTATTTGGCAAAGATAAAGAAGAAATCAAGCAGATTGCAATCGAAGGAACCAAGATGGTTAAGGAGAGAGCAAAGAATTTCCCCGGAAAGATTATTCTTGAATACTCACCTGAGAGTTATACAGGTACAGAGCCTGAGTATGCTCTTGAAGTATGTGAGGCGGTACTCGAAACATGGGGAGCATCAAAGGAGAACCCCGTCATCATCAACCTGCCTTCAACAGTTGAGATGACAACTCCCAATGTATTTGCTGACCGTATTGAGTGGACACTTAAGAATTTTAAAAACAGAGAGTCTGTAATACTGAGTGTTCATCCTCACAATGACAGAGGTACAGGTGTAGCAACAGCAGAGCTTGCACTTCTTGCCGGTGCAGACAGAATAGAGGGTACACTTTTCGGAAACGGTGAGCGTACAGGTAACGTTGATATATGCAATATTTGCTACAACATGTTCTCTCAGGGAATAGACTGCGGTCTCGATTTATCAAATGTTAATGAGGCAATTGAGCTTTATGAGAGACT
>JAEEGL013476626.1_pt1 | contig 14199 bp, 7 predicted proteins | sample 9134231 | NCBI WGS metagenome assembly JAEEGL01 (sample SAMN16246548, study PRJNA631951) | gut metagenome | biome: gut microbiome; feature: rumen; material: fiber-attached | host: Bos | place: Iran: Karaj | collected 2018-10 | reverse complement strand
GGGCTTCACTACATCTGCGAACGTATCATTGATGATCTGTTCGTTCAGTTCTCGCCGTAGTTCATTGAGGTTGCATCTCGCGATTTCTCGCGCCGATTTCTCCGCCACCTCGTCCACGCTGCTCTCTATCACATCCGACCAGTAGTCCAATGCGAGCAGCCTATCCGTGCTACCGCCGCGCAAATCGTCCAGCTGATTCTCGCAGAACTCCGAGAACTTGTTTAGCCGCATCTCGGCATCCTCGAATTCCGACTGCATCTTGAATTCGTCAGCCTTGGCGAGATCTTCTGTCACCTTGAGATCACTCTCTACAGCACCAATCAGTTCGACGGCCTTGCGCGCCCCATTGTCGATGAGAATGCTTCGAGCCTTTTTCGCCACGACCTCGTTCTCGACCTTGGAGACGATTTCTTCGACACCGCTCCTTTCAAGGCACTTTTTGACATCCTCTCCATCCGCGCTGAAAAGGTCAAGTTGCATCGCTTCACGCCTAGGCATACCGTATGACCTGCTCAACGCGCCAAATGCGGCATCATTGAGAGCCTCCGTCGGCGACTCTGTTCCAGAGCCGAAATAATGCGATATTCTCCTGATTTCAGACAGCGAATGTTCGTCAAGCGTCCCGTCACGCATTTTTCCGGCCTCAAGTGCCGTCAGCCCAAGAAGCGCATGGTACACGGAGAATTCTGCGATTCCTATTTTTCGCCTTGTTGCCGCCTCGATACGCCGCGAATAGTCCTCAAGTATGTGTTCGCGGACATTATTTTCCGTGTTATTCACGAGATTGACAGTAAAAAACACACCATTCGGCTTGGCAGCAACAATCTGCTTGATGGAATCTATATCACTCTCGGCAAGTCCATGTCCGTTCAGAATGTACCACACCGCATCGGCGTTCTCGATTACGTCCAATGCCACACTCGTGTCATAGGTACTTGCGAAAAGTCCAGGGCAATCGATGACAATGCTGCCTGTCCGCTTGAGGTTCTCAGACCGGATATGGCAGTGAACCTGTCGGATGAACACGAACGCGCTCTCCTCCGCAGAGAAGACACTGGGCGAGAAACCCATCCATGACCGCTGGAAATTGTCCGGGAAGCATATCATCCTCGCAAGGTTCTCGACTGTAAAGTCATTCCGGCGCTTCTGCGCCGCCAGCCACTCCGATTCGTAATGCTCGGCGATAAGGTGCGCCATCAGAAGCGAATTCCGTTCCGCTTCCTCGGCCCCCCCCACCGCCAAGATGTCACGCGACATCTTGGCGACGACCCGCTTCAAAAGCGGTATATCATTAGGGTAGGCAAGCAAGTCGCAGAGCTGGTCCGCCTGATTCACATTCTTGAATCGGTCCGGTTCAAGTTCGCGGAAATAGCGCAGGAGGTGCTTAGCAAACACAAGCGTCAGCTCGCGATCTGTCCGCCACACAACATGGGCTTTCCCAACGAGCGCGTCATCCACCGTGTTCTGCGCCGAGATGATCGTCGCGCTCGTCGGAATCATCAGTCCTCTTGGACTGATCTCCTGTCCGCCACACAAGAGGTTGAATGTCGTGGACTTGCCACACTCGAAGCCGGACACAAGAACGATCCTGAACTGGTTTTCGTACACCTTCCGCCTGACCGCGCCCAGCGCTGCACCGGTTTTCGCCGGAATCGCGCCCAGCGCAAGTGCCTTGTCGATAAGTCGGACGAGTTCGTCGCGCCGTTGTTCATACGTTCTTGCATCCATCTTCATTTTCCTTGTTTAGATTTTCCCGACAAGTTCGCGGCACACGGCCAGTTCCTCGCGGATTTCACTCGCACTCAGGCCGGTAGAACCGCTCCGCCGCGCTTCCACCGCGTCAACCGCCTCGCGCATCTTCGTGTCAATCTCGTAGGTGACGGCCTTGAACACATCTTCGCGCAGTCTTCCAAGCGCTTCGTCCGCACATTTTCCGAAGCGACCGCAGAAGTCGTCCACGCCAGAGAGCAACGATTTCTCTACCTTGGAGACCATGTGGCCCTTCAGCAACTCCGACGGCACGAACGATCCAATGACGGGGATCTGCCCCCATACGAAGCGAAGGCACCAACTCATGAAAATCCCTCCGGGAAGTAGGAGCATCGTCAGGAGATAGTCCCCGACCGTCACGAGCGTCGGATTCCAGTTGCCGCAGAATCCGCCGTCGATTTTGATGTCTGCACCTGTAGGACACGGCACAAGCGGAAATTCGCCGCACACCTCCGCGAGCCGCGAGCCGCATTTGACAATCTCCCCGCCTATCTTGGTGCGGATGACATCGAACGCCTTGACAGCCGCATCGTCAAACTGCGGTGTCAACGCCGACTCAGCTTCGCCTGTGCGCTTCTGCGCCTCGCCGAATCCATCGCATGTCTCGAATCCCTCGATGTACCGCCTAACGATGTCGCCGCAGCAAGAACGCAAGGTGAGCGTCGCGTCCTCGCGTATCTCCGCCGCCGCCGCACCAAAACCGTGCCAAAGCGCGTCTCGCTCTCCGCGAAGTTCCTCGGCCAGTTCCACGAGCCGCCTGCGTAGCGTCTTCAGATCCTCGTCATTCTTGTCCGCAATCGAGAGCTTGAACTCAAGGTCGCGGATGTGGTCTCCAAGGATCTTCTTGAGCGCAACAGAGACCTTGCCAGTCCTGTTCCCAAACGATGCAGACTGCGCGTATGAGAGGAACGCTGCGCGGATGTCCGCTGAATTGTTGAGGACATTGCCTGTTACGACCGGGTCATAGCTCACCATCACCACCGGCACATCGCCCTTGCCAATCCCATCCAGCTGTCCCTTGATCGTTTCGAGAACCTTCGTCCGTCCCTCCTCGGAAAGCGCGTCGATATCATGGCGATACGAGACGAGAATCATCACTCGCCCAAGCCCGCACGAGAACACGCCACGCTTGAGAAAATCGAGTTCGACGGACGAGAGCGCCTTCGCGCCCACGACCATAACCGCCGCATCTGATTCTGGAATCGTCCGATACGTGGTTGCCCGCAGAAGTTCTGGGTTAGGATCGTCGATTCCGGCTGTGTCGAAAAGCGTGATGTCCTTCAACGCTGCACACGGCCATTCGAGCCGAACGGACTTCACTTTCGCGGCAAGTGCCACGCGCCCGGCGTCGTCCGTCGCTCCGACCGCAGCGTGGATGTCCTCCGCATTCGGATTGTCCACGATTTTCGTCGGTTCGCCGCCTTTGTACTCTACCGTCAGGCGCGGCTTCTCGCCGAAGGCGATCTCCGTCGTGACAGCCGTCGTGCAGAGTCCCGCGCCCTCCTTGAGAAGCAGGTTCTGATTGAGGAATGCCTCGTTGATGAGATGGCTCTTTCCCGTCTGGAAGCGCCCGATGACGACGACCTTGCAATGTGGGTTGTCAAGTCCGTCCAAGGAGTCGGCCAGCGTTTCCGGCACGGAGATGCCAAGTTCCGCCATCTTCGAGGCGATGTTTTTCAGCTTTACGATTTGTTCATTCATGGTTGGTATTCCTTTCGATACCACCATAGAAGAATGTGCCGACGCGATATGACCGAGGTATAGACATTATTTTCCGACCCCGAAACGCGGGTTGTTCAACTCGTCTGCAAGCCAGTCTCTGAGTGGTTCGCCGATCAGAACAACACGTTCTCCCTCGACCGCTACGTACCCACGCAAAGACTGAATCACGATGCCGATGTTCATACCCCCTGCGACCGCGCACTCACTCGCTGCGGCAAGAGATGCTTCGCCGCTTGCCGCGAGGAGCCGCAACAACGGCTTTACACGCCCATAATCGACTTCCGATGGGAATCTCGCCGCAAAGGAATCGTAGAATGCCGCACGGAGATCGACGGGGAGTTCGAAATCTAGACGATCAAGGGTGTAACGTCCCTCCGCCACACCATTGAGGACATGATAGGCATAGAGGAAAGACTTGTCCTTTCGGCAGATTGTTTCTTTAACGACATCTGAGGCGACATTGCCATCCAACAACGCCTTCCTGACGCTCTCGTTACGCAAAAGCCAAAGTTCGATGTATGCCTTCAAGTCCATGTCGCAGTCGTCGTTCAGTCTGGCATCGTTCCCGTTGAGGTCGATCACCGCCGTCGAGATCGCCGCAAGTCGGGCGGCGGCCTTCGGAAGGCGGCGGGAAGACACAACGACACCGACCCCAACAGGCATCTTGAACTTCGGATCTGAAAGCAGAGAAAGAACCTCGCCCCCCGCATCCTCGTCAAGGCCATCTACGACAATGACAATCTGCCGCAGTTTACAATGTTTCCTCGCCATCGCGGAAACAGGTTCGTACACCGCTCGCAGATAGAACTCCATCAACGCCTCGCCGGTGGCATGCGATGGCACGTCTTCCAGTCCCGCATACAACTCATGAACCTCTCCGAACTGCCTTGCAAGAGCGTAGGCGATCGACTTTGCAAACGCAAGTCCCTGGCCAGTCCGGCCCGCACGGCATGCAAACGGCAACACGGCCCATTTCCGACGCTCCATATCTCGTGCCAACAGACCCATGAGAACACTCTTCCCCATCCCCGGTCTGCCAAACAACGTGACAAATGTCGAACGAGGCTCGCGTTCAGTTTTAGGATTGACCTTGGCGCGAATCGCATCCACCGTCTTGCGTCGCTTCTCAAGATACTCATCGTCATTAGGAACACGGAAAGTCGCCAATTCCTCCGGGCGAATTCTCGCAAGGTGATGGTAGGCAATCTCTTGCGCCAAGTCCACAAGGGAAGAATTCTGACGAGCCCTCACAAACGAGACGCCATCCACCTCAGCCAATTCGTCTTGTTCCGGCGCGACAAACAGCCTTTTCGCACCGTAATTTCGCGCCAGCAACGCTTTCTGCCTCAAGCCGCCCACCGAACGCGGGACATTGTCCGAAAAATCCCAGGCAATCGAATTGAACGGCCATTGAGGGTAAGCAATACGCCGCGTCACATATTCGAGCGCCACGGCCAACGCCGCAGTCGCGGAAGCGACTGATTCCTCATCCTTCCCGAAAAGAGACTCGTCACGGAAACTTACACGCTCGTCAAAAAACCTTGCTGACGGCTCCAGCTTCCATCCCTCCACACCAAAAGACTTCAGCACCTTGTCCCCAAGATCGATAAGATTTGCGGGAAGATGGCGAGATCGGACACCCGCACCAAGAGAATCATACACCCATTCAACCGGCAAAAGAAATCCATTGGGATCAAGCGGAGAATCAGCGGCAATTTCCACATCTGCACGAAACAGCAGCCAAGCTTCGTTCGGCATCCGCCGAATCTTCGCCCGGTCTATCGTCGGGATTCCGAACCGTGCGAGCGCTTTCGTCATAGGAGAGACGCCACTCGCCGCGTCTGTCCGTGCCAACATCACCGATAACGCCGGACCAAAGTCGTTTAGGTATTCCGCCATCGCCGCGACATCGCTCCCGTCCGGCACGTGACGTGACGCCCACTTGCAAACAAGCGTTCCCGTAAGCGCATACTGCTCGCGCTCGCCCGAAACGACAGGCATGAGATCAGTTCTTGTTCCGTCGCTCCACTGATAGTACATCTCGCTTGATTTATAGTATTGGGCGAACTCTTCTACAGGAATTTCAAAGTCTCCGTTTGTGCGAATCTTGCGGAATGCACCGCACACAAAGAGCGCCCCGTCGTCTGGATTGGCACGTTTCAGTGCATCCACTACAGCAGCTCCTATTAAACTGCACCTAATCAATAAGCCCTTGCCAACTATTGTCGGAAAACGCATTTCTATGCGAAAGCCGCCATAGCCATCATTGCGAATGCCTCGAAAGCAAAGCCGGGACCGAACTTTTCCGATCAATTCTATATTGTCATCATCTTGCCTGCCATCCGCCTTATAGAGAGAGACAAGTGTCTCCCGGTCGTCATCTTCAAAAGATTTTTTAAGAAAGGCCAATGCTCCGCTGCGTATCTTTCGTTTAAGATTCCGAAGATACCCTGCTATAGGAATAGCATCAGCCGAGCCAAATAAGGCTGCGATCTTACGGTGGTCAAAGCCCAAATTCCAATCCATCATTGCGGCATAGCACTCATGTGGGGATGAATTCCAGAACATGGCCAGAATCTTGTTCAGCAGAACATCCCCGCCCTGTTCAATGGCAACCGTTATTGGATCGCCAGGAGTTTCCGTTTCTGCGCTAACCAATGCGTCGGACTGCCGCATCCCCTCCGCAAGATCGACTTGCTCGCCATCCTCACCCATAGCGGTGGTGCTGATGACATCCGAATCAAACTTCGCCTTGAAAATGGCATCGTTGACGGCAGCTCGCAAATGCCCAACAAACCACGGGGAGGCGAAATGGCAGGTCGGGCCTTTCAGACTGAGAAACTGTCGGAGTTTGGCGCATTTGTCAGCGGCAAAATATGAGAGCAGTTCGCCGTTAATGAATTTCTCGACCTCTATGCCACCATCATACTTCAACGAGAACGCAAAATGCTCGACTACATACGGTTTAACCTCTGAAACGAACGCCGCCCATTCCGCCGCCCCTGCGCCAGGATTCACGAGGCTCTGCGCAATCTCACGATGCCGCGCACTGATTTTACTGTAGTCTTTTTCTGACGCCATATACAAGTCCTCTATTCAATGGATCAGGTGTTGATTTATGGTTATGAGAGGCCATGTTGATCCTTTATCGCCTTTTGTGCTAAGAAAGGTCGTTTATTCCACCAAGCGTTTCGCGCGCCTACTCCTAGCCAATTCTCCAAATGACAATTATTTCTAACTATGAAATCTCGTATTCCCATCAGCACTTCGGCTAGTTTGTCACATTGCTCCTTAGTCCAATAGAAGATAATGTCCCCGACTTTGTGCCCTGTGATATCCAGCACTGCTATACCTCCATTTTCTTCGACAACAAACTTATTCCCTTTGCCCCAAGGGACAAAATTGTGGTTTGGGCTGCAATTCTTCCAATAGATTCCTCTGTTAGTGCAAATAAACCCCTCGCGGGCACCTCCAAAAGCAGTTGAGTCCCCTTGAAGCAACTCAAGCTCATTTTCACCGACATGCATTGAGGCTCGAGCGTTTGTTATCTTCTTTTGGTCCAGACTACCCCAAAAAGCGAGCCCAGAATGCAATGGGGCATCACATCTATAAATTCCACCACACCATTGATAATACGCCATAATAGGTTCTGCCATATCATGGACGGCAGTTAACAATTCAGAGATGCCAACTCTGCCAGAACGATTTTCGTCACCATGTATTTGCTTTACAAAACTCCACGTCGACTCGCCGACATCAGCATTTCTCTTGCAAACTGATTGGCTCATCGCCGATTTAATGCGCTGCTTGATATTCGTCGGTTTATGAAAAGTTTTATCTGAACCTAAGCCGGCCTCGCGCATCACACAAGCCAAACTCTTTTCGATATCACCAATCTTTTCGTCGTTAATGGATTTTTTCTCTTCTCTCGATTTTGAAAATGCTTCCTTAATCCACATGCGCGCCATACCTTTGTCTTTTTTCACGCCAAGGCACCCTTGCGAATAAATGGCCGCCAACAGCAACTGAGCGTCTGTATCATCCTTTAACGCCTGCGCTCTTAAGACATTTACATTAATGACATCTTCTGCCGCTAATGGTTCTTTAGGCGAACTATCATCATTCGGAACCTTTTTATTTCTTGGGCGAAGTTGTCCAAGGAATTTTTGCCCTTCTTTTATGTCATTCTTTATCACAAATTCTTCAAAATATCGACCAGCCTCATTGTCTCCAGAAGCTGAAAGGACATATAGAAATTGACAAATTGACCAACGTTGCAACTCGCAACGTCCATTTATAAAGGCTCGAAGCTCCTTTGAAATTATCAAGTTAGAGGGACTCTGCAAATTGTCAGCACAGAATCTCCTATGCGCCTCATAAGCAGCACCGAGCGCAACAGCCTCGCGGGAATGAGACCACGTAATTGGCGTGAGTCCAAATTCATCCTCGATGGCCTTCTTGACAAGCGGCATTCGGCAGGTGCCACCGATAAGTAGAATCGCATCGGGCTTACGTTCTTCCGGCAAGGGGGTGACAACATGCTTGATCTTTTGAACAACTTGAACGATGAATCTTTTGGATAGATTCTCAAAATCAGTGCGGGTCAACCTAATCTTTTTAAGGCTTTCTCCTCGTGCATAAAAATCGATGAAGTCCCTGCTGTCAAGTTTCTTCTTGGATTTTTCCACATCGCGTAGATACCCAGGAATCTCTCCACGGCTCGCCGGGATTTTCATTCCATGTTCGTCGCTGAATCTCTTACGGATAGTATCCCATAATTTTCTGTCAATTGCATCACCGCCGACGCTGTCGTCTCCATCGGTATTTTGGGGATCACATTGAATCGTATCCCCTACGGACAACACTGCAACATCTACCGTTCCTCCACCCCAATCGACAACAAGTACATTTCGACCGAGAAGTCGCCCGTCCTGCTCTTTTAGATAGGCGTATCCAGCCGCCACTGGCTCCATTAAAGTCTCAACCCGGTTGAAACCTGCGTCCTTGGCGGCGTCACGCAGTTCCTGAATCTGTGCCGGGGAGAATGCAACTGGGATCGTGATAACGACATCCTCCACTTTTTCGTCATCAATAAAGCCTCTTTCGGAGCATATTTCTCGCAAGAAACGAAGAAACCGACAAGTGAGCTTCTTCGCATTGAGGCCACCAACAATAGCGTCATTCCGCCCCAACGACAACTTGAATCCCCTGCAATAGTCCAACGGATGCAGGAGGACATCATCTTCGGCATCATTACCGAACAAAAAACGATTGTCGGCAACCGAAATGGTTGTCGGTACTGGTGCTGAGTCATATCCAGGCAGCAGAATCGTCTCTGCCTGATCGGTTCGCGTGTTATAACGCGAAACGATTGTTTTTGTCGTGCCAAAGTCTATTCCAACTGCTCTCGGCATAATCGATTTTCCTTTGTCAATGACTTGAACTTTTCAATGCGAGCCAGAAGATGACGAGATACTGCATTGTCCCTTCCCGTAAATGTACTGAATTCAAGAACAAGCCACTCCCTCATGTCTTCCAATTTTTGCAAGTTCAGCTGTTGGTCGCCCTCTCCACCTGAGAACACTCGCAACAGTCTGTCGCCTGTTTTCGCATACTCTTCACATTCTGGTGCTTCATCTCGCTTCTCCTGCAGCCAGTCGCTTGCCGTCAGATCGTCTATCAGTCGTGGTATTTCACTATTCAGATAGAATCGGTCAAGTAAAAGCCAGTCGGACTTCAATTCTCCGGTACGTTTTTCGGACGCGCTAAGCTTATCACCAATCCAGCGGGCGAGTTCTGCATCTTGCCCATTCAAATCGGACACTCGCCGCCAGCAATTCAAGTCGGCGGCAGATGTCTCGATTTCACGCTCAATCTCCAAATACGCAGATTTCCGAATCGCCTCAATGCGGGTATAGACCTGTCTTTGACGAATCAGAGCACTACGCCGGAAAAAATTCTCGTCAAGGCACCGACGGAATTCATCATATCCACTCAAAGCAAGGATTCGGCGTCTGAACTGTTCTGCCCCTGAAGATTTCTGATTTTTCAACATCTCGCGCACAATGATACGGAAGCATATCCAGGGGAAATCGGCCAACGTATTCCTTAATCGCCTTCTGTCAAGATCTTCATCCCAGTCCTCATCATCCTGTAGCAGATTATACAGTTCTTCATCAGAATAGTTGCGGCGCAGCTTAAATATCGCGTCTATATACTCGTCTGGTGCTTCTTGGGCAAACTGTGCGAGCGGGGCACTGATTGGAATCACGGTTGATACATACGCATCAAATCCAGCACGTATAAATCGCCCGCACTTGGAGCGAATGTCCTCATAGTCGCCGCCATTATTCCAATATAGTTCGTCCCAACGATGCAAAACACCAATGCAATTGTATGGCCTCGTGCCAGGCAGACATCCGGCCTTGAACTTGTCGAGGGCTTCCTGATCGCTTTCACGTCCTGTAACACCAAAGACATATACAAGAGCGTCCGCCTTGCGCCCTGCAGTTTCAGAGTCGATAAAGCTTTGCGCAATCTTCTCGTGTTCCTTGACGACGGCTCCCGTACCCGGGGTGTCGACAATCTCGTGCAGTTCCAGCCCTGGTGCGTCCGAATACAATTCCAGATATTCCGCCCGCTCCACGTTGTTGCGTACAGTCTCCGAGTTTCCTGTCCACTCCGACCGAAGTCTATCGACGGGAAAGTCTTCCGGAGGCGAATCTCGCCAATGCACCGTAAAAACGCCCAATCGGTTTGACGCTTTTTCGGCATAGGTGATAACATTGAGTGTCGCCGTCGTCTCTTCACACCCTGTCACGGCCAACCGCTTTCGAAGCAAGGCATTGACAATAGAGCTTTTGCCCGTCTTCATGCGGCCGAACAACGCGAGGTTAAACGGCCGCACAATCGTGGCGGCCAGTTCCCTCATATCCGTTTCCTGCTTTTTAAGAAACGGATATTTGCTGAAAAACGCAGCCGCCTGCTCGATGAACGTCTTAAAATCGCGCTGGATGCGGCGGCCTATTGAATCGTAGGCGTCATCCTTCGACTTATGCTCTTCATTTGGCTTTAGGCTGTTCATCTTTTACAAACCCCATTGCAAGTACCGATTTGGCGAACTTTTGATTCTGTTCAATCAGAATCTTCAGCTCGCCTTCGCCCACGCCACCGGATTTTGCCGCCTGCTCCAGTTCCTTTATCCTTTTCTCTAATTCGTCGTTATAGGACTTAATCGCAGCCGTGAACCGTTGGTCAAAAACAAGCTTCTGCCTGTCAAACCAGAAAGTCACATTCTCGTTATTGCGTTGCACGTTCTGCCGAACCCAATTCTCAAGCAAAAGAATCGCGTTTTGCTTATCCGCGTTAAGAATGCCAGACTTTGTGTGAGAAAATGCCTGGCGCATTCCTACCGGAGTGCAAATGAACGAACCAGCTTGTGCACCCAAAACTGCTCCGTCTATCGGATCGCCGACATAAAGTCCAGCCAGTGCACCGATAGTACCGCCAATCACCGACCCTACAATGCCTCCAATTCCAGCACCTGCAAACTGTCCGTAATAATGTTGGCGAGCTTTATCCCACCCCTTCATTCTTTTCCAATCTTTAGGGTCACATGGCGATATGTCTATCACCACATCTTGTCCGGCGCCGATCTCGCCGTCTGCTATCATTTCGCGTTGGACTGCGGAATATGTTTTTTTCAACGAATCATTCAGGCCCTCTTTTATGAGTTTAATAATCACCTGGAAAACATCGTTTATGGATTTTGTCAGCTCGACAGATTCCGTCCCAAAAAGATTATCCAATGCGTTCCCATTTGGAGCGGAATTCAGGTCATTTCTTATTTTTTCACCAAGAGCAGCCCCGCTCCCAACATCGAGTTTGTGGTACTGTTGCTTTACTTCTTGCTTAAGATCCAATAGATCTGTGTTAAGATCATTCATTAGCCGAGGCTTGACTTCCGTTTCCCACTTACGGGCCAGCTCCTTCGCCTTTTTCAACTCTTCAAGAATCCTGGCACGTTCTGCCTCGTCTCTTGCCTTCAAGATTTTCAGCTTGTCGGATATGATCCGTTGAACATACATCACTTCTGGAAGAAGCTCCATTGCAGCCCGTTCCATGATGAGTTCTGCTATCTGCGGACGTAACTCTTCGTCCAAAAATCTCAGGACATCTGGAAATCCGCTCCTGATCAACGGCTTCTCCTCGCCTGTAGCGTCAGCCTGCTTTTTTTGTTCTGAGTCGACAACGAAATACTTGATATCTTTGTCACCCCTAAGCGCCGAACGCTCGGAATTGGAAAGGATGTCGAGGTTGTTGTGCATTCTAGCTTCTCTCGCATCCTTGTCAACGAGCCGTGCCTTTGTTTGTACAAAGTAGATGTTGTTTGTCACCTTCTTCAAATCGTCCAATAGTGACATCTCGGCATCGCCCAGAGGGCTTCCGCTACTTTCCGTCACGAGGAAAACGGCATCGCTTCTGGGGACATACTCGTAGGTTATTCGCTTGTGATCCGAAAACACGCCGCCAAGTCCAGGCGTATCGATGATCACCAACCCGTCCTTCAGTATTAGAGACGGATATGTTACGTGGATAAATGCAACATTCTTCTCGTTGCCGGGGTTCCCGTCCTCCGTCCCGTATGACGCAAGCTCTCCAGCGGCGATCTCCAACGGCTCTTTCCCGCTTTCGAGGGTGAAGAACACACGATAAGCGGCCCTTTCCCCGTAACTGATTTTGAAGATCGTCGATGTCGCGGTGCCGGAGGAAACCGGCAGCAATCCCGGTGTCCCAAGGAGCGCGTTAATAAATGACGATTTCCCTTTATTGCATTCGCCCATCACCACGATCCGGAAGATACCGCGTCGCCACAGGCTGATTTTCTTTTGCCAGATTTCAGGGTTCTTTTCACCCGAAAGCGATTCCCTTATGGAAAGAACAGTAGCGGCACCATCACAGAAAGCTGCGAGCTTTTCAAGCGAACCGTCTATTTTGGAAAGAATCTTTTTCATTTGATCATTACTCCTTGTTCGTGACAACCGTCACCTCTTGTTTCCGTATTACCTTGTCTCCGCGCAAAAGCCCCGATGCTTCAGAGCGGACAAAACGAATCCCGTCAACCGTCTCGTCATGCCTAACAGCAACAGCCCTCTGCCGTTTTGCATTCCAAGCCTCGTCGCAAATCAACTCAAAACCATGCCGTTCAAGATCGCTTTTGACAAGCCTAAGCGCGCTCTGTGCTACCTCCCTATCGTGCATTGAGAGAATGCCCAACTTCGCCGAGATCCCGTCATAGGCATCAACCATTGCAAGGGCACGAGCAGTTTCTTCCCCGTCGGACTCGACTTCATCAACGAGTTCGTTTACAAAATCCCTAAAATCCAAGTCCTCGATGTCGGCAAGAAGTCCTTTGACATCTGGTTGTCCAATGGCAGGCGTGACGGAATTAGGTTCCGTTATAACTGGCAACGAGTTCGTGGAGGCCAAATCAGACCGCTTCACGATAGGCGACATTGTGCGATTGCGGCGCATAAAAACACGTCCAATCAACACTCCGGCAATGAACGCAACGATTGCCACTATTGCATGAGTGGCTATAATGTGTGTACATGGGACATTCGTGTATAGGGACAAGGTTATCATAAGTCAGCAGCTCCTTTTAAATATCCATCAACTCCGCGTCGTTCAATCTTGAACTCGAAGGTACGGAGATCTGAGATGTTGGTTTCTCAATCCTCTCGAATCTAATTTCTGTACCTTGGACATCCACAACCTTCAGATTGGATGTCGCTGCGATATAATTGTTGTAAAACTCCTCGTCCAATAGGCGATAGAAGCGGCGCAGCTCTGGCGTCAGCAAAACATCAATCAGCGCCGTAGCCTCTTTCACCGCCTTACGGCATTCCTTTTCGTCTCCGCAGGCGCCGATGATGTCATCGAAAGATTGAAAAAGCGCGTCTATAAGTATGCCGCATTCCGCCTTGCTGAACTTGGACAAACGTGCATGGCGGAACCGTCCAACTGGCTTAAGGAAGTCAACTCCATCGAAACAAGAGTTTTCCTCAAGTCGCTTGAACGTGAGATTTTTGCCTGAAGGCATTTCGGCGCTGACCGTATACCGAATGGGATAGACGAGCGTCTCATCTTCCTTTCCCGTAATTTGGTATCGAAGGAAAGGCGTTTCGAGAATCATCCCTCCGGCTTCGTTGTCCCTACGCAAAATAGGAAGCCCTTGTGAATAGCCCAACGGCATTCTGCACTTCAACAGAAAGTCGCTTTTTGAAAGAGTTCTCCTGAACTCGGACACTGAAAATTTCCGTTCCATTTTCATTTCCCTCCTTATGCCATGCACCTAATCATTTGGCAGTTGCCATCGTCCCAGGCGTCGCAAAAGATATCCGCTGGAACCAATTCACCCCTGCCAGCAGGCGTGCCGGAATCATTCAAGACAACCATTGGGTTGTCAGGGTCTGTCTTGTCAATTCCAATTACCTCGACAGCATGATTTGCCGAATCGAGACCTTCTGCCTCAAAAGGCGTGAAAACATTGTCCTTTTCTCCATGCCAGATTTCATCTGCGTCTATGGATACAATCACACGCTCGCCACGAGCAAGGCTTGCCTCGATGTCTTCCAATGAATTGTGGAACGACATCTCGTTCTTGATGCCGTATTGACACAGCATTTTATTCATATTCAGTGCGGC
>JAEEGL011404735.1_pt1 | contig 14199 bp, 9 predicted proteins | sample 9134231 | NCBI WGS metagenome assembly JAEEGL01 (sample SAMN16246548, study PRJNA631951) | gut metagenome | biome: gut microbiome; feature: rumen; material: fiber-attached | host: Bos | place: Iran: Karaj | collected 2018-10 | reverse complement strand
TGTTGCTGGAAAGGTCGTTACAGGCAGCCACGGAATAAGAATAACCGCCGAATGCGGCATAGACGAAGTCTCGGACGGAGAGCTTATCGTTATACCCGGCGGTATGCGCGGAGTAAACAATCTGCTCTGTTCTGAGAAGACCTTAAATGCTGTCAGAGATTATTACTCTTCGGAGAGACCCGTCGCCGCGATCTGCGCGGGACCGATGGTTTTGACAAAGGCGGGTGTGCTCGGAGGGAAAAGGGCCGTCTGCTATCCCGGACTTGAAGATAAAATGAGCGGAATAATGACGCAGGCTGAGAACACGGTTACCGACGGGCTTGTAACGACGTCCCGTGCCGCAGGCTCTGCTGTTGATTTCGGTCTGAAGCTCCTTGCAATCCTGAAGGGAGAGCGGGAGGCGGAGAGAGTCCGCGCCGAGATACATTATGGAGAGTAAACGGGAAGCAAGGAAAACTGCTCTGGATGCCGTAAAAAACACCGCCGAGGAGTACCTCAGAAGCTCAGATAAGGCGTCCTTTTCCGCGCTTTTTGCCCTCAGAGAATATAAAAACGCGGACGTCGTTTTTACTTACGTCGGAGTTGGGTTTGAGCCTGCTACATCTGCGATTATCGAACACGCTTTGAGTTTGGGAAAACGCGTTGCCGTTCCGAAGATAACCGCCCGAGACGAGATGAAGGCAGTGTTCATAAGCTCAACAGAAGAGCTATTAAGGACCGAAAACGGTCTTTTGGAGCCGGAAGAGGGAGAGGAAGCTGTTCTTTCAGACAGAGACGTTATTATTCTACCGGCCGCCGCTTTTTCAGATAAGCTTGACAGGCTTGGGCGCGGAGGAGGGTATTACGACAGATTTCTCGCTACATCCCGTGGTATAAAGATCGGTATAGAGAGAGAAAAGCTCGTACTTCCGGAGTTGCCGACCGAGGAACACGACGTTCCGGCCGATATACTTATCACTGAAGAAAAAATAAGGAGCCGCCTGTAGGCGGCTCCGAATAGCGGAGGTTGTTCAGTTGCAGCCGCAGCCGCAGCCACAGCCGTTGTTGTTGTTCTCGCAGCCGCAGCCGCAGTTATTTCCGCAGCCGAAGAGAATTATGAGAATGAGGATTATCCAGAGAGAGCTGTTGTTATTGCAGGAATTACAAAACATGGTTTTCTCCATTCCGCCGCTGCATTCGGCATATTTATATTTTAGCTTGCCCCGGGCTATGCAGCAGCTCGGGCGATGAGCCGTCAGGCCATCCGAGGTATTCTATGCCGCGGCGTGTCGGACTGACACAAAAGGAGGCGCGAATCTGTATGGACGAAAAAAAAGACGCTTTTTGGGATGAGTTTCTGAAAGAAACCAACGAGCTGATAAACGGTGATACTGAGATAAAGACTTCCGAGCCAGAGCCGGAAACTCGGCCTGCCGCTGAAAATTCGATCAAAATCGAGTATCTGAACGAGAAAGGCGAGAGCATCGGAACGTCCGGGGAACTCACGCTTAATATAAACGACGATACGATTGACTGCGACGCCGCAGAGGAGACAAAAGTGCTTCCCGCTCTTCAGGAGGAGAAAAGGCCTGAACCAAGGGAGAAAAAAATTCCGGTCATACTTGACCCTCTCGCTGAGCCGCCCGCAAAGAAAAAGAAAGAGAAGGAATTCGAGGTTGACTTCGATTTCGACGAAGAATATCCCGACGAAGAGGAAAAGGTCATATCACGAGGCGGGGGGAAGCGGCTCGGCTGTCTATCCGGAATCCTTTACTTTATCTTTATCCTTTGTATCTCCGCGGCGCTTGCCGCTTTCGGGTGGATGTGCGCTACAGACGTTCTCGGGCTCGGCGAGGATAATAATCAGATAACGGTTTCCGTGCCTCGCGAGGCTATGAAAACGGTAACTCGGGAGAAGACGAATTCCGACGGAGTCAAAGAGGAAAAAGAGATCACGGTTGCAAATATGGAGTACATCGCCTCGATGCTCAAGGAAAACGGACTGATAAAATACGAGTGGCTGTTTAAGCTTTACTGCAAGTTCTCATCAGCCGACGAAAAGGTCAAACCGGGAACTTACGTTCTGAACACAGATTTCGACTACCGCGCCCTTGTCTACGGTATGACGCCTACAGCGGGCGAGCGAGTCGTAGTGGACGTCACTATTCCGGAGGGTCATAATATTTTCCAGGTCGTCCATGACCTCACCTCAAACGGGGTCTGTGAGGAGGACGAGCTTTGGGACTGCCTGACGAACTACGACTTTGACTACGATTTCCTCGATAAATCCACCTTGGGCGACAGACTTAGGCTTGAGGGATACCTGTTCCCGGATACCTACAGCTTCTACGTCGGAGACACTCCGTCAAGAGTAATAGGCAAGCTTCTTAAAAACTTCAGCAAAAAGTGGACCGATGAGATGAGCGAGCAGGCACAGAAGCTCGGGCTCACTCAGCGCGATATCATCATTGTTGCGTCTATGATAGAGAAGGAGGCGGGCGCGGACAGCGAGCGTGCAACTATCGCTTCAGTTATTTATAACCGTCTTAAAGACGGAGGGCAGGGCACTAACTACCTCCTGCAGATCGACGCGACGCTTTATTACGCAGCACAGGTCGAGGGCGTTCAGATGTCGACGGATATCGACTCGCCCTACAACACCTATAAAAACACGGGGCTGCCCGTCGGACCGATAACGAGTCCGGGACTTGCGTCGATAAAAGCGGCGCTGAATCCTGAGGAAACGAAGTATTACTACTACGCTCTCGGCAAGGAGGGAGTACACCACTTCTCCAAAACGCTTGAGGAGCACAGAGCCTTCGTCAATTCCGACCAGTACGGCGGCTGATTTACGGCGCCTCATCCGAAGTGATGAGGCGCCTTTTCAAATAATTGTTGCCAAATCGGAACTGTTGCGTTATTATTATCCATAGTTTTTTTGTGAGGTGATCTTATGCATTCTTTAAGAATACCCGAAGGATATAAAATGCCCCTTTCCAATAACCAGCTTCAGAGGGCGATCGAGCTGATCCACGAGGATTTTCAGCGCAATCTGTCTATCCGTCTAAATCTCCACAGAGTATCCGCTCCGCTCTTCGTTGACGGCGGCACAGGACTTAACGATGACCTGAACGGAGTTGAGAGACCCGTGAGCTTTGACATTCCGAACGTGGGAGTCAACGGACAGGTCGTGCATTCTCTCGCCAAGTGGAAGAGGCTTGCGCTTCTGAGATATGAATTCCGTCCGGAAAGCGGTCTGTATACCAATATGAACGCCATCAGACGCGACGAGGTCACCGATAACCTCCACAGCATTTATGTCGATCAGTGGGACTGGGAAAAGGTGATGCTTCCGGAAAACCGCAACGTGGAGTATCTGAAGGACACAGTCAGGGCGATAGTCGGCGCTATTTGCGATACTGCGAACACTCTCAGGTATCATTTCCCGGTACTTACTTATAAGCCCGATCGCGAGACGTTCTTTATTACCACGCAGGAGCTTGAGGATATGTTCCCGGAGCTCGATCCCGGTCAGCGCGAGTATGAGATAGTCAAAAGACATCATACGGTTTTCCTTATGCAGATCGGAAAGAAGCTGAAAAGCGGCATAAAGCACGACGGACGCGCGCCGGACTACGACGACTGGGAGCTGAACGGCGATATCCTTATGTGGAACCCGATACTTGAGGACAGACTGGAGATCAGCTCAATGGGTATTCGCGTCGACCCAGAAGCTATGGAGAGGCAGCTTCGCGAGGCCGGCTGCGAGGAGAGAAAGAACCTGATGTTCCATAAGATGCTGCTTGCGGGCGAGCTTCCCCAGTCGATAGGCGGCGGAATAGGGCAATCGCGGCTTTGTATGCTCCTGCTCGGAGCCTGCCATATCGGAGAGGTACAGGCGAGCCTTTGGAACCGCGATACGATGGAGGCCTGTGAGAAGGCGGGGATAACGCTGCTGTGAAAAGATTGATAGATATATTCAAAAAGGCGTTTGCCGCCGGAATAATGATAGGCATAGGAGGAACTATATTCGTCGCCTCAGATAACAGGATAATAGGCGCGGTGCTTTTCAGCGTGGGGCTTCTCAGCATCTGCTTTTTCGGAATGAATCTCTATACTGGAAAAATCGGATACATAATAGGGGACAAGGATAAGCTTTTTTATCTATGGGTCTGGCTCGGAAACCTCGCGGGAACCGTTTTCACGGGCGCTCTTGTCAGAATTGCAAAGCCCGCATATGCCGAGGCAGCAGCGAAGATGCTTGATGCAAAGTTTTCCATGGGCTTTTTCCAGGTCCTGATACTATCGTTCTTCTGCGGCATACTGATGTACATCGCCGTGCATAACCACAGGGAGCATCCGCATTCGGTAAGCGGAGTAGTCGGTATATTTATGTGCGTCACCGTGTTTATACTTGCCGGCTTTGAGCACAGCATTGCAGATATGGCGTACTGCGCGATCGGGATCCGATCCGCGGCTGAACTGCCGAAAGCGCTGCTTTTCATTCTTGAGGTAACGCTGGGCAACTCTCTCGGCGCGATAGCCGTCAGAAAGCTTACAAACTGATTCGGAGGATATCATTATGAGATGCGCGATCTACGGAGCCGGTTCGCTTGGAACAGTTCTCGGAGCTTATTTGACTAAAAACGGTGTTCAGGTCGAACTTGTAAACCGAAACAAAGCCCACATAGAGGCTCTCAGGAGAAACGGCGCGCAAATATCCGGAACCGTCGAGATGACCGTTCCCGTGAACGCGGTTTTTCCCGACGAGATGGTCGGACCATACGACGTTATATTCCTTATGACGAAGCAGCTTCATAACCCGGAGGTCGTGACGTTTCTCAAGCCTATGCTTTCGGATGAAGGAGTTATAGTTACCCTTCAGAACGGCATACCGGAGCCCGGAATAGCCGAGATAATAGGGGAAGAGCACACTGTCGGCTGCGTTGTGGAATGGGGAGCGACGCTTGCAGAGCCGGGCAAATGCGTTCTTACGAGCGAGCCGGACAGCCTTTCGTTTCATATGGGAGGAATGCGGGGCATAACTGATGAGAAGCTCGGCGAGGTGAAGGCGCTGCTTGAAAAAATGTGCCCTGTTAATATTGAAACCAATCTTATAGGCGCTCGCTGGTCAAAGCTCCTAATCAACGCGACGTTTTCAGGACTCGGCACCGCTCTCGGAGGCACTTTCGGCGACGTGAGCGGCAAGAAGCTTCCGCGAAAAGTCGCAGTGCGCTGCATGAAGGAGTGCATCGACGTCGGCAGAGCCTCCGGAGCGACCTTTGCGCCCGTGCAGGGAAAGGACATCACGAAGCTGTTTTATTATAAAGGCGCGCTGAAACGGACCTTTTCCGAGCTTCTCGTGCCGATAGCAATGAAAAAGCACGTCAATATCGTTCCGTCAATGCTCCAGGATATCAGAAACGGAAAGCCATGTGAGATCGGAGCGATAAACGGAGTCGTCTCCGAGTTCGGGAGGAAGTTCAACGTCCCGACTCCTATAAACGACAGGATCGCGGAGGTCGTAAGAAAAGAGGAGAGCGGAGAGCTTAAGCCCGACCCATCGAATATACGTTTCTTTACAGAGTTCATAAAATAATAAAATCGTCCGTCCCAAAGCTCGGGACGGACGATTATTTTTGTGTGGGTTTATATCCTTGCGACTCCGGTCTTCCTTGCCGCATCTCGTACCGCTGCAGCGACGGCTGCTCCGACGCGGGGATCGAACGCCTTGGGGATTATGTAGTCTGCGGAGAGCTCGTCGTCAGAGACGAGTCCGGCGAGAGCCATAGCAGCCGCCATCTTCATCTCCTCGTTGATATCGCTCGCTCTAACGTCGAAGGTACCGCGGAAAATACCGGGGAAGGCGAGGACGTTGTTTATCTGGTTCGGGAAATCGGATCGGCCGGTCGCGATAACGGCGGCTCCGCCTGCCTTGGCGTCGTCCGGCATGATCTCAGGGGTGGGATTGGCGCAGGCAAAGATGATGGGATCCTTCGCCATAGTCTTGACCATATCGACGCTTAGAGTTCCGGGCGCGGAGACTCCGATGAAAACGTCTGCGCCGCGGATAACGTCGCAGAGCTTGCCCTTTTCCATACCGCGGTTAGTGACGTGGGACATCTCTTCCTTTATCCAGTTGAGATTCTCGCGTCCCTCGTATATAGCGCCAGTCCTGTCGGTCATAATAACGTTTTTGAATCCGGCGGAGAGAAGAAGCTTTACGATGGAGATGGCTGCGGCGCCGGCGCCGGAGGTTACTATCTTGACGTCCTCTTTATTCTTGCCAACGACCTTTAGAGCGTTAGTGAGACCTGCGAGGGTGATTACGGCCGTGCCGTGCTGGTCGTCGTGGAAGATGGGGATATCACAGCGCTCCTTGAGCTTCCTTTCGATCTCAAAGCAGCGGGGAGCGGATATATCCTCAAGGTTAATGCCTCCGAAGCTGCCGGAGATGAGAGCAACGGTGTTGACAAACTCGTCGACGTCCTTGGTCTTGACGCAGAGAGGGAAGGCGTCGACGTTTCCGAAAGACTTAAAGAGCACGCACTTTCCCTCCATAACGGGCATTCCGGCTTCGGGACCGATATCGCCGAGCCCGAGCACTGCGGTCCCGTCGGTTATAACTGCACAGAGATTGTGACGGCGCGTGAGCTCATAAGAGAGGTCGACGTTTTTCTGTATCTCAAGGCAGGGCTGGGCGACTCCGGGAGTATATGCGAGGGATAGGTCCTCCTTCGTCGCAACCGGAACGGTTGCAATAACCTCAATCTTGCCCTTCCATTCCTTGTGAAGCCTGAGGGATTCTTCTGCATAGTTCATAATATAAACCCTGATTTCTTTTAAGATTTGCGATGAACGCTCGTTTATTATAGCATAGAATGGTTTTTTTGTATATCATAAAATTATAAGCGTACCGCTTTTCTGCGTTATTGCCATTAGAAGCGGTTGAATTATTATTTAGGTTAGTGTATACTGTTTAAAATTGATTTAAAATTTGAAATGTGTATCTTTATATTGGATGTGATCATTTTTATAATCAGAAACAAGAGGTGCGGATATGAAAAGAATAAAGATTATGCTCGCCCTGCTGCTTTCAGCTGCAATATGTTTCGGCATACTTCCCTTCGGGGCTTTTGCCGAGGGCGGAGAGCAGGAGACCGCAGAGGCGGCAGAGCGCGTAGCTGCTGAAACAGACGAAAGCGAAAGCGCGTCTGAAGAGGATGAGAATTCCTGCCCAACATCGCAGAATGACGGCGAGATCGGGCCAGAGGAAGGCGGCGATGGAGACGGAGAGCCCGAGGAAGCTCTGCCATACGGCTGGTATGCTCAGGAAGAGGAGGAATACGTTATCTCCACGGTAACAGAACTCAAGGAGTTCGCGAAGCTGACACAGGGCGACGTTACTCTGGATGACGAGACCGTGATCGCTCAGACGGATTTCTCCGGCAAAACGGTAATGCTTGCATCCGATCTTGACCTTGAGGGTCTGGATTGGACGGAGTATATGGTAATGAGCTTCAGGGGCGTATTCGACGGAGGAAACAAAACGATTTCAAACTTCAGCTTCAGCGGAGCGGGAGTTAAGGCAGGTTTTTTCTTCTCAATAATGGATACGGGCATAGTCAAAGACCTGAAGCTTACCGGTATTTCTGCAGAGCTTTCGAGCAGCGGTTCGGATAAGGCGCGTTTAGGCGCGCTGGCTTACGGCTCTTACGGAAAGCTGATAAACTGCTCAGTATCCGACGTTAACGTCAGCATTACCGGAAACTGCACGTGGACCGCCGGACTTGCAGGGGGAATACAGGCTGGAGGCTCTGCTGAGAACTGCAGCGTAAACGGGTTCAGGCTTACTGCATCCGGCGGTACCGTAGCACAGACCGGCGGCATAGTAGGAACCCATCAGGGCACGATACAAAACTGCTCGGCGAATAATATCGTAATAGCCGGAGAAGCGATGAACTACGTAGGCGGCGCTGTTGGCTACGCCAAAAATGCAAAGGTCTTTTCAACCGAAGCTGAAAACGTTACGGTTACGAGCGCAAGCGGCGCGCTTCAGTATACCGCTGGCTCTGTCGGTATCTTTGCGGGCGGTGAGATTGCCGGCTCTGTGGCAAGCGACGTGACGATCAGCGCCTGCGGCGAGAAGATGGACTACGTGGGCGGCCTTGTGGGCTACGCGAACGGCATCGCAATTGGCGGCGATGCAGAGCTCTCCGCCTGCTCCGTAAGCAAAATCACAGTAACCGGAACCGGCGACTGTTCAATGGTCAGAGTCGGAGGTTTCGTCGGGCTTCTGCGCCTTTCTGAAATAAAATCTTCTGAAGGCGAGAAGAACACGGCAAAAGAGGTCGTGATCTCGGGCGAGGGAGCCGTTGCAAATGCCGGCGCATTCGTAGGGCACGATTTATCGGGAAAAATTTCGAATGCGGAAGTCAGAGACGCTGAGATAACCGGCGATAAGATAAATTGTGTCGGCGGACTGGTAGGCTACGTTCAGATACAGGATAACGATCCTGCGGAATACTCGAATTCCGCTGTATATAATATCAGGATGTATGCAACGAACGAGCTGCGTTCCGTTGCAGGCTGCGTCGGCTACAGAGGCGCAGCTGCTGCGACGGTTGTTACGCTCAAAGTCAATAATTGCTCTGTTGAAAATGCTGAATTCTTATCTGAAGGAAGGATCTACGGCTTCGGCGGCTTCAGCGACGCCTGCATAAACTGTGAGATGACCGACTGCTCCGCCAGGAACGTAAAGGTTACGGGCAAGGGAGAGTGCCAGTACAGCGGCGGCTTTGTCGGCACGATAACCGACGGGGCTTATCTCAAAAACTGCACCCTTGAAGGGGCTGTCCTCAATTTCGGAAGCACAGCCGACGCGCGTATCGGGCATAACGGAGGCTTTGCTTCGGATACATACGCAACAAGCGACTGCGGATATAAGGCTACATTTGAAAACTGCAGAGTGACCGGACTGAATATGACGGTGATAGGCACTGCCGATGACGGAGACGACGCAGGCGGCTTTATCTCCAGAGTTGCGATGGTACTCAGAGACGGAGGCGCTCTCGTAACGGAGGACGGCGAGCGTGTTCCTGGAAGCGTGTTCATAGGCTGCTCCGTTGAGGGCAGGATTGATACCTCGCGTATGACTAACGGGCATACGGGCGGCTTCGTCGGAAATCTCGGCTGGAACAGTCTTGTAGCTCAGTCCTATACCGGATGCACGGCGGACGTTGAGATAATAACTAACGCTATGGCAGGCGGCTTCGTCGGAAGGGCGATCCAGCAAGATGTTTCCGCAAGCTTTACCGATTGCAAGGCTTACGGCTCCGTTTACAGTGAACTTGGAACAGCCGGAGGCTTTGTAGGCGGAGGATACCGCGGAACTTACGAAAACTGCGAGGCTCTCGGTGAGATATGCGGAGCTGTCGCCGGCGGCTTCTGGGGCGAGCTTTGGACAAACTGGAACGTAAACGCCACGGGCGGAGTCGTCATAAAAAACTGCATAGCAGCTCCGGTCGTTTTGGGCGATGAAGCAGTAGGCGTATTTTTCGCCAAGATGACCACGTCAGATGAAAACGGGACAAAGGTTACAGTGAATGTTGAGGGCTATACGACGCCGGACTACTTTATTGTTAAGGGCAACTCTGAGACCGTCGTTATTGAGGATATCACGCCTAATGAGAACGTTACAGTCAGCGGAAAGATCGATGGAGGCTACAGCGTTATTGCTCCTGCCGGCGGCGAAAACTGTTGGGCAAAGGAGGAAGATCCGCTCACCGGAAAGAGCGTGAAGGACATCGTTATCCGTCTTTCGTCAGACGGCAGCAGGATAGAGGCAACTGATGTGGAGCCGGAGCCAAACGCTGCAGGAAGCGGATCCGGCGCCGTTGAGCTTGACCCGAGCGCGGCGATCGTATACGTCAGCGACGCTACCCGCCGCAGGCACGTTATCGTCCAGCCGGTAGTGAGCTTTGACTCAAAGGGAGGCACAGAGATAGACGCAGAGCACGTTCCCTACGGTACTGAGGCTCATGAGCCGGAGCCTCCGACAAGAGACGGATACCTTTTCCTTAACTGGGAGCTTGAGGGTGCTGAATATGATTTCAGTCTGCCAGTATATGAGAATTTGACCCTTGAGGCTGAGTGGCAGGACAACACGCCGCCGACGCCTCCCGCGCCGCCTGCGCCACCGGCAGACCCGGAGCCGACTGAGGAGCCGACTGAGGAGCCGACTGAAGAGCCGACTGAAGAGCCGACGGAAGAGCCGACTGAGGAGCCGACTGAGGAGCCGACCGAGGAGCCGACCGAGGAGCCAGTTGTCCCTTCGGGAGAAAGCGCTGAGGATATCGGCGATACCGGCGATCCGCTTGCCGATATGAATCCGGGAACGGGAGACAGCAGACTTACGTGGCTTTGGATAGCGCTTGGATCAGTTTCCATTTTAGGTCTTGCGGTACTCTTAATACTCAAGTTCAAGAAAAAACAATAAAAAATGGCTGTCGGGGAACTACTCCGGCAGCCTTAATGTTGTATTACGGCGAAAATGTGTTATAATGACAGAAGATAATAATACCGCAACGTCAAAGGAGAAACAGAATATGGATCTTCAAGCTTTTTATACCGGACAGCTTCTGGATGCCCACCAATGGCTCGGCGCGAAGTATGCTCCCGAAAAGACGACGTTTCGCACCTTTGCCCCGTCCGCACAGAAGGTTGAGCTTCTTCTGGAAAGCGGACCTGTTCCTATGCAAAAGACGCTAAACGGGCAGTTTTACGAGGTCTCGGTAGACAAGCTCCCCGCCGGAACTCCCTACGAGTACCGCATATATGCACGGGGCTCGTATACAGACCACTGCGACCCATACGGGAACTATATGGAGCGGAGACCGGACCACAGGTCTATCACCTGGGATATGGGTGCGTATAAGTTCGCAGATGACGTCTGGATGAAAACGCGCACGGAAAAGAAGGACGGACCGCTTAATATCTATGAGATACACGCAGGTTCATTCAAAAAGCCGGGCTTTAACTGCGACGACTGGTACAGTTATCCGGAACTCGGTAGAGAGCTTATTCCGTATATGAAGGAATGCGGCTATAATTTCGTTGAATTTCTTCCGCTCTGCGAGCATCCGAGCGACGAGAGCTGGGGCTATCAGCAGACGGGCTATTTCGCGCCAACGAGCAGATACGGAAATCCCGATCAGCTCAAGGAGCTTATCGATATGCTCCACGCAAACGGCATAGGAGCGATAATAGATTTCGTGCCCGTCCACTTTGCGATGGACTCATACGGTCTCTCCAAATTCGACGGATCGCCGCTTTACGAGTACCCGAACAGCGACGTTGGGATGAGCGAGTGGGGGACCTGCAACTTTATGCATTCCCGCGGCGAGGTCAAGAGCTTCCTCCAGTCGTCCGCCAATTTCTGGCTCAGCGAATATCACTTCGACGGGATAAGAATGGACGCCATCAGCAGAATTATCTTCTGGCAAGGCGACGAGAGAAGGGGCGTGAACGGGAACGCTCTCGATTTCGTTAAATATATGAATTCATCTCTCAAAAAGCTCAATCCCGGCTGTATGCTGATAGCCGAGGACAGCACGAGCTTCAAGGGCATAACGAAGAGCGCAAAGGATGGAGGTCTGGGCTTCGACTATAAATGGGACCTCGGCTGGATGCACGATACCCTCGACTTTTTCAGGCTTGACCCCAAGTATCGCCCGGAGAACTACCATAAGCTGACCTTTTCCATGCTGTATTTCGGCGACGAGAACTATCTTTTACCTCTGTCCCACGACGAGGTAGTCCATATGAAGGGCTCGATCACAAACAAGATGTACGGTACGCTTGAGGAAAAGCTGAGTCAGGCAAAGGCTCTGTATATGTATATGATGATCCACCCCGGCAAAAAGCTCAACTTCATGGGCAACGAGCTCGGCCAGTTCAAGGAGTGGATAGAGAGGTACGGGATAGATTTCGACGTTCTACAGGATCCGAGATTCAGAGCCTTCCACGATTATATGAAAAAGCTGAATAACCTATATCTCGAAAATCCGGCGTTCTATGAGATGGACTACGAAAAAGAGGGCTTCGAGTGGGCTGACTGCGGGCAGGAGAGCCGATGCATTTACGCAATCATCCGCAGGAGCAAAAAGGAGCGTCTGCTCGCCGTGTTCAATCTCAGCGGCACGCTGCAGAAGGGTTATTCGCTAAAGCTTAAAGATGCTAAAGAGCCGGAGATGCTTCTCTGCTCGGAAGCCGAAGAAAACGGATCGTATCATAAGACCGAGGACGGACTTGAATTTGACCTTCCGCCGTTCTCAGCGATGCTTTTAAAGATATAGGAAACACGGTCTCCGGGATTTATTCCCGGAGACCGTTAATTATTTTGAATAAATATGATCACGCTTTTCGGTAAAACGTGAAATGATGCGACGATCTAAAGCCGAGCTTCCTGTAAAACTCCATGTCCGATATCACATAAGCTTTCTTAGCTCCTAGTGAGCTTGCTCTGTTCAGAGCCTCACTGAGAATAGCCCCGGCAAGTCCGCGTCCTCTGAAGGCTGGGACAGTACATACTGGCTCAACGTAAGCGTAATCGGTTTTCTCGCTATACCAAAGGCAGGCATAAGCAGCGTATTCGCCCTCTGGACTTACTGCGGCGAGGCTCAAATATCTGTTAAAATGCCTGCGGTTCTGAGGCACGTCAACAAGCCCTTCGCGCTCAAATTCTGCTCTGTCCTCTCCGTGGTCAAAGCCGCGCCACAAAAGCCACTGAAATTCGTAAGCTTTTTCCGCGGGATCAAGCTCCGCAATGCCGAAGCCAGCGGGAAGCGACGCGCAGAGACTTTCAGAAAGGTCTATGCAGAGCATAGTTTCAGCCTGCTCGGAGGGGAAAAAGCCGCGTTCTTTTGCCGCCGACGTCTCCGTTTCGCACCCGTCGCAAACTGCGACGCCTAAGCCCGAACCGTCACGAAGCTTATCATAGGCGTAATCCAAAGCTTCGGTATATAGCTCAGGATATTCAGGAAGAGCGCCGCAGAATGCTTCGCCGAAGTACATATCGTAGATAGCGGCGCCAACGATCTTTCCGCCTCTGAACCAGAGCCCTATGGAGCTTTTGAGGCTCTTGTCAAATTCCGGGTGCTCGAACATCCACTCAAATCTTGCCCAGTTCCAGTTTACGTGGCTTTTATCCCGCTTGTTGAGTTCAATAAGAAAGTCGCAGACTAAGTCGTAGTCCCCGTCGCGAAAGCCGCGGCAAACAGTCTTTTCCGCCCAGTATTTGCTTCCCCAGTGCTCAAAATCCCATTTTTCCATATATGAGTTGCATTCGTAGTCGATATAGTAAAGCTTGCCGTCCTCGCAAACGAAGTTAGTGGGATAATAATCAATATTAAGCCCGGCTGGGTAGAGAAGCGCGCACATACTGTGGACCTGATCGAGCCAGCGCGGGTCGAATTCTCCTGCATTTATTAGCTCTGCAACGGTTTCTCCGTCCACGTATTCTTTAAGTATGCGCTCTTCTGATTCATCTACGGACAAAAGCCGGGGCATCGGTATGCCGAGAGCACTGAGCGTTTCATAATCATGAAGCTCAGAGCGGAGCTTATCACCGAATTGGTAATAGTCGCAGGGCTCGTGATGAATCTGCTTGAGAACGAAGCGGGCTTCTCCGTCCTCTACGAGATATGAGTAGCCGCCCTTTCCCTTGCCGAGAAGTTTTAGAACGGCATATTCCCTTCCGTTCACGGAAAGAGTCTTGCACATTATCGTCATCTCCGAAAAATCGTCAATTAAACTGTTCATATTTTACCGGATAACGTCAGATTTCGCAACTGTTTTTCATTTTGCAGATATAGGTCTTCAGTATTTATTTAGAATAATCTGCCGCGCATTAACGAATACGTAACCTATGGGAAGTTCTGGTTTTGGCAAGCTGGTACGGAATAGATGGGCATTAGTCAATTATATAATAAAAAACTTTACAAATAGGAGTTTAACAGGTATAATCAAAATGAACAGATGTTCGCAAAAGTGTTGAATAATTATTCGTTATTATTCATATAAAAAAGGAGAGAAGTCTCTATGAAGAAAAAAGCAACAAGATGGATATCCCTCATGCTTGCGCTTGTTATGTGCGTGGGCGTATTGCCTGTTAGCATAGCAGCAGAGGAGGAAAAGCCGGAAGAAGGACTGACAGAAGAT
>JAEEGL011358605.1_pt1 | contig 14199 bp, 9 predicted proteins | sample 9134231 | NCBI WGS metagenome assembly JAEEGL01 (sample SAMN16246548, study PRJNA631951) | gut metagenome | biome: gut microbiome; feature: rumen; material: fiber-attached | host: Bos | place: Iran: Karaj | collected 2018-10 | reverse complement strand
TGGTGCAGATGGCCGGAATCGAACCGGCACGGTTTATTCAACCGCAGGATTTTAAGTCCTGTGCGTCTGCCAGTTCCGCCACATCTGCATTTAACTGGCATTTGTCCTTACGACAATGACTATTATATAATCAAAAAAATGATTTGTCAATAGTATTTTTGAAAAAAATTAAAAAAAATTGGAAAAATGCTCAAAAAACCTTGACAACACAGAGCAAAGTGTGATAAAATCTTAATGTTAAATACAATAGCGATATTGTGACATTTTTTTAATCAAAAGAGATAATTATTAGAGAAAAAAAGAGGAATTAAATTAAGTACAAAGGCGAATTAAAGAATTGAAAAGCAGGCAATTTTTAAATTCGCTATAATTGTTTTAATTTAAGAAGGACTTTTTTAATCTATATTATATTTAATCTGCTTAATATTTTTTTTGAGGTGATTTTTTTGAAATTAAAAGAAATTAAGTACGAAAAAGCAAAACGTAAAGACTTTTCAAAAGTTGGCGATTTTATAGAAATGCCAAACCTTATCAAGGTTCAAAAAGATTCGTATGATTGGTTCGTAGAAGAAGGATTGGGAGAAGTATTGAAAGATATTTCACCAATAGAAGACTATTCTGGAAATTTAGTTCTTGAATTTTTCGATTATTACATGGAGGATAAAACAAAGTATTCTTTAGAAGAAGCTAAAGAAAGAGATGCTACATATTCTAGTAGATTACATGTTAAAGTTAGATTAATTAATAGAGAAACTGGTGAAATTAAAGAACAAGAAATCTTTTTAGGAGATTTTCCACTTATGACAGATTCTGGTACATTTATTATAAATGGTGCAGAAAGAGTTGTAGTAAGCCAATTAGTTCGTTCACCAGGATGCTATTATGATGCTATTTTTGACCCAAAAACAGGAAGAAAAACATACACATCTACAGTTATGCCTTTAAGAGGGGCTTGGCTAGAATATGAAACAGATAGTAATGACATATTTTATGTTCGTATAGATAGAACAAGAAAAGTTCCAGTAACTACTCTTTTAAGAACCATAGGTATTGTTACAGATGACCAAATAAGAGAATTATTTGGAGAAAATCCAATGTTAGAAACAACTATAAACAAAGACCCAATAAAAACTCAAGAAGAAGCAATACTTGAAATATACAGAAAATTAAGACCAGGAGAGCTTCCTACAGAAGAAGCTGCAAGAACATTATTTAACAATATGTTTTTTGACAATAGAAGATATGATTTAGCTAAAGTTGGTAGATATAAATTCAACCATAAATTAGGACTAGCAAATCGTATAGCTGGACAAATAGCATTTGCTGATGTTGTAGATCCAGAAACAGGAGAAATATTTGTATCAGCAGATGAAAGAATCACCGAAGAAGTAGCAGAACAAATTCAAAATGCAGGAATAAATATAGTAGACATTAAATTTAATGAACAAAAAGTTAGAATTATAGGAAATGGTACAGTAAATATCTACAAAGTTTTACCTGACTTTAAATTTGGAAAATTACATTTTAAAGAAAATGTTAACTATGCAGTATTAAAAAATATTTTAGATAATACAGAGGAAAAAGATTTAGCTAAAATCTTAAAAGAAAGATATGATGAATTAGTTCCAAAACACATAACAACTGAAGATATGATTGCATCTATAAGTGTATTATTAAACTTAGCCCAAGGACTTGGAGAACCAGATGATATTGACCATTTAGCAAATCGTAGAATTAGATGTGTTGGAGAATTATTACAAAATCAATTTAGAATTGGTCTTGCAAGACTTGAAAGAGTTGTAAGAGAAAGAATGACAATTCAAGATATAGATGCGGTAACACCACAAACATTAATAAATACAAAACCAATAACATCAGCAATTAGAGAATTCTTTGGAAGTTCACAGCTTTCACAATTTATGGACCAAACAAATCCACTTTCAGAACTAACACATAAAAGAAGAATTTCAGCATTAGGACCTGGAGGACTTTCAAGAGAAAGAGCAGGATTCGAAGTTCGTGATGTTCACTATACACACTATGGAAGACTTTGCCCAATAGAGTCTCCAGAAGGACCAAACATTGGTCTTATATCAGCACTTACATCTTATGCACAAATAAACGAATATGGATTTATTGAAACACCATATAGAAAAATAGATCCAGAAACACATAAAGCTACAGATATAGTAGAATATATGAGTGCTGAAGGAGAAGATAAATACTACATAGCACAAGCATCAGAGCCATTGAATGAAGATGGAACATTCAAAAATGAAAGAATTAGAGTTAGATTTGGAAACGAAATAATGGAAGTTGAAAGAGATGAAGTTCAATATATGGACGTATCTCCAAAACAATTAGTTTCTATAGCTGCTGCTATGATACCATTCTTAGAACATGATGATGCAAAAAGAGCATTAATGGGTGCAAACATGCAACGTCAAGCAGTTCCACTTATGATTACAGAATCTCCAATGATAGGAACAGGAATGGAATACAGAGCTGCAAAAGACTCTGGAATACTTGTATTAGCAGAAGATGATGGAGTTGTAGAACATGTAGACGCAACATCAATTACTGTTAAATATAAAAATGGAAAAACAGTTACACATCATTTAAGAAAATTCAAAAGAACAAATGGTGGAACATGTATTAATCAAAAACCTATAGTAGTTGTTGGTGAAAAGGTTAAAAAAGGTGATGCGATAGCAGATGGACCTTCTACACAAAATGGAGAAATGGCACTTGGTAAAAACGTACTTATTGCTTTTTCTACATGGGAAGGATACAACTACGAGGACGCAGTTTTGTTAAGTGAAAGACTTGTTAAAGAAGATGTATTTACATCAATCCATATAGAAGAATATGATTGTGAATGTCGTGATACAAAATTAGGACCTGAAGAAATTACTCGTGATATTCCAAATGTTGGAGATGACCAATTAAAAGACTTAGACGAAAACGGTATTATAAGAATTGGTGCAGAAGTTAGAACAGGAGATATATTAGTAGGTAAAGTTACTCCAAAAGGAGAAACAGAACTTACAGCTGAAGAAAGATTATTAAGAGCTATCTTTGGTGAAAAAGCAAGAGAAGTTAGAGATACATCATTAAGAGTACCACATGGTGAAGCAGGAACAATAGTAGATGTAAAAATCTTCACAAGAGAAAATTCAGATGAATTAGCACCAGGTGTAAATCAAGTAATAAGAGTATATATTGCTACAAAGAGAAAAATTTCAGTAGGAGACAAAATGGCTGGACGTCACGGAAACAAAGGTGTTGTTTCAAGAATTTTACCAGTAGAAGATATGCCATTTATGCCAGATGGAACACCAATCGATATTTTATTAAACCCATTAGGTGTACCTTCTCGTATGAATTTAGGACAAATCTTAGAGGTCCATTTAGGAATGGTAGCAAGAGAAAAAGGATGGAAGATTGCAACTCCAGTATTTGACGGAGCAAATCAAGAAGAAATTGAACAATTATTAAAAGAAACAGGATTATCTACAGATGGTAAATCAATTCTATATGATGGAAGAACTGGAGAGCCATTTGATAAACCAGTTACAGTAGGAGTTCAATACATGCTTAAATTACACCACTTAGTAGATGACAAAATTCATGCTCGTTCAACTGGACCATACTCACTTGTTACTCAACAACCACTTGGAGGTAAAGCACAATTCGGTGGACAACGTTTCGGAGAAATGGAAGTTTGGGCATTAGAAGCTTATGGTGCAGCATATACATTACAAGAAATGTTAACTGTAAAATCAGACGACGTTGTTGGAAGAGTTAAAACTTATGAGGCTATTGTTAAAGGAGAAAATATTCCTGAACCAGGAGTTCCAGAAAGCTTCAAAGTATTAGTAAAAGAACTTCAAGCTTTAGGATTAGACATTAGACTATATGATAATGACAAAGAACTTGAACTTAAAGAAGATATAGAAGATACAGTATACTTCAATATTGATGAACATAAAAAGATGATTAGCGGAGAAAATTCAGATGTTGCAGTAGATAGCGAAATTGAAGAAAACTATGTAGATGATGAAGATGAGGATTTAAGTGATGACGAGTTTCTTGAAGATGACGAAGAAATCGATGTTGGTCTAGATGATGACGAATTATTCGATGATTTAGATGAAGATGGGGAAGACGATTTCTTTGACGAGGAGGAGTAAAAAATGAAAGATGAATCAAGTTTTGATATAAAACAATTAATCAATGGACAGAAAAAATTTGAGGAAGAAATTAAGAAGACTCTTCTTTTTCAACAAATAAAAAGCTTTATTAAAGAGTATTATGATACGAATGAATTATTTGATTTAAAAAAGGCTATTTCGGATTTTACTAAATTTGAAGAATTTGAAATACCAGAAGAAAGCAAATATGATATAAATGTATATTTCCAATTTGCTATAGAAGCATTAAAAGAAGAGGGATTTATTAGTGTTCGAGCTTATGACAAAACAAATGGAAATGTATACCGAATGAATACATGGGGAGAAAGAATCTATCTGTTGAAGGAACAAATGAAATCAGATAGAGAAGCAGAAGATTCTTTGAATATAGAATTTGAAAGTAACATACAACAAAGTGTAGAAGAACGTTAAATATAGTTTTTATGAAATAATTGAATATTTGGAATAAACTAATTTTGAAAAACATCAAAGTTTGCAACAGCAGTGTATTATTCAAAATTAGTTTAAACCAAAAAAGAAAAACCTAAATAAAGGAGGGGCTTTATTAAATGGAGGAAGCATTTAATAAACTAAAAATAGGAATTGCATCTGATGAAAAAATCAGAGAATGGTCAAAAGGGGAAGTAAAAAAACCAGAAACAATAAATTACAGAACATTAAAACCTGAAAGAGATGGATTGTTCTGTGAAAGAATATTTGGACCAACAAAGGACTGGGAATGCCATTGTGGTAAATACAAAAGAGTAAGATATAAAGGAGTAGTATGTGACAGATGTGGTGTAGAAGTTACAAAATCTAAAGTAAGACGTGAAAGAATGGGACACATCGAGCTTGCAGCACCAGTAGCACATATTTGGTATTTTAAAGGAATACCTAGCAGAATTGCTTTAATGCTAGACATTTCACCAAGAAACCTTGAAAAAGTAATATATTTTGCTTCATATATAGTAACAGATAAAGGAACATCAGGATTAGAAAAAGCTCAGGTTTTAACAGAAAAAGAATATCATGAAGCAGTAGAAAAATATGGAAAAGGTTCTTTCAAGGCTGGAATGGGAGCAGAAAGCTTAAGAATATTATTAGAAGAAATAGACTTAGATAAGCTTTCAAGCCAAATAAAGAAAGAAATTTCTAAATCTACAGAACAAAAAAGACTTAAATTATTAAAAAGATTAGACACTGTAGAATCATTCAGAATTTCAGGAAATAGACCTGAATGGATGGTTATGAATGTAGTACCAGTTATACCACCAGATTTAAGACCAATGGTTCAATTAGATGGAGGAAGATTTGCTACATCAGACTTAAATGACTTATATAGAAGAGTTATAAACAGAAATAACAGATTAAAAAGATTAATAGAATTAGAAGCACCTGAAATAATTGTAAGAAATGAAAAAAGAATGTTACAAGAATCAGTTGATGCTTTAATCGATAACTCTAGACGTGGAAGACCTGTTACAGGAGCTGGAGGAAGAGCTTTAAAATCTTTATCTGATATGCTTAAAGGTAAACAAGGACGTTTCCGTCAAAACCTACTTGGAAAACGTGTTGATTATTCTGGACGTTCAGTTATAGTAGTAGGACCTGAACTTAAAATATATCAATGTGGTGTTCCAAAGGAAATGGCTGTAGAATTATTTAAGCCATTTGTTATGAAAGAGTTAGTAGCACGTGGAATTGCTCATAATATTAAAAATGCAAAAAGAATGGTAGAAAGATTAAAACCAGAAGTTTGGGGAATATTAGAGGAGGTTATAAAAGACCACCCAGTAATGCTTAACCGTGCTCCAACACTACATAGACTTGGAATTCAAGCATTTGAGCCAGTTTTAGTAGAAGGTAGAGCAATAAAACTTCACCCATTAGTTTGTACAGCTTTCAACGCTGACTTCGATGGTGACCAAATGGCTATTCACTTACCATTATCACCAGAAGCACAAGCTGAAGCAAGATTTTTAATGCTATCAACAAACAATTTATTAAAGCCACAAGATGGTAAAACAGTTACAGTACCTACAATAGACATGGTTTTCGGTGGATATTATCTAACAATGGAAGTTGAAGGAGAAAAAGGTGAAGGAAAATACTTCAAAGATCCAGAAGAAGCTATAATGGCTTATGAAAACCATGAAGTAGAAATGCATGCAAAAATATTTGTTAGAAGAACATTAGAAATTGATGGAGAACTTAAATCTAAAAAGATTCAAACAACAGTTGGTAGAATTATATATAATGAAGGAATACCACAAGATTTAGGCTATAAAGATAGAACAAATCCTGATGAAATGTTCCAATATGAAATAGATTTTCCTGTAGATAAGAAAAAATTAGGAAAATTAATAGATAGATGTATAAAAGTACATGGTCTATCAGTTTCTGCTGAATTACTTGACAATGTAAAATCAAAAGGATTTAAATATTCTACTCAATCAGGACTTACATATTCTATGGAAGATGTTAAAGTACCTGAAGACAAACCAAAAATTTTAGCAGAGGCAGAAACACAAGTTGCTAATGTTAGAAAACAATATAGAAGAGGTTTAATTACTGAAGATGAAAGATTTAAAGAAGTTGTAACTATTTGGAATAATGCTACAACTAAAGTTGGTAAATCTTTAGAAGAAAGATTAGAACCACTTAACCCAATTAACTTAATGGTTCAATCTGGAGCCAGAGGTAACTTAAACCAATTAAGACAAGCAGCAGGTATGAGAGGACTTATGGCTGGAACAACTGGTAAAGTTATCGAAATTCCAATTAAAGCATCATTTGCTGAAGGTCTTGATGCACTAGAATATTTCATTTCTTCACACCAAGCTAGAAAAGGTTTAGCAGATACAGCTTTAAGAACAGCTGACTCTGGATACTTAACAAGAAGACTTGTAGATGTTGCTCAAGAAATTATAGTTAGAGACCATGATTGTGGAACAACAGAAGGATTATGGGTATATGACATTAAAGATGGAAATCAATTAATAGAAACAATTCAAGAAAGATTAATAGGAAGATTTGTAACACATGATGTTATTAATCCAGAAACAAAAGAAGTAATTGTTGATACTAACACAATGATTACAGATGAAATAGCAGACAAAATAGTTGAAGCAGGAATTACCAGAGTTGAGGTTCGTACAGTATTAGCATGTCGTTCAAAACATGGTGTATGCCAAAAATGTTATGGAATGGGATTAGCTAGACATGACTTAGTAAATATTGGTGAATCTATCGGTATAGTTGCAGCTCAATCAATCGGAGAACCTGGTACACAGCTTACAATGAACACAAAACACGCTGGTGGTGCTATTGGTACAGATATTACTCAAGGTCTTCCAAGAGTTGAGGAGCTATTTGAAGCTCGTAAACCAAAAGGATTAGCTGTAATTACAGAAATTGCAGGTAAAGTAAAAATAAAAGAAACAAAGAAGAAAAAAGAAGTTATTGTTACATCTGATGATGATTCTAAAACATATACAATACCATTTGGTTCAAAAATGAAAGTTCAAAATGGAGATATGATTGAAGCAGGAGATCCATTAATTGAAGGATCAATAAATCCATCAGACATTTTAGCTATAAAAGGACCAGAAGGAGTTTATGAATATTTAACAACAGAAGTTCAAAAAGTTTATAGAAACCAAGGTGTTGATATCAACGACAAACATATTGAAGTTATTGGTAGACAAATGCTTAAGAAAGTTAGAGTTGATGATAACGGTGATTCTGATATGTTCCCTGGAACATTAGTTGATATGTATGAATTTGCAGACAAAAATGCAGAATTAAAAGAAAAAGGATTAAAACCTGCAACAGGAAAACGTGTATTACTTGGTATTACAAAAGCTTCTCTTGCAACAGATTCATTCTTATCTGCAGCTTCATTCCAAGAAACAACAAGAGTTCTTACAGAAGCAGCAATTAAAGGAAAAGAAGACGACTTAATCGGATTAAAAGAAAATGTTATCATTGGTAAATTAATCCCAGCAGGAACTGGAATGCAAAAATATCAAAATATTCACATAAATACAGAACAAAAATTAGAAGAAGTTTCTAATATAAATGAGACAGAATAAATAGTATAATAAAAAAAGGTATCAAAGGATGAGTAGATTATAGAGAACAATAAGACAATCATTTTAAGTTAATTGCAAAAGGAGTTGTTTAGTTAGAAAGAAATAATTAAAAAATAAAACCAAAATAATAGAAAAAGGGCATAGTTCCCCCTTACCCCCAGAAATTAAATTATATAACGGGAGTAGATTCTGATATTTTAGATGTTATTAATGTTTGTAATTCATCAATTGTTAGACCAAGAGAAATTAGTTGTTTAGTTGATTGCATAAAATTGTTTTTAGTAAATTTAATTTTATCTTTATCAGTGGTTTCAACTTTTGAAGCATCTGTAGGATTGAAAAATTCACCAGTAGAAAGTATGTGATAAATAGCAACTAATATTTTTCTAGCAATAGCAATATAGGCACGTTTCTTACCTCTACGTTTAGAAATTACATTGAATTTATTGGCATAGTAAGAGTTTTCTTTATCTTTAACAGCACAGTGAGCGACTTCAACAAGTGCAGGTTTAAGATAAACACCAGCTCTGGAAATTTTAACAGATTTCTTTTTACCAGCAGATTCATTACAACCAGGTGCAAGACCTGCCCAAGAAGCTAAACGATAGTGAGAAGAAAATTGGTTCATATCAGTACCAATTTCAGATATTATTGTTATTGCAGATTTACGGTCAATTAATGCATCTAACCCATTTAGGATTAGCAACGACGACATTAGAAATAAAACCTTCTAATGCATTGTAAACAGGGACATAATACTTTCCAGTAGATTCCATGCATACATTCTGACAATCGTTAGCTAACAACCAATTTCTAAATTCGATTAGAGAATTGTTAAAAGTCGAAAAACGCTTACGAAGATATTGAGGTTTGACGGAAGTAGAGTCACAGATGACAGCTACTATAAAAGATTTGTGCACGTCAACACCACAAGCTTTAGGATAAATAACTTCCATGATAAAAACTCCTTTATATGATAAATTTTTAGGAATACAGGGACTGTGCAATTAACACTATAACAAACTTATCAGTCAATGATTAGTTTACAGCCTCAAGGGACTACTTATGTGTGCTTGAAGAAACTGCACTTGCACTGTTTAATATACTGATTTAATCTGAAGTTGCAGAAGTCTGCAACTCACCTCCCCGTGCTTTGTAGTATGTATTCCCTTAAGGATTATTATATAACGAAAATGCTTCAAATTCAAGGCTTTCATACCTATGTGTGCCTTTGAGCGAAGCGAGAAAGGAATGGAGTTTAATATGAATGAAAAAGGTTTTGTTCCAAAAGTAGATACCAAAACATTAAGTAATAAATCAGGTAAAACATCAGGTAAAAAATCAAAAACATATAGTGGCCCAGCTGTAGAATTAGGCTTATTAACTAAATCAGAAAGAGATCGTATAAAAGAAATATGCAAAGACGATTTTTCACCGGCTGGAAAATCTCGTAAATATACGGACAAGAATGGAGAAGAAAAAGTTTTATATGCGTATAATAGTAATTTTTTAGAAAACGCATTACTTCAGGTTCTTAAGAATAGATTAATGGCAATACATGGTTATTCTTATGATAATTGGATAAAGGGTGATATAAAGGACCATGTATTTAGTGGTGAAATTAAAAGAATAATTTGGAGAAATTATGATGAATCACGTTTTGTAAAAGATTTTATAGATGGAGCGAGAAAACTGTATTTTGAAGGCAAGATTGTAAGAATGATAGATTATCCTCAATTCGAAGAAGATATTGATAGATGTTTAGCATCTATTAATGTACCAGTTTTAATAAGAAATAATGAACAAGAACTGGAGAGAGACTAAATAAATATAATATGAATAGTATTTAGGATTATCAGACAAAGTCAATTAATCGATTTTGTCTGATTTTTTGTTGAAAAATATTGTGAGTTGAAAAGTAATATTATTATCCAACAGGTTTATAATTAAGTTGTATTATAAAAATAACAGAAACTATTGCTTTTACAGTTGAATTTTTAAATGCTTTGTAGTAAAATAACCATAGATACAAAAAGAAAGGAAAGTAAAATTATGAAAAAAGTTTTAGTTACAGGTGGAACAGGATATATAGGAAGCCATACAGTTGTTGAGCTATTAAATGCTGGAAGAGAAGTTATTATAATAGATAATTTTTCAAATAGTAAACCAGAAGTATTAGAAAAAATAAAACAAATAACAGGTAAAGACGTTAAATTTTATAATATTGATTATTTAAATAGAGAAGAAGTAGAAAAAGTATTTGAGGAAAATGAAATAGAATCTGTAATAAATTTTGCAGGATATAAAGCTGTTGGAGAATCAGTAAAAGAGCCTTTAAAATATTACCATAACAATGTTTCGGGAGCTATAATCCTTTTAGAAACTATGCAAAAATATAATGTAAAAAAATTTATATTTAGTTCATCAGCTACTGTTTATGGAGCTCAAGGAAATGGAAAATGTGTTGAGACTATGAAAAGAGGAGAAACTACAAATCCATATGGTACAACAAAATCAATGATAGAAAAAATATTAGAAGATATGTATTCAGCAGATAATAGTTGGAACATTGCTATTTTAAGATATTTTAATCCAGTTGGTGCACATGAAAGTGGACTAATAGGTGAGGATCCACAAGGTATTCCAAATAATTTAATGCCTTTTATTATGAAAGTTGCTAATAAAGAAATTCCACAGTTAAATATATTTGGGAATGATTATAAAGAAACAGAAGATGGAACATGTGCAAGAGACTTTATACATGTTGTTGATTTAGCAATAGGACATATAAAAATGTTAGAAAAATTAGATAAAGAAAATTCTGGAATTTTTGTGTATAACTTAGGAACAGGAAAACCTTATACAGTTCAACAAATGGTAGATACTTTTATAAAAGTAAACAATATAGATGTTCCATATAAATATGCTGAAAGAAGAGATGGAGATTTACCAGTATTATATTCAGATCCAACTAAAGCAAAACAAGAGTTAGGCTGGGTAGCAACTAGAACATTAGAAGATATGTGTAGAGATTCTTGGAATTATGTATTAAAAGGAAAGTGAGTTAATGAAAAGTGTTTTAATTGCATTAAGAGACTTAAAAATTGGAGGAATTGAAAAATCAGCAATTACATTAATCAAATTTTTAAAAGAAAATGGATATGACATTACACTTGTTTTAGAAGAAAAAGAAGGAGAATTATTAGAAAAAGTAGATAAATCAGTAAAAATTATTCAGTATAAGCCATCAAATTTCAAATTAAAAATAATTAGAAAAATTATAAATTTAATAAAACAAATAATTTTTAAAGTAAAATACAAAAATAAATTTGACGTATCTATTTCTTATGCTACATATTCAAAGCCAGCTTCATTTGTAGCAAGAGTTGCTTCTAAAAATTCGATTTTGTGGTGTCATGCTGATTATTTAGCTTTATATGATAATAAAAAAGAAAAAGTAAAAAAATTTTTTGAAGATATAAATTATTATGATTTTTCAAAAATAGTATTTGTTGCAAAAAGCGCAATGAATAGTTTTAAAGAAGTTTTTCCAAATATAACAAATCTTTATTATTGTAATAATTTAATTGATATAAACGAAATATATGAAAAAGCTAAAGAAAAAATTTCAATACATTACAATAGAGAAATAACAACATTTTTAAATGTTGGAAGACATGATGAAAAACAAAAGAAATTAACTAGAATAATAAAAGCAGCCTCTCTTTTAAAAAGAGAAAATTATAAATTTAGAATTATTTTTGTAGGAAGTGGACAAGATTCGAACAAATATAAAAAATTGGTAAAAAAATATAATTTGCAAAAAAATATAATTTTTGAAGGAGCAAAGATAAATCCATATCCATATTATCAAATATCGGATTGTGTTATTCTTTCTTCAGATTACGAGGGATACCCTGTTGTTTTTTTAGAGAGCTATTTATTTAATATACCAATTATTACAACAGACGTATCTGACTATGGAGATATTTTGCAAGGAAGAGGAATGGTTACTTTTAAAAATACTAAATCAATTTATAAAGCTATGAAAAAATATATGGAAAAAGGATACACTATAAATAAGGAATTTGATGCAAGAAAATATAATGAGCAAATACAAAATAAATTGAAGGAAATTTTAAAAAAATAGTTGAATTTTTTAAGAAATTAAGCTAGAATATTATAAGATTAAACGAAGGGATGGATTTTAAATGAAAAAAATAAAACTAATTGCAAAAATTTTAACTATTATAATTATATGTTTGGTAGGATTTGTTGGAATATATTTACCATGGAAACAACCAATAGAGATGAATAATTTAGTAAAAGAATATAATTTAAGCAAAGATTTAAAAGGATATAGAGAAATAATTTTAAAAGTTAGTGATGCAAACAAAGTATTAGATGCAGATAAAAAAGTTATAGGAGATACAGATTCATATAATGACGACACAATAAAAGAGCAAAAATATACAAAATCAGATGAAAAAGTAAATAGTAGTGAAGTTTTAAATGAGCAAAATTATGAAAAATCAAAATCTATTATAGAAAAGAGATTAAGTAAATTTGGTGTACAAGATTATAATTTAAGTATGGACAAACAATCAGGCACAATCTATATCCAAATACCTGAAGATACTAATACAGATAGAGTTGTAAATAATATAACACAAACAGGAAGCGTTGAGCTTAAGGATTCAAAAGATGATACTAAAGTATATTTAAAAAGCGAAAATTTAAAAGAAGCTAAAGTTTTATACAATCAAGAAAATACAGGAACAGCTGTATATATGAGTTTACAATTCAATAAAGAAGGTAAAGAAATTTTAAAAAATATAAGTGAAAACGAATATAAGACTTTACCAGAAAAAGATACAGATAAATCTGAAGATGCTAATAATGAAGAGAATAAAGAAGCGGATAATACTGACGAAAGTAAAAAAGAAGATAGCACAGAAAGTTCAAGTTCAGAAGAAAATAAAGAAGAACAAAAACAAGTAACACTATATATTTCAGGAAGTGCTGTAACTACAACAAGTTTTGACGAACCTGTAGAAACAGGAAACATTGACTTAAGAACAGCACAACCAACTACTGATTCAGATGCATTACAAAATTCTATAACATCAGCTCAAACTATTTCAGCTTTATTAAATAATGGAGTATTACCTATAAAATATAACGTAAAAGAAAATCAATATGTTAAAACAGATATTAATGCAGAAACTGTTAAAAAAGTTATAATAGCTGTAGCAGTTATTGTTGCAATTTTATTAGTATATATGATAAAAAAACACAAAACAAGAGGAATATTAGCAACAATAAGCTATATAGGTTTTGTTTCATTATATACAATTCTATTAAGAGTGTTTAATGTAACTATCGCATTAGAAGGAATAGCAGGAGGAATAATAATATTAGTTTTAAACTATTTAGTGAATATGAAACTATTAGAAGTAAATGGTGATAAAAAAGAATATTATAAATCATACTTAGACATTATTATGAAACTAATACCTATTTTTGTAATTTCTATTATATTTGTATTTATTCCAGTAACAACACTTGCAAGTATTGGAATGACATTATTCTGGGGAATAGTATTAATGTTAGCATACAATGTAACTCTAACTAAAAATATAGTAGATTAAAGGACAAGGAGGATACAATACATGAAAAATAAAAATTTAATAATTTATATAATAATATGCTTAATAATAATTGCAGGCATAGCAGTTTGGCAATCTAAAGGATTTAGAACAGAAATTCAATACACACCTAGAAAACAAATACAACTTACAAATTATACAGGAATAAATATTTCAGATGTAGAATCTATTGCATCTGAAGTATTAGGAAATACAACATATATTATTCAACCAGTAGAAACTTTTGGAAATGCAGTATCTATT
>JAEEGL010519288.1_pt1 | contig 14199 bp, 10 predicted proteins | sample 9134231 | NCBI WGS metagenome assembly JAEEGL01 (sample SAMN16246548, study PRJNA631951) | gut metagenome | biome: gut microbiome; feature: rumen; material: fiber-attached | host: Bos | place: Iran: Karaj | collected 2018-10 | reverse complement strand
TCTGGAATAAGCTCAAGAGCTTTCTTGAGGGCTTCTTCCTTATTAGCTGCGTAATAGCCAGTCATGTTTCTGGACTCAAGGCCTGCGATAACCTTTTTTGCCAATAATTCGTTTCTCTTAACAATATTCTCGTTCATGCCATACCTCCTACAATCTTCACATCCAAAACCTGTATATATCAGATTCCTCTGAAGCTCATAACGAATGTAAGCTTCTCGTCATTAGGAAGCAGGAACTCAGGATGAGTCTTAGCTCCCCAGGTATCATCGCCAGCGATACCCATCTGCATGCTGCTGCAGCGAACGATAGTCTTAGTCACTCTTGGAAGCTCATAAGGATGATCTGCTGCCTCAAGCTCATCTGGAAGATATGGAATAGCGCTGAAGTTCATTGTATCAGGAGCTTCGAACAACAATCCTCTTCCTCTGTTATCTGTAACCTTAGCCCATCTAACGCCTGTTCTGTTTCCTGTTTCCTCAGGGCGAAGATAGCTCTCCATAGCATCTGTAGTTGTAGTCTCAAAGATGCCAAGCTTAGCTCCTCTGTTTCTATCAACATAGTTCTCCATAGGGCCATTTCCGTAGTACTCAACCTTGTTAAACTCAGGACTGAATCTAAAGAGCATACCAAACTCAGGCATAGGAGTAAGTCCCTTAACTGGCTCGTACTCTTCCTTGATCCATACTCTTCCATCACCAGTAACTGTATATGTCACGAGTACAGAAGCTGCTGGAGTTGTAGGAAGATAGAACTTGCAGGTAATGCTAACGCTGTTCTCACCCTCTACTACCTTAGGATACTCGCGTCTCTCATCATAGCTTCCGTTTACATATCCGTTGGACTCCTCGATGATAGGAGATGTTGTAGCGTAGGAGCTTGCAATCTTCCACTGAGCATATCTGCCAGCCATGTTGTTACCTCTGTCGTTTTCAACTGGTGCACGCCAGAAGTTTGGTCTTGGAAGTCCAAGTCCCTGGATCAGTTCTTTGCCAGCATAGTTATATGAGGTGATATTACCTTTTTCTTTTGAGAACATCACGCTGAAGTGATTGCCCTTAACTCCGATGTTGTAGTCACCCTTAACTACCTTAAGACCACCACAGCTGATAACTGTAGAAGCTGCAATTCTAAATACGCCCTGTCCGAAAGCAACCTCATGGCCGCGTTCAGCCCAGATTGTATCATCACGAAGTCTGAAGGAAACTGTTACTGCGTACTCATCAAGAGGGAATGGGCCATTCTCGTTATAGCCCTCTACTCCCATAACTGACATTCTTGCTGTAATAGCTTCAGGAAGCTCATACTCTTTTTCTGAAAGAGGTTCAACATCTGTCGCCATGCGCTTCTCAAGGAGCTTCTTGCCATCTCTTTCAAGGATAACTACGCAGTCGTATTCATTTGTATTAGTGAAAAGAGAAGTGTTAATGATCTTAACCTTATCTCTTTCTACAATTGCCTTGATGTTCTGATAGTTGAACTTAACATCCTGCATCTTGGCGTATGGCTCACGCTCTGAGTTAACAATTCCGTTACCACTAAAGCTATAGTCAGTAGGTCTTTCACCGTGATCTCCGCCATATGCCTGATAATCTTCGCCAAAGCAGTTCTTGGTTCTGATTGTCTGATCTACATAATCCCAGATAAATCCGCCCTGATAGCGTGGCTCTCTGTCAGCAAGGTCTGTGTATTTGAACATACCACCGCAGCTGTTAGCCATGGCGTGTGAATACTCACAGCAGATAAATGGCTTGTCAGGATGTTCAGCAAGGAACTTCTCGATATCCTTAACTGGTGGATACATCTGGCTCTCCATGTCACTAGTATCATTGTAGGTTCTGTCGTGGCAGATTCCCTCATAGTGCACAAGTCTGTCTGGATCAAGCTTTCTAAAGAGCTGTGACATCTCATAAGGAACCTTGCCTCCGTGAGACTCATTACCAATTGACCAGATCAGAACTGAAGGATGGTTCTTATCCAGCTGATAGGTTGAATTGATCCTATCAAGCATCATAGCCATGCAGTTGTCACGACTTCCAGGAATCGCAAATGGAATAGCAGGCTCATTACCAAGGTGAGACCAACTGCCGTGTGACTCTAAGTTATTCTCAGCGATCATGTACAGACCATAAATATCGCAGAGCTCATAAATTGCAGCAGAGTTCTGATAGTGGCTTGTTCTGATAGCATTGATGTTGTTGCGCTTCATTGTGATGATATCCTTGAGAGTATCCTCATAGGAAACAACACGTCCGCTGTCGCAGGAGAACTCGTGGCGGTTTACGCCCTTGAACACGATTCTCTTACCATTTATCAGCATGAGGCCATCCTTCATCTCGAAGCGTCTAAAGCCCACATTCTGGCTTACAACCTCACATACATTTCCGTCTGCATCCTTAACCTTGAGAACCAGCTGGTAAAGATTAGGATCTTCGGCGCTCCACAGCATTGGAGAATGCACTTTTTCTTTGGCCACCTGATCTGCCCCTGCAGGGATTGTTCCCTTAACAACAGGGTGATTATTTCTAAACAGCGTAAACTCTGTTTCTCCAACGTTCTTACCGCTTGTATTAAGTGTAAGCTCAAGCTCTGCCTCTGAGAAATCGTCGTTAAGCACAGTTCTGATCTTAACATCATCAAGATGTGCAGCAGGAATCACCTGTAAAAAGACATTTCTATATATTCCAGAGAATCTAAAGAAATCCTGATCCTCCATCCAGCTTGAAGATGTCCACTTAAATACCTGAACAGCAAGCTTATTAGCACCCTCTTTAAGGAAAGGTGTAAGGTCAAACTCTGAAGGAGTGAAGGTATCCTCGCTATAGCCAACATACTGGCCATTGAGCCAGAGTGCATAGCCACTTTCTACTCCGTCGAATACAACATGAACGTCCTGACCTTCCCACTGAGCAGGAAGATTAAAGTATTTAACATAGCTTCCAACAGGATTGAACTCTTCTGGAACCTGGCCCAGCTCAATCTTCTCATGTCCATCCCATGGATACTGAACATTTATATAGGCAGGAATGTCATAGCCTTCCATCTGCATATGTGCTGGAACGTGAATATCATCCCAGAAATTGCAGTCATAGTCCTCTTTTTCAAAGCCTGGTACTACTGCTCTGTAGTTCTTGGCGTAGTGGAACTTCCAAAGTCCATTTAAAGAGATTCTAAGAGAAGTATCGCCCTCTGCAAGCTCATCCTCTGTAGCAAAGCTCACAAAATCTCCGTGAGCAGGGAGTACGTTGTCTTTGAAAATTTCAGGATTTGCGATAAAAGAATAGTCAAATCTCTCCATTATTTTTCCTCCATAATGTAGGTAATAAAATGATTACCGTTTTCCTCAAAAAGCTTTTCTGAATCATTCATTCCGTATTTATAAACAGTACCAGTCGTTGGGTTCATAAGTACTGTATTAAGATCGTTGAAACCAATGATCAGCATTGCTGTGCCATCGTTGAGCATCGCCATTACAGGAATATCCTGGTTAGTGTAATAGAGCATTGCTGACATTGGGCATCCATCCAGGTCAAGAATCCTTGCCTCTGGAAGTGATGACTTGAGAATCTGGTAAACGCTGTCGCCATCACTTAAAAGAGCATCTACATTTCTGTTTACTCCTTCGTAGGTCAGTATCAGGTCAAGACACACAGATACCGGATCCTTGCTGGTCATATCTGAATATACTTCTGCAGCTCTCGTAACTGACATATTCTGGTTGGATCTAAGGAGATTACCCTTTATCCAGACATATCTGTTATTGTCACCAACTACTGTTGCAGGCGCATTATATGCAAGCTTAACAGCTTCCGCAGGATCACTGTATATTCCGTTTATTCCCATGAGACCATATACATAATAAAATGGCTTCTCATCTGTGTTACGCTTAGAGTCTATGCTGACATCTCTGTCACCTTCAAAAAGAGTCTGCGCAGGAGTCAGCACTCTTATCTGCTTGGTCTTGATCTCACTCTTAGCAGAAATCTGTACTATCTTTTCATAGATATCAACAGAGACCGTAGAAACGACATTGCTGCCCTTTTCAGCCTTGAGTGTACTCATGATCTGGTCATCATAGGTGCTTACGTACTTGGTTCCCTCTTCATCTTTGACAACTCTTGTCATCCTGATCTGATTATCACCGATAGAAACAGATGTTACATATATTCCATCGGGATGATAGTTCTCCAGGATATTTCCATCACCATCCTGAATCTTGATATTGTACATGGCATAAACCGGATTGCCAATCTGGTCATTGAGTACGTCGCTTTCATGTACCAGGCCATATACCATATCTTCGCCCATAAAGCCCAGAACTCTTATGAAGTCTCCATCATCAGCAGTAACCTCAGAAACAGTCTTGGTTCCAAGATTCATCATGTTAAGACTCTTAAGGTCTCCACTTTGCCATGCAATTGTGTTCATGGACTCTGAAATCTTGTATTCGCCTGAGCCAATATCATCAACAACTGATGAATAAGTCCTGTCGTTAAGATCTATGGCATAAATGTTCTGATCCAACATCACGAAAAAGACATCGCTGTTATTAACATAGGCAATTGTATCCACATACTCCATCAGGATCTGAGGATCGCTCTTACTCTTAATGAATACCTGCTCTTCCACTGCATTTATTGTTGCATTGTAGTCGTAGACAGCTATTCCAACCTGACCTTCGTGCATTCCCCTGTTCATATAGCCAGCTACAGCAAACTTAACGTTTCCAGCTTCATCGACCTTGAGTATCTTGATCCTGTTCTGATCCCACCTGGTCCTGATGTCATTATTGTTATCATCATAGAAGCCAAACAGATAAGCCAGCCTGTTCTCTGAGTTGTTGAGCATGTAGAGTCTGTTCTCAGATACGAAAGCAAAGGCACTACCACTGCTACTCTCAACCAGCTGAAGCTCCGGATCAGATATACTAAGTCCGATCACGTTCTTGGTAATAGAAAAAGACTTAACATCAAAAATATAATTAACTGTTCTCTCAAAGTTGAGAAGATATATTCTGTCACTGGTAAACCTGAGTCTGTAGGCCTCGCACACGTTGTAGACCTTGTTAAGTGCTCCTTCCTTGATACTGATTCTGTATCTCAAAAGGTAGCTTCCTGTCTGACCATGAATATCTGTTACATAAATCTCAGGGTCTGTATGCTCCACAATCTGCAGATCTCCCCAGGTAACCTGGTTAAAGCTACTGTGGATATTTACCTTGTTAAAAGTAGTATTGTCGCCCTCTGAATTGGACTCCAGATATCTGGAATACTCTGCAGCTGCCTCTTTATCAAAGGTTGCCAGGCTGAAGTTTCTGACAAAGTCCACCTCATCATCCAGGTGATACTTGAAATCATCGTTAGTCCAAACAATTCTTGTATAGAATCTGGCTTTGCCGCTTTCTGTATCCATGAGCATTACCAGCATATATTCCGATCCGGAAGTAATCAGGTCTTTTAACTGAAAAGTACCTGTGATGGTATCAGAAGTCTCCATATAATCCTGGAGCACATTGTTCTCAACCAGTCCGGAGCCATCAACATTTCTGACCTCAAAACTAAGGTTTGAAACCTTCTGACCATAGGTGTTTATCTTATAATTGATATCTCTTCCGCTTCCTATTGGAAAAACAGTGCCTCTGATGTGGCTGATATCCATTTCCTCCAGGTATCCGTGAAGAGGATTGATTTCTTTGAAATTACTGATAAATGTAACTGTTGGCAGCGTAGCCTCAGGCATGTGCGCTGTCATATCCGCTTTATCACCAGTAGAGACTCTGCTGATGATCAAAACGGCTATTACAAAGATCAATACTGCATATATGGACTTTATTATAGTAAGTTTTACTGATTTACCCTGCATAATTGACTTTCAATTTGAATGATAGTAAGATTTTGATAATACAATTTAGGTTGTTTGCAGTTTTCTCGAAAGGAGAGAATATGGATCATCCAATCTTGTACCGCAAGCGCTTCATTCCAGACGAGTGCCTAGAACTCAAGGACGACATTATCCTGGAATGCAACGATAAGCTAATCATAACTAAATGGAACACTATCCATGCCCGATGTGATCTGGCCAGAGGATACTCCTGTTATTACATCGATCGCGGCTATAAAATCAGCAAATTCTTGCGCTCTGATGGATCTCTCCTATGCTGGTACTGCGATATCATAACCTGCGAATATGATTCTGAGAAAAATTCCCTATTAGTAATAGATCTTCTAGCTGATGTAAAAATATATCCAGATGGTCGTCAGCGTATTGTTGACCTGGATGAATTATCCGAGGCCTTCGAAAAACGCCTTATTGACGAAGCCCTTCTGAAAAAGAGCCTGCTCTCACTGAACAAGCTCCTTAATGATCTGTATAAAGGTGGCATACAACAACTTGCTGAACCGATAGAAAAACTCATCGAAAGCAACGATCAGTAGAAAACATGACCACCAATATTTATTCCGCTAAGTCCTGGAACCGGTGTTCTGAAATAAACACAGTTTCCAACATTTGAATAACCTTTCATAGCTTCATCGGCAGCCTGATAACAGGCTGCTGTTGCTTTTCCTTCAGCAAGTGCCAGCGCAAGTCTTCCGCTGCTAGCTGGAGAAAACTGCTTGTTCTGATAAATAACTCCCACAACAGTATCCGGATAAACTGAACTCAGCACTCTGTTGATAACAACAGCTCCTACGGCAACCTTGCCCTCGTAAGGCTCTGATCCCGCCTCGCAGTAGATCAGATTCGCCAAAAGATATCTATCTCCCTCAGCAAACTGAACCTCAGAAATGTTCCTCCAAGCCGATGATGCTGCCAGTTTGGAAAGTCTCATTTCTTCAGCAAGCTTGGCCTCAAGCTTCTTGATATCTGCCTCCTGCTCCTTGATCTGATCCTCCAGGGCCTGAGCTTTGGCCTCAGCATCAGAAATATCGTTGGCATACTGCTTGATGGTTCCGGACGTCTGATTAACAAGACCTGAAACCCTGCTCTGTTCTGCCTGAGCCTTGACCTTGTAGTCATCGAGCTGCTCTTTTTCTTCCTGAAGCTTGGCTTCCTTGGCTTCGATGTTCTGCCTGGTCTCGATATATTTCAGGAACATCTTCCTGTCATAAGCGGATAACTGTTCAATATAATTGTTCTGATTAAGGAAATCTGCGAAACTTGTGGCTCCAAGGAGCATATCAAACAGCACAAAGTTCTGTTTCTCATATATGAACTGAATACGCTTCTTCATGCTGGCATACTGATTGGTCTCAGTTTGTCTGGCTAAATCCAGCTCTGCCAGTGTATTCTCTATTTCAGTCTCTTTATTATCAATCTGCTGTTCCAGATCCTCAAGGTTACTGCTGACCTCTGAAAGCTGATTATTAAGTGTGTTGAGCTGAGTCTGAAGCGACGACTTCTCCTCATTCATCTCGGCGATGTCGTCCTTGGTGGTATCCAGATCATTTTGTGACTGTTTCTTTTTCTCCTTGGCTTCTTCCAACTGTTTCTTGGTCGACTCCGTTGCTATAACCTTCACAGAAGGCACAGATGCAGCGCCAATGGCAAGCGCAGCCAGAATCGCTATTATTTTTTTACCACAAACCCAGTTAGTCTTCATCATAATTGTCTCAAATGGTAATTTTAATATTTCTGCCACTTGGCTGATACTGATAATACCTCACTCCTGCAGCATCGAACATCTTCTTGGACGCTCTTGTGCTGGCAGAAGTGCTGTACTTGTCACTGTCATAAACCACAGTACGGATACCCGCCTGTATTATAGCTTTGGCACATTCATTACAAGGGAAAAGAGATACATAAATCTTGGCACCCACAAGGCTTCCACCTCTGTAGTTGAGGATGGCATTGAGCTCACTATGAGTAACAAAAGGATACTTGGTACCCAGCTCGTCTTCGCCGTCTCTTTCCCATGGGAATTCCTCATCAGAACATCCCTTAGGAAAACCGTTATATCCCATTGAAAGAATATTGTTGTCTTCGCTTACTATGCAGCTTCCAACCTGTGTGTTAGGATCCTTGGATCTCATGGCTGCAAGCTTGGCAACTCCCATAAAATACTCATCCCAAGATATGTAGTCTTCTCTTTTCATGTATCCTCCTGTAACCTTGAATCCTTATTTTGTTCCGAAGATTCTATCTCCTGCATCGCCGAGACCTGGTACGATATAACCATGGTCATTGAGCTTCTCATCAAGTGAACCAACGTAGATATCAACGTCTGGATGTGCTTCCTGCATTGCCTTAAGTCCCTCTGGAGCAGCAATGATGCACATGAAGTGAATATGCTTGCAGCCTCTGTCCTTGAGCATCTGAATAGCTGCAACTGATGATCCGCCTGTAGCAAGCATTGGATCAACTACGAAGATTTCTCTCTCAGCAACATCTGCTGGCATCTTGCAGTAATACTCAACTGGCTTAAGTGTCTCTGGATCTCTGTAAAGACCGATATGGCCAACTCTTGCTGCTGGAATAAGAGCAAGCATACCATCCACCATACCAAGACCAGCTCTTAAAATAGGCACTACGCAGAGCTTTCTACCCTTGAGCTCCTTAACAGTAGTCTTGCAGATTGGAGTCTCGATCTCTACGTCCTGAAGCTGAAGGTCTCTTGTTGCCTCGTAGCAGATAAGTGTTGCGATCTCTCCGATTGTATCTCTAAAGTCCTTAGTTCCTGTATCAGTTCTCCTGATATAACCTATCTTGTGCTGAATCAGTGGATGATCCATAATAACTACTTTTCCCATAAATGCCTCCTAAAATGCTATTAGTATTATTTTTATCGCACAGATCCTAGGATCTGCTATTGCCTTAATTACTCAAGCTCTGAAATCTTGGCAATTCTACGGCTATGCTTCTCAAGATTTGAAAATGGTGTATCAAGGAATGTATCAACAATCTCGTTAGCAAGTACAGGGCCTACAAATCCGCCGCCCATTGCCAGTACGTTAGCATCGTTATGCTCTCTTGTAAGTCTAGCTGTTGAAACCTCTGAGCAAAGAGCACATCTTACTCCCTTAATCTTGTTAGCAACAATTGAAATACCAATTCCTGTAGTGCAGATCACGATTCCCTTTTCGCACTCGCCTGCTGCTACTGCCTTAGCTGCTGCAGCTCCAAAATCAGGATAATCGCAGGAATCAAGACCATAAGTACCGAAGTCCTTGTACTCGATCTTTCTCTCATCCAGATGCTTCTTAACTGATTCCTTAAGTTCGAATCCGCCGTGATCACTTGCTAATGCTATCATTTCTCGTTCCTCTTTCCTTATATATTATAATGTTTTTACGCAATATTGAACATATATGATATGGGTGTCAAAAGTCAAATGTGCATACATGCTTGCATGTTAAGCACTTTGACTTTATGACCCTAACAAATATGAGGAATTAGCCAATTTACGTAGTAAATTTGCGGTTTCCGAATATTTGTAGAATTGCGAAAATGACGTAAGTCATGAAGCAATTCGTATATCATATTATGCTATACCGACTTAATATTATGTCCTGCTGCCTTGAGAAGTCTGTTCATTATAGCCTGACCAATTCCACTGTCGTCAAAAGACTCTGAGAACATTATATCTATCTGTTCATCATCAAACTCACGTAGAACCTTGAAAAGCTCATGAGCTATAGTGCTCTCATCCTCTCTGTTTCCAACGCTCTTAACAACATCAGCTCTGTACATGGCCTTGGTAGCATCTGTAGCTATTACGCCAACACGCTTTCCCTCTGCCATAGCCTGCTGTGACTTATCATTAATATATGAAACAACATTGTCCTGAGCGCCCTGAACTATCATAAGATCGCCCTTAGGTGCGTAGTGCTTGTATTTCATACCAGGAGCCTTGGGCTTCTCAGTAGATGTGCTATCAATGATGGTCTTATCGATACTGATCTTGCCAAGTACATCTTCCAGCATCTGTGCTGTAATGTAGCCTGGTCTCAATATCATAGGAACTTCAGCTGTAAGGTCAACAATAGTTGACTCAAGGCCGATACCTACCTGGCCTCCATCAATTATCATCTCAATCTTGCCAGAAAGATCCTCTACACAGTATCTTGCAACTGTTGGGCTTGGCCTTCCTGATGTATTAGCAGAAGGCGCAGCAATATAGCCCCCAGACTGTCTTATCAGCTCGAGAGCTATCTTGTTGTTAGGCATTCTGATTGCTACAGTATCAAGGCCACCTGTTGTTTCGTAAGGCACCTTGTCGTTTTTGTTCATTATCATTGTAAGAGGGCCCGGCCAAAAAGCATCAGCCAGTTTCCTTGCAGCTTCTGGAACCTCTTTTACAATATCTGCAAGATCATCCATATTGGCAACATGCACTATCAGTGGGTTGTCAGATGGTCTGCCCTTGGCTGCATATATCTTCTTGGATGAAAGAGGATTGAGTGCATCTCCACCAAGACCATAAACTGTCTCAGTTGGAAAGGCTACAAGACCGCCGTCTCTGATTATCTGTCCAGCTCTCTTAAGGCCTTCAAGGGCCTCTTCATCCATATCACTTTCTTCTATTACTATTACTTCTGTTTCCACTTCTTTATTCCTCGATATAACTTGCAATCACATCCCAGACATCTGCTGTTTCCATGCCAAGAGACCATACTGCTATTCCAGCAATGTTCTGTGCTCTCATAGAATCTATCTTCTGTCCGATAGAAGTTGCATCCTCCATCCAAATCTGGTTAAGCGTACCATCAGATGAAGTAAATTCTCCATAGTTCTGTCCAGCCTCTGCATCCCAGTTCATCTGAATGCTGTGGTTGGAGATGTACTCCTTGGCTGTCTGCATTGATACAGCTTCACTTGAAAGCGCTCCGCCTGAAGTATGCCATATTCTGGTATAGAATGGCACTGCGTTGATAACCTTGGAAGGATCTGCCTTGGCAGTTGTGCTGATAAGTCCATTTTCTACATAGCTAAGAGAAGCTACTGAACCAGCCTCTGCAGAACCTGCATAATGTTCGTCATAGCCCATGATAATAATATAATCAGCAACAACGCCCTGCTCGGCAATGTCGTAGTGGTCATTGAAATGAAGCGGTACATAATCATCTATAGAATAAACAAGGTTGTTAGCTCTGCAGGCAATTGATAATTCCCTTACAAACTCTACATAAGCCTGTCCATCTGCTGTATTGATCTGCTCAAAGTCGAGGTTAATACCGTCTACACCACTCTCTGCAGCAAGTGCCATAAGCTGACTGATGGCATTCTGTCTGCTGCTATAGCGTGAGAGGAACTCAGATGTTGAGAAATCTCCAGTACCTGTAAAGTTATCAAAAAGAGCCCATACTTCAAGCCCCTTATCGTGAGCTGCCTTAACATATGAACTTGATGCAAAGCTGGTTACGTCACCAGCGCTTGAGTTAAGCTTGTACCATGTGGGCGAAACAACATTGAGGCTCTTAGCCTGTGCTAAAACTGATGAAAGTGTATCATTACCAGCCGGACCACCAATATTGTGGAAACCAAGATTGATCTTGTGCCCTCTGTTAAGAGATGTATACTCCTCTTCCACATAATCAGTTACCGGAATAGGGCTTCTGGTTGTAGTATCTGAAAGCCTCTTATTCTCTACATAGCCGATGTAGGAATCGGCACTCTTGACCTTAGACCAGTTCTCAAGCACCTCAAGAACAACAACAGTGTCGTCCTTGGCAAGATCCTCTAAGATCTCACTCTTAACACCGCCCCTTAATCGAAGCTGTGTATTCTTATTAATAGTAGCAACCTGTTCCTCTTCCCAGCTTGTAGTAAGCTGCATGTGATTAGGCTCTGTAAAGCCTTCATAAGAAAAATTAGTAAACTTCTTAACATAGTCAAGAGCCACATAGAGCTCCTCGCCTTCTGTTCTGGCTATCACATAACCAAGATCCTCAGATGAACCTGTAGAATCTGTCATAAGAGAAGATCCAATCTCAGCCATGATCACTTTGCTAGCTGTTGTATAGAATAAGGTATTGTCTGCCTCTCCGTAATAGAATCTTCTATTAAGATACTTCTGAACTGATGCAAAATCCATGTAATAGTGGCCATCGAGGAGTCTGGCTCTCTCTTCTATCCTCTCATTGCCAAGGATAATGGCTACGTCTGTATCTCCACTAATATCGAAGTAACTATTAAGATCAGCTCTCTCAGTACTATAGGAATAATGCTGATAAACTATCTGTCCGGCGTATATTCCGCCGATAATTAAAATAAGAGCGATTATAATAATCGCTGGAATCACTTTCTTTTTCATGCTCTAGCTCCTTTACAATCGCTCTATATTATAACAGACTATTAAGTTTACGTCATTATCAAAGTCTATGGGCAAAAAGCCATCATGAATTGTATATGTCAAGGCGGGGTCCTCTCGATTTACATAAATTTATTGGTTAAAAGATTGATAGTTTTTACCCACTTTTGACTTCTCAAATTGTGTATTTCACGCAACCAAAAGGTTTCTTCCATGTGATAAATTCTGAAGCATTTACAAAAAATACACTCTTATTATTGACGTTTTTTAATATTTGAGGCGCCACTTGCCTAGTCCTTGGTTTTGATGAGTGTCGAGCTCACCAAATATGGTATAATAAAGTTAGGAAAATACCATAAGTTGTCTATGCAATTAGTGTTGTTGTTGTTGTGATTAATTTAAGAAACTTAAATCGAAAAAATCTTAGTAAGACATTTCATACGTCTGTATGAAACAATGAAAAAAAGAAATAAAACGATTATGTTTCTGATTCTCGCCTCCTTTCCGGACTGTGATGTCCAGGCAGGCGCCTCACAAAATTTATGGTAACAGGAAATTCTTAAGATTTACCGTCGAAATTTCTTAAGATTTTCTTAAGATTGAAAATAATTTCCTTTTTCCTTATCGTTTGATTGTATAAAATTTAATTTTTTTGTAAAATCTGACGATAACTCTCTTGACATAGAATACTCAATAACTTAGTATCTATGTATTCCAAAGTCAGGAGGTAAGCATCATGAAAATTGAAAAAGTCAATGATCATCAGATTCGATGCACACTTACCAAAGATGACCTTGCGAAGCGCGACCTTAAGATTACAGAGCTTGCATATGGAACCGAGAAAGCCAAAGAGCTATTTCAGGACATGATGCAGCAAGCAAATTTACAATATGGTTTTGACGCTGAGGACACTCCTCTTATGATCGAAGCTATCCCCATCAACTCAGAATGTATTGTTCTTATTATTACCAAGGTAGAGGATCCCGAAGAGTTGGATACACGTTTTTCCAATTTCGCTCCTTCCGTACACGAGGAAGATGAAGAGGACGAATACGATTACGACGATGAGGACGAAGAATATGAGGAGGATGAGGAAGAAGATGTAATGGGTCTTTTCCGAAGACTGCAACATAGCAATCTAAGTGATTCATTAGATTCCTCAATGAGCAGTCCTTTCTCAGATTCCAAGAAGCTTAAGGAAAAAACTACTAACCCTCGCAAGAAGGGACAACCTAGCAGAAAAGGTTCCAGAATCTTTTCATTTGACTCTCTTCACGAGGTTACTAGATTCGCTGCAATTGTTAGCAGGAAATTCAATGGTATCAACACATTGTACAAGAATGAAACAAATGGCAAGTTCTATCTGATACTTCATCAGGGCGAGCTTCAAGATAATGTGTTTGCTAATATCTGTTCTCTTCTCACAGAATATGGCAAGACCGAGATTGGTTCAACTGCAGAGGAGCAGTATCTTGCAGAGCATTATACAACACTTGTCAGAGATAACGCCGTACAGGCGCTTTCCAAAATTTGATCATATCAGTGCTATGTTATTTAAATAGACAGAAGGCCTCAGCCTTCTGTCTATTTTTCTTTGTATTAATTCCTATACTAAATTACTTACGTTAAAGGAGCCGGTCCATTACTGAACCGACTCCTTATTATCAGCATTTTATTTAATTAGTTCTTGCCATAAAGAGAAACGAGTTTCTCAAGGTAAGCTCTGTGCTCCTTAGCATGCTCAGCAGCAGCAGCGTTGAGCTTAGCAGCTCTCTCAGGATTCTTGAGCTTAAGTGAAAGGTATCTAACCTCACCATCAAGGAAGCTCTGGAAGTCTTCTGTAGCTGGCTTAGAATCAAGAGTGAACTTGTTCTCTGCCTGAGGATTGAATCTGAGCATATCCCAGTATCCTGTAGCTACAGCCTTCTTTGCCTCATCCATAACCTTGTTCATGC
>JAEEGL013024769.1_pt1 | contig 14200 bp, 26 predicted proteins | sample 9134231 | NCBI WGS metagenome assembly JAEEGL01 (sample SAMN16246548, study PRJNA631951) | gut metagenome | biome: gut microbiome; feature: rumen; material: fiber-attached | host: Bos | place: Iran: Karaj | collected 2018-10 | reverse complement strand
AGGAAAAGTATCCGGTCGTCGCTGAGGAACACAGGCTTGCTTGTAACATAAACGAGGGGAGCGGGCTAAAGCCTTCCAACATGCTCGGCCTGTTACAGGCTGTCAAGGTGTCTGATTTTACCGAAAAGGAAGACAGATACGTAGTGAACATGTACGCCCAGGAAAACTACGGCTATGACGGTCGTAAGTATACCAGCTATGACGCATTGGATACCTGTCTGTCAAAGCTCGTTACGTTCTGCAAAGACAAGGGCATCAAGACGGTAGCCTTCCCCTATGGTATGTCGTCAGTTCGTGGCGGTGCCAATTGGGACGTAGTTATGGCACTCATCAACGCTCATTTCGCTGGTACTGACATTGATGTCGAGATAAGAAAACTCGACGTGGCATGATTTTTGCATAGGTGCCTGTATGAAAGTAAAAGAACTCATAACCAAATTGCTCGAATGTGACCCGGAACTCGACGTCGCATACGAGCATTGTTATGTGGATTACTGCGAACAGCACGACCAGGAGAAGCTGGTTGAAATGGGAGACCTTAGACCGTTCCCGTACACCAGATGGATACCCCTTGAGGAACGTGAGCCGGAAGACAGTGAACTCCCGTGCCTAATCGCCATGAAGGACATCCAGGACAACTGGCGCTATTACCTCAGTGATGAGTTCTACATGGGACTTGGAACCGCTGCAAAGCGTGGAGCCCTATGGATGCCTATCGAGCGTACGCAAGAGGATAAGTACCGCAGGATGGGCTACGACGAAGAAACCATACAGAAACTATTAGCAAGAAAAACAAATGGATAGAGATTTTGTATTCGCCATCGACTGCGATGAAGTCCTCAGAAAGACTCTCGACGCTATGGTTAAGGTTTACAACGAGCATTTCAAGGCAAACCTTACCCGTGATGATGTCAAGAGTTTTGTCTGCGAGGAATCGTTTCCGGAAATCGAGGAAAGTACCGGAGTAACAGCCAGCCACTGGTTCTTCCAGGAGCACGGAACAGAAATGTTCCTTGAAACGGAGCCTTATCCGAATATCAAGGAAGACATCAACACCCTACGTAAGTACGGAAAGGTAGTCATTGTTACGTACCAGAAGTCGTACCAGAACAAACTCGACACCCTCATGTGGCTTGAACGCCAGGGTATCGAGTGTGACGGCATCTGTTTCCTGAAACAAAAGGGACTCATCAACGCTGACTACCTTATCGACGACAACGACTGGAACTTCCGGCTCAGTGGGGTGAAACACGCAATTGTGGTTAACGCACCATACAACTTGGACGTTCCGGACGAACAAATCAAAAACAGCAGTGCTTTCATCAGAACTGTTGACCGTGTTGAAAATCTTCATGAGTTCGTAACCAAGTTCGAGCAAGCCGAAAATGACCTCATTTGGGTGAGAAACAACTATATGATGGGTGTTGGATACGCCCTACTGTCCCCTATCCCATACAAAGATACCAGCATCTATCATAAAGAACGGAACTTCGGACATGCGGGCGACAAAGTTGAAATCTCGAATACGTTTATCAGTGGTATGAAGGCGTACGTTAATCTTAACCTTGTTGATGGCTGGGGAGGCATAGCCGTCGAAGCGAATAAACTTGTTGAGTATCTGTAGTACGGCACGATTTTTGAATAGGAGACAGTAAACCTTAATATAAAGAAAAAATGGATTACGCAAAAGTAAGAAAGGAACTCGTTGAGTGGATTCGTGAATGGTTCGACAAGAATGGCAATGGCTGCATCGCCGTGCTCGGCCTGTCCGGTGGAAAGGACAGCACTATCTGCGCTGCACTTCTCGCTGAAGCCCTCGGCCCAGACAGGGTTCTCGGTGTCGGAATGCCGGACGTCAACCAGGGCCTCAACGGTGCCCCTGAAATCGCAGCCAAGCTTGGTATCAGGTATATAACCGTGCCGGTTTATGGTATCACCAGAGCGTTTAACGACATGTGGTCAATCATCGGGGACGAGGATTTCAAGTGGTCCGAGCAGACCGTCCAGAACATCCCGCCACGTGTAAGAATGACCATGCTGTACGCTCTCGCACAGACCTACAACGGTCGTGTGTGCTGCTGCGACAACGCCAGCGAGAACTACCTCGGATACAGCACCCTGTTCGGCGACGACGCCGGTTCCTTCGCCCCTCTCGGAAATCTCACGGTTACCGAAGTCAGGGCTATCGGGGACCTCATGGGACTTCCTCACGAGTGGGTCCATAAGACCCCAGACGACGGCCTCCCTCACAGTTCCAGTGACGAGGTGAAGTTCGGCTTCACCTACGAGACCCTCGACAAGTATATCCGCAATTACGAGTGCGAGGACGAAGAGGTCAAGGAGAAAATCAAGCGGATGCACCGGAACAGCCAGTTCAAGCGTGACATCATCCGTGTCCCGGCCTACGACCCGTTCGCAATGCCTGAGGGTAACACGAAAATTACTGACTACGCAGACATGGACTGATATGAGCACCAGGGCAACAGTTTGGTTGAAGCAACCCAGTATGGGGGAAAGCGCATATCTGTATCACCATTGTGACGGGTACGCACTCGATGAAGACCTTGATTATGTTTTGAGAAACTTATCAAAGTCGCAGTGGAACGTAGAGGATGCTATAAATGCAATCGTCGCCAATGACGATGCATACGGTCGCCACCACGTGGATAGTATCGGTTGGGATTCTGAATACGTCTATGTAATCGACCTCGATGACAGGACGCTTAAGAAATTCGACTGCGGTCTATGGTTCGCCGAAGAACATAAGGACGATAACATGACCATTGGGCAGGAGAAAACCCAGGAAAAGTACCTCCAACGTAGGCTCAAGTACCCTGAACAGTCCGAAGAAGATAAGGACGAGAAGGTTAAGATGTTCGTCACGACACTTAAAACCATCATCGACGCAACCGCAAAGAACGCCAACCTGAACGACGAAATGAAGAAGGAGGCGGTGAAACTAATCTACGAGTATTACTGTGCCAATTAAGGTATATAACAGAAACGACGAAGACCATTCGGGTGATAAGAACAACTATCCAATCTATCGCCCGAATATTCTGTCTAACCCGTACACCCATATCAAGGACAGGAAGACGTATGCCAACTACGTTGTTCCGTCCAGGGAGGACGCAATCAAAGCGTACGACCATTACTTCGATGTGATGTACAGCGGTAACAAGGAATTCCGGAAAGTCGTCGATGAAATCTACGAGAAGTACAAAAGCGGTGAGACCGTTTACCTTGAGTGCTATTGCAAACCGCTCCCGTGTCACGGTGACATCATCGAGCAGAAGCTGAAGAGGCGATACGTAAAAGAATTAGTGAACACCACAAAAAAGAAAAAAACCAATGAACGTTGAACTTACCAAGAAATTCGAAGCCTTCCTGAACGAGTCCGGCATCAACCACGGTGGATGTGCCCTGTATCAAGACAAAGAGGGAAGGTACTATATGGCGACCAAAATCAAGGTATCCAATGGTGAACTGTTCCTAATCAACAATGGTTTCATCTACGACTACCCGGAAATCTGGGAAAAAAGTTCACCGTGGAACCTCCTGTACACCAAACCCAACTAACCGCCTATGATTTGCGCCGAGTGTAAAAAATGGACGATGGGTGACACCTGGGGTACCAACCCAAACGGGAATGACCACGGAACCATTGTTGAATGCAAGGGCTGGTGTCTCGCAAAGCCAAATAAGAGGAAGCGCTGGAACTACCACCCGGCACATAACTGCAAACTGTTCGAGGAACGTGAGCAGAACACACTCATCGTATCCGGTCGTGGCCTGCCAACTGAAGAACAACTCGAAACAATCATCAACTTTGTAGAAAAGAAATTAAACCATGTTTGACAACTACGATACTTTAGTTTCACTTGAGGCTGCGAAACTCCTTAAAGAGAAGGGTTTCAAAGACTGGTGTTCCCATTGTTACACCACCGCCGTGCTCCACAAAGGGCAGGAAATCGATTTCGACGAAGAGTGCGAATTGAAAGACGAAGGACTTGAGAACGAAATCGAATACATCGACGGCGGTTCACTGACACATATCGGATGTTCCAATAAAGACGACATTAAAGCCTACGCCGCACCTACGGTCACCCAGGCGTTGAAGTGGCTTGAGAAGCAGGAGTACATCGGTTACGCATACCCTATCCACGACGGTAAGAAAATCATGTGGATGTTTGAAATCTGGTTTGACAACAGCCACGTGTTTCTCGGTCAAATCCTAACTTACAGCGACAATAAAACGTATGAGAAAAGGGACGAAGCCATCGAAGCCCTATTAAAGTACGCACTTAAAAAACTGGTTTAGTCATGAAACAGAAATCCACAATTCCGCTGAGCGTCGAAGAGGCTGTTGAACGCTTGGATTCCTTGCTCACGCCGGAGGACAAGGAGTACATCCTTGAAAACGGGCCTGTTGGCGTACATTTCACTTTAGGACGTTACATAAGAAACGAATGGGGTCTGTGGTCAGACGACAATTCGCCACTTGTGACCGAACTAAAACAAAATGGTTACCAACATCCGGACGATATGTCCAACTATATCCTCGAAAAATATGTCGAACACCTTAAATAGGTAATGATTGAATTCAGAAATGAAGAATGGTGCCGTTGGAACGGCACCCTCATGAGCCCAGAAAACTGTAAGAAACTGTTCGGGACCGAGTACGAGATTTTTGTCGAGGACGGATTCATCGACGACGGTGAAACCATATACACCGACTTACCAATCGGCGAAATCCTGTTGAAATTCGGTGAAATACATGAAAAGCCAGAACCTTATGACCCCGTTCTTAACCTGAACTCGGTCACGGCCATTCACCAGTTCTCATGGGAGGAAAGCCTTGCTGGTAAAATCGTGTTCGACGTGAACTTCATCAAGAACCTCACTATCAAGCCAATGAAGCAGTTCAAGAAGGACTACCCAAAGTTCAACCAGGAACTACACGACCAGTTCTACGCCGAGCTCGACCAGTACTACGAAAATATGCGTAAAGAAATTATGTATAGTTCTGAATAGTTTGGTCCGATTTTTGCTATTAGTAAATCGAAACCAAATTTATACGCTTATGAAGTACATCGTTACGGAATACACCACCAACGAACCCGTCATCAAGAAAGGAACGGAAATCTTCACCGTTGACATGTCAGGTCTCATCGTAGGTAGCCTCTTTAAGGAAATGGCAGTCGATGCCATCGAGCAACTGGAGGTCCTGCACATCGCCGAGGCTTGCAAAGAGCACATTCGTGAAGCTCAGGAGAAGGGTATTCCCCTGGTTGTTGACTCCGAACCAATCCTGATTCAAAGCAACCGCTGGTTCAGCAACGAGTACTACATCAAGGTTCACCTCAAGGACGAGCCAAGACTGTCCTTCTACATCATGAACCCCATCCCTGTGTACAGGGACAAATGGGTGTACGACGAAAATGGCCAGCGTTCCTACCAGAAGAGCGTAAAAACCCTTCCACTCACTTTTAAGAGTCACGGTAGTTACATGGACTATCTCTGGGACGCTGACCTCTGCGCCTCGTGTGGTTACTAAAACAAATGCCTTATGACTGAGAAACAATTAGCAAAATACAAAGAACTCGACGAGCTTTTCGTCAGTGAATGTGAGCGTGTCGCCCGTATCCTGGCGTTGGCGACAGAAAACAAAGGTGGAAGTTCCGACCCAACTTTCGCCAGTTCTTTCCATATCGGTGATTCCGGAGACGGAGACACCGTGTTCTGGGATGGTGACGAATACTGGAGCTATGGTGGTCACGAGCATCACGACGGTGATTTCCCTGTTGCATACCTCACCATGACCGACGATGAACTTAGGGAAATCGTCAGAAAAAAGAACGAGGAATATCACGCCAGGGCAGTCGAGGCGCTGAAAAAGAAAGAAGAAAAAATGCGTGAGGAAAGACGCAAAGAGTACGAAAAGCTCAAGAAAGAGTTCGAATAATAATAAGATACAAATGAAAGCTACGAATGCCGAAAAGAGACGAGAGCAGGTACAACATCGTTGTGCCTGGCGAACCGGAAGAGGTAACAAAAATTAGAGAAAAGATACTAACGTCCTTCCAAGGACTTGAATTTGTCGATGAAGGACACAGGTATTTCTTGAATGGTGAAGAATTATGCTCTGTATCGTCCATAGCGAGCCGCTACGAGCATGAATTCGACGAGGTGGCACAATCTATCAGCTACGCCGAGAAACACGGTGAAACGCCCGAATATTGGCGTGACCAATGGAAGTTTACCAACCTTAAAGCCACCATAACCGGAACACAGGTCCATAGCTATGCAGAATCACTCGCATGGTTGAACCTTAAGTGCCCGGAAAACATAACCGACGACAACAAGTACAAGTACATAGCAGACAAGGGTTGGCTCATTCCAACGAGACACAAAGAGGAAGCCGCCTTGAAGTTCTGGAGGGAATTCCCGGAGAACATGTACGTCGTGCTTCCTGAGACCAGAGTGTACAGCAGCCCAAATCCGAACCTTCCGAGGTTCAGGGAGAACTACGCCGGTACATTCGACCTTTTGATGTACTATAAGAACCCGAAGAACCCGGCTAAAAGCGGTCTAATCATTGGTGACTGGAAAACTAACGGTGACCTATACAAGGAGTACAGTAGGGCCAAGAACAAGATGATGTATCCCCCGTTCGACAACTTCTATGACGAGCCACTCGGAGCCTACACCATCCAGCTTTCCTGTTATCAGATACCACTTGAAGACATTGGTCTGAAAATCCTCGGAAGGCGTGTTATCTGGCTCAAGGACGACGGTACATACGAAATAGTGCCAATAGATAACGTCACAGCCAAATTAAGGAACATTTTGGCTTGATAAAAACGTATCACCGCACTATTTTTATATAGTATGATTGATATAGACGAAGTACTGAAAGACAAGAACAAGCAAGGCGCCATCTATGACGATGAGGGGAACATCGTTGACGTTACCGTTGACTGTGCAAGTGGTCCAGACAATCAAAGTGTTACGGTAATAGATATGAAAACCGGGGACCCTGTGGAAATCGAAATACCGGAAACTTTATTGAAAGACCACACAAAGGCTCTACTTGAGGAACTTTCCAAGTATAAGGCTCCGGAGAACGAAAACAAGATTACCGGGTGGATAGCCAGGGATGAGAACGGGTCATTGTATTTCCACGTGTACAAACCAGCAAGGGTAACATTCATGGGTGGGTGGAACTCAGTCAAATACGTTGAAATTGATGATAAACTGTTTCCTAATGTGAAATGGGAAAACAACCCTATGAGGGTCGAATGCGTCTTTATACCAATCAAAGAGGTCGAATAACAATACAAACAACATACATCATGAGAGAAGGAAAGTACACACTCGTCAAAGACATTCCGCTTGGAGGTGACGAGAAAATCAAGGCCGGTACCAGCATCTATCTGACGGACGGCGTATTCTATATGGAAGGCGGTCTTCTCGACCAGGACTTCCAGGAGGACTTCAGAAAACTACTGGACCTTGAAACCAGGAACGGGTTCAACTACTTGCGACCCGATGATTTCTAAAAAAAAGCCCCGCATCTGCGAGGCTTTTTTGTTAAATGTGGTCGATTACTCCACGGACTGTGTGTCCGTATGTAGCCTGTGATATAGTATCACATTCTCTTTTTGACTCGAACACCAATGCACGTTCCGCACTATTACCGTTAATGTTCCTGCACCAGAAGAACGCACCATACGATGTGTCCTTGAACGTGGTTCCCTGATAACGACCGGATGCGGGCATAAAAATGTACTTCGTCGCATCGGTTTTCGAGGTGAACTTGTTACCTGGAACACCGTCGATTGTTTCCCACGTTCTTGTCGTGCCGGTGAACAATTCTTTCCATTGAGCCATAGTTGGAAGTCTCCAGTTACCACCCATGTTAACCCTTGCAGCATCATCTTCAGGGTCGATAACACAAGACTGGCTGTATTTCGTTAGCGTAGCCTGTGAAGTTCCCCATTTGTACGTTGACCAAGCATAGTTGCTCTTAGGCTCGGTCTCACAAGAGGCAAAATACTCACCGAATTCTGTTTCCGCTGTTGCACCAACGTTGTATTTAGCCCACAATGTTTTTGAAGGTAGTCCGAGGTCAACGTACTCATGGCCATTGTAGTTATACTTGTTGTACGTTGGCACATTACTTCCCTCAATAGCGGCAAGCCACGGTTGTTTGTATGTTTCGTCGTTGTAATACTCAGCGTCGTGGTCACTCTGAGTGGCGAATTTTTTCATGTACTCCATTTTACAAGTCTTTATATTCCGGTATTGCGTTGAAACAGGGGCAGTCCTTAATCCATTCGAAACTCTCGATAACTCCGTTACCGTTTTTGTCCGGTGAGTAGTCCCTGTGGCCCTTTACGGTTTTGATGTTGAGGATGTGTTTCAGTTCACCGATTAGCCAGTTAAGAGTTTCCTTTTGTTCCGGGGTCCTGGTGTCTTTCGCCTTACCCTTCTCGTTCAGACCGCCAACATAGCACACGCCGATAGACTTTGAATTGTAGCCGCTAACGTGGGCGCCAGTCTCACGAAGGTCACGACCGCACATGATGGTTCCATCAAGCGCAACGACAAAATGGTAACCACAGTAATGCCCGCTAATCTTCTGTTTTGAGAAGCCACGTGCTTTGTGCCATTGGTCAATCTCGGCCATAGTCACTTCCATACCTTCAGCGGTGGCCGTACAGTGCACGGCAATCTGGTTGACCACCCTCGTCTTGCCATTCGCCATGTCAGCAGCGAAATCAAGGATTTTACGTTGAACTTCCAATTGGTTGTCAGTCATAGTCGTGGTGTTGTTATCATCGTTATTGTTGTCTGGCTCGGTTATTACCGGCTCAGGGTTGTAGTCACCGCCATCGATGACCACATCGGTTCCTCCGTTGTCATTGTTAGGCTCCGTGTATTCATCGTTATCCTGCGGGTCGGTGGAAGATACGGTCGTGTTTCCGGTAGCGCCAAATATTGTTTTTAAGAACTTACACATATTAGTAGTTTCCTTGTCTAAAACGCAACTGGCAGTTCTCGTTTACTGCGAGTCCTGCGTGCTTATTCGCCCACTTCTCAGGGTAAAAATCGTAGTAACACTTTGTGAAATCGAATATGGCGTTCAAGATTGAAGGGATTCCAATCACAAACAAATATAGTGGGCCAAAAATCTTAGAGTCAACCGTGTGTCCATCAAGCTCGTGGGCGATGTATTCCTCACGCCTTCCGGAGTTGTTAAGACCATTTGATATGTAAGCGAATGGTCCGAGTGATATACCGCCGTTCATGTTTTTACCAACGAAACAGAAATTGTAATGCCTTTCAGCCACCAGTTTAAGTTTTCCGAGGAACGGCAACATAACTAACGCCACAATGAATTGGGGCAATTGCCAAATTGCCAACAGGATAAACACTACCCACCATAGAAAGCCTTTCTTTTCCATATAATTACGTTTTCATATAAATAGTTAACCCACCACGAAATGTGATGGGTTTTGTATAGTGTGTTAAGGATATTCACTGGTACATAACCGAACATCCCCAGCTATTCCATTTGGAACAGCCACTACGGAATGCTTTGTGGCCATGACCAATTCGTTAAATAAATAGTATGAAAAATTGTTTTATGTTTAATTTAGTACAACAATTTCATGTTTATTTAATGCTTTAACCCCTCTATATTTGTGTTGATAATAGATGAGTCCATTCATTCCTGACCAGTTATTTGTACCCTCAGAACGTTTTCTTACTTTTCTGTACGGGGCCCTTCTTGTTGTATGTCCCACCCATACCTTCGGTTCTTCGTCCTGATAGTCCTCGGCATCAATATAAGCTTCTTCTATTACGCAATCATAAAAACATTTACCGTCGTTTCCCGTTTCAACTACACGCACATAATTAGGTTCGTCGTCCCTTATTTCGGTACCATCAAAGTAAACATCAACCGTTTTTGTTATACGCTCTTTCTTATTAATATATTTGACAGTTATTGTTCCAATAAAATAAAAAGGTTTGTTTATTTTTATGATTAGGAAATCAGCAAAAATACTGACATAAAACATACTTGGCGACCACGCATCTTGTCTTATTGGACCCATATCGCCATAAGAATAGTAATGTTTTTTTATCTGACGTCTGACTCTTCGGTAGAAATCGATTTCACGCCTTGTGAAGTTGTAAATATTTTCCCTTGTTACTGGTTTTGATAGTGTTTCGTCGTAAACGAGCTTATGGTCATCACCAATTTTAATCTGTTTACAATTTGTTTCACGTGGTAACTCATGAAAAGTAATTGTTTCAAACATTGATGAACCGTCATTAGTTATTAATGGTTCCGCACCACTATAAATGGGTGTTTTCTTAAACCCATAAAACGAACTGTCGCTATTAATCTCAAACATGTTGAGAGTTAGACTGAATACAATACATACGTTATAACTATTATCATTGTTAACGAGTGTAATTCTGTTAATTCCAGAACTAAGGTAATTCACATTTATATCAAAATCAGGCTCATATAAACTATATGCTTTAACATCGTAAGTTTCTGCATCCTTAGTTCTGAATGTAAATGACTTACCAGGCCCAAGTAGTACCTTGAAACGTGGTCTTCCATATTGGAAATAATAAACATCACCTGGGTGTACACCTCCGTAACTGTTTAATGGGAACGGTTTTTTTACATTAATACGTTTAGTTGATGTGTGACGTTTTGCTTCTCTTCTATCCGGGTCATATAAACAAGAATACGAAGCACGACAGTTCCTTGTTACGGACCATTGTGATGCTTCCGGAACTTCGTTAGACGTAAAGAAGTACTTGTTACCATCCATACAAGTGGTGACAATCAACACGTTATCGGGAAGGTTTTCGCTCAACTCAAATAGTTTTTCGCCTGGATGGTGTTTGCTTCTTAAAAAATCATAAATTCTGTCCAGGTTTTCAAATGGTTCGTCAATTCTTGGGTCAACAACTTCGACAATCGTTAGTTTGTCGTCTATGACTTGTACTTGCTCATTTATTTCTTTAATTACTTTTGCGTCAACGTACTTTCCAACTTGTGTTACCGAATCCAATTGAGTGCTACTGGTGACAGTGTTTCTGTCGAGATATGATTTGCTTATGAGTGCTATTGAGTCGTTAGCCATGTTTCTTAGTATTTTTTGATAAATAGTTTGCATTTCCGAATTAAAGGACGTATCTTTGATACTGAAAACTTAACTGAGCACATTTTTACTAATTAGTATAAAACATCAGACAACATGAAAATTTTGATTTTTGACGGCTACCTTGCGGCTGATGCCGAGTCTGGGCAGACCAGCAAGGGCAGTAACTACCTGAGGTTCAAGGTAGGATGTTCGAATTTCATTATGGGTGAGTCGAAAACCGACTGGTTGGAGGTCATCAGTTTTAATGAGAACGAGAACGAATCAATTGGCAAGTACCTCAAGAAGGGAAGCCATGTTGCCGTTGTCGGTTTGCCGAACACAACGGTCAATCCGGGCAAGGACGGTCGTCTTTACGTGAACACGTCAGTACGTGCGTACCACATCGAGTTTGCAAATGGTGGTGGCAGCAAGAAAGAGAAGAATGGCGACGAGCCAGAAATCAACGTTAACGCCCCTACGGGAAACGCACCACAGCCAACCACCGATTATGCGGATGCAGAGAAGAACCTCGCCCCGACAGTACAACCACCGGCTCAACCGGCAGCGTCGGACGATGGTGATGACGATGAGCTTCCGTTCTAATCGAAATCAACTGCGAGAGGTACAAAAGCCTCTCGCTTTTTTTATATGATAGTGTTAAAGTACATTTGTTTTGTGGTTGCGATGATTGCAACCGGCCTGTATATCAACAACGTGATTGTTGACCTTGCCAGGATATTCACCTGGCAGGGAACGTTACATACAGACGAAGAAAATAAGGAATCGAAGGACGATTCTGCAAGTTATGCCAGCTTCAGGTTTATCATGACGCTTATTATGGCGTTCACCTGGGGTGTAGTGTTCATATTATGATAGACGATAACGCAAAGTGGGTTTACGAGAAGATTGACAGGGTTCCCGGAAACAATTTCCTGTACAAGTTCTGTTGCTTCTTTCTATTCAGGTGGAAAAGAAAACTGAACTATCGTGAAATGTACATGTTGCTCTACGGGCTCAACCGGGATGTGCTTGGCTACGACAAGGCCAGGGAATTCGCATACGACCGGATTATTGAAATCTACAAGTACCTGCACAATAATAATTTACCAAATGAGTGATAAATGAATTCAGATGATTACAGACACTTTGTTGCCATCGTAGCCGGAGACAACCCTGAAGGGTTGATGATACCGTACGATTCAATGAAGGAGGTTGAACCTTACGTCGTGTACAAGTATGCCGACGCTCCCGTTATTAAGGAAAAATACCTCGCAATGTATGAGGCCATTCTAAACGGAAGCGAACTGAACGAAACCGAGAAGGAAGAGGTCAGGGAAGATTACAGGGAAATGAAGGACGAAAGCCCGATAGAACTGTTCTATGACATTACGGATGGCTATGAATACGACGAAGAGACCGGGGATGCAATTTCCAGAAAGAACCCAAATGGGCACTGGAAAAGTTTCAGCTTAGGTAAGGTATTCTCGGTTCCGTTCGTCACACTGGACGGAAAAGAAACCTACCAGGCAAAAAAATCGGAAATAAAGTGGGATGCAGTTCACCTCAACGGACAGGAAGTGTACCGGAGAGCCTGGGAAATGGTGGTTGAAGGTAGCAAGCCGGAGAACGAAACCGAGACGCTTATTTACGAGAACATGAAGAACAGAACGGCTTATTTCCAGAAGTTCGGAACCAAGGAAAACTATGTTGTCAGCAGTACCGCTTTCTGGGGCTACGCCTTCCTGTCAGAGAAGACCGGGTGGGTTGAACTCGAAGATAACCAGGACCAGTTTGATTGGGTTTCCAAGTTCTACGACCGGTTCATCAAACCGCTTCCGGAGAATACAAAGTTAACAATTTTTGAATGTACCAAGTAATATGGCGAAGTTCTATGCGGTTATCAGAACCGCCACGCATGAAACAACTGATTGTTGGTACTATTGGGACAAATCCAACGCAAGGAGCAAATTCTACGAAATAGCCAATAAAATCAAGAGCCGGTGGGGGTACAATACATGCTATGCCTCAGAATACCCGAACGGTGACTTCTGGAATATAACCGATAATAAGGTAGAGTACACCGCTTATGACTACGACGAATTGTACGACTACAACGACCGTGTGGTAATAAAGTTGGTTCGTACCATACTGAAACCAAAGTTAAAATTTGAAGATTAATATGGCAATGACACTAAAATGGCAGTTCGGCCAAGCGACGGACGAGCTTGAGAAAGAGGTTAACAAGATTGTTGGCGACGCTACCGTCGATGCATTGTTATCCGACCTTCCAGCAGAAATACCATACGATGACATACAGACGGCAAGGCTTACCATAACCAAACTTGGTGACCTTGTATGGCAGGTGTCGTATGTGGTTTACATTGACCCGAAAACAAGGCATTTCGAGAAAGTAAGTATCAAGGCGGTAACTGAACCGTCACTGAAACTTGCACTCTTTGAAATGACGAAAGAGCTAAAGAAGAAATGATTTGGTTAGATACAAAAAAACGTGCCAAGCAGTAGCAAGGCACGTTTCTTTTTCTGTTTTCGTTACGGTAGTATCCAGATGATAAGACCGAAAATTGCGAAGAAGATTACATAGTACAGAACAACCTTTCCAACCTTCTTCCAGGTGGTGTTTTCTTTGATGTACTTCAAATCTTCCTTGATGCCTTTCCAGAACCAACCTTTCCCGTACTTCTCCTTGTAGTCGTCCATCCAGTGCCAGGCAACCTGGCCGAGGGTGTACCAGAAAGTTTCGAGAACGGCGATGATTCCGAGGTTCATCACAGCATACTTAGCGATTTCCTCAAAGAGGGTAGCCTCGATGACCGCACCGAAAAGTAGCCCGCATGCGGCGACAATGATGGTTGTAATGATTGCAATCCATAGAGCGCCCTTAAGCATAAATTTTACTTTGTCATTCATGGCTAAATGTATTTGTAAATAAATAGTACGAACTACCATAAACAACAAACAAAAAAAGGTGGTAAGATACCACCTTTTTTCGATGTATTATCCTCAGT
>JAEEGL011684933.1_pt1 | contig 14200 bp, 14 predicted proteins | sample 9134231 | NCBI WGS metagenome assembly JAEEGL01 (sample SAMN16246548, study PRJNA631951) | gut metagenome | biome: gut microbiome; feature: rumen; material: fiber-attached | host: Bos | place: Iran: Karaj | collected 2018-10 | reverse complement strand
CCTGTCCGATAGCAGAAGAAGCTGAAAGAAGCTGTGAGTCTGCTGTAGACATAGAAGCGGCAAGAATACCACAAAGGAAGAGACCTGCAATAAAGGCTGGGAACATCTTGAGCATTGTTTCACTGAATACGGCTTCCTGTGTTCCTGTTCCAAGTACCTTGAGTCCTGCTGTTGTTACTTCTGAAGGATCGGCACCAAGAATGATTCCGTGGTTCAAAAGATAAGCTGTACCAAGAGCACCAATCAAAACTGCACCAATGTAAGAAATAATCATCCATACGATTCCTACGCGGCGAGCTGTTTTGATTTCTTTGTTTGAACGGCAGCCCATAAAACGGATGATAATGTGTGGCATTCCAAAGTATCCGAGACACCATGCAAAGGCAGAAACTGCAGACATTGCGCTGAAGCTCTGGTTTCCGGTAAATGATTTGAGCATTGCAGCACCAAATTCTCCATTGAGTGCGCGCTCTGTAAAGCTCTGTACCTGAGCAGTTGCGCTGCCAAATCCACCGAGAGATACAACAATTACAATACTAGAAATTACAAAGGCTACGAAAATGAGAGAGCCCTGGATAAAGTCTGTTGTACAAACGGCACGGTAACCACCAAGGATTGTATATGAAAGAATGATTACGAATCCAATCAAAAGACCTGTGTTCCAGTTAAGACCGAATACTGAGCGGAAAAGCTTAGCACAGGCAACAAAACCAGAAGCAGTGTAGATTGTGAAGAATACTACAATAAAGAAAACCGATACGATTGAAAGAATGTGAGTTTTATCGTTGAAGCGGTTTGTAAGGAATTCCGGAATTGTGATGGAATCTTTATATACTACAGAACACTTGCGTAAAGGCTTTGCAATAAAAAGCCATGCAAGATATGTACCAACTATAAGACCAATGGCAGTCCAGAAAGTTTCTTTGAAGCCGCCAAGGTAGCAGAGGCCTGGAAGTCCCATTAAAACCCAGGCAGATGAGTCTGATGCTTCGGCACTAAGGGCAGTTACCCAAGGTCCAACCTTTCTTCCTCCAAGGAAAAAGTCCGAAGCTGAATTGTTGCTTTTTGCACTGCGGATACCTACAAAAACCATAAGGCCAAGGTAAAGTACAAAAGCAATAATCATCGCGATCATTTGTGAAGTCATTTTTTTACCTCATTATTTAAAATTATTTACATATATTATAACCCCAAAATGTGTTCTTCTCAATAGTAATTTTGAGTATGAGGAATGGGATTTTTTTCCTGATGTTAGAGAACCCCTATACATTTGGTGATATAAAAAATCTGTAAAAATAATAAAGGTGGTACGACAAATGCACTATATTAGATATATAATTAATATGAGACGGAGGTTATACAGTGCAAGAGTCAAAACTCAGATGGAATGTAATCAGCTACATCAGAGCAATTTGTGATGCTCTTCATGACAGCAATCTGGAACCAGAGTTTACAACTTTGTATCAGGGGACAATCATGGACCTTGAGGAATACTTTGGTACAAACGAAGCTCAGAGCTGGATTATGTGCTTTGCTGTTTATCAGCATTTTAATTATGGTACTTTCGCTAGTTTCCGTGATTTTGCAGAATTCCTTAGTTCAAATGTACTCAATATTGCGAGTATGCATGAAGACTTTATGGCTTTGCGTAAACGAGGTTTTATTGACTACAGTGAGGCCAGTTCTACATTCCAGGTAAACGACAATATTATCAAATGTATTGTTGAAAATGTCAGAATCCCTTGTAACTTTACCCAGAAGCAAAGTTATACCGATTTTGTGTCTCATGTTGGACATTTGTTTGATAACAAATGTTATGAAGACAAAAGCAGCGACGATATAGTGCAAGAGCTCCTTGAATATGAGGAAAAAAATGAAAACCTTCCTCTTGTTATTCGTACCGGCAAAATGCTTGTTGATTATCGACTTCGTTTCATTTTCTACGCTTTATGTAGTGACTTCCTTAAGGGAGAAACAGCTTGTCTGAATTTCTATGTAAGCTGTGTTTATGATGAGCCGTACAGTTTTGCAATTGCTAAGCAGATAATGGATGAGAAACACATCCTTATTAAACACGAGCTTATTGAATTTGTAGATAAGGGAAACCTTAGAAGCACCAAAATTCAGCTTTCGAATAAAGGCAAAAAGCTGTTTTTAGCCGAGGACTACAGTCTGTTTGAAGAAAAGGTCGACGAGAAGAATATTTTTCTGCCAGAAAATATTCGTGCAAAAAAACTGTTTTACAGTTCTAATAATCAAAAGCAGATTGACGCACTCAAAGATTCCTTGAGCCAGACAAAGTTCAAGCAGATTCAGAAAAGACTTGCCGATAATGGACTTCCAACAGGTGTGGCAGTATTACTTCATGGAGCCCCTGGCTGTGGTAAAACAGAGACTGTATATCAGCTTGCAAAAAAGACGGGTAGGGCTATAGTAAAGGTTGATATTTCTAATATCCGTGACAGTTGGGTTGGTGAAAGCGAGAAAAACATTAAGCGCGTTTTCACAAATTATAAGCAGCTTTGTGAGAAGGCTGTAAAAAGCAATGGTCGTATTCCTATTCTTCTTTTTAATGAATGCGATGCCATTTTTAGCAAGCGTTATGACATTGATGGTCAGACAAGCAAAACTTGCGCACAGATGGAAAATGCCATTCAGAACATCATCCTGGAAGAGATGGAAAACCTTACCGGCATTCTTATTGCCACTACAAACCTCACAGACAATCTGGACCCAGCTTTTGAAAGACGTTTCCTTTTCAAAATTCGTTTTGATTACCCGGATGTAAAAGCAAAGAGTGCTATCTGGAAAAGCAAGCTCAAGTGGCTTTCAAATGACAATGCAACTAAATTGGCATCTACCTACAATCTTTCCGGAGGCGAAATTGATAACGTTGTCCGAAAAGCTGTTATGCAGGAAATCACCAGTGGTTTTCGTCCAGACTACAATGCTTTGGTAGAGTTGTGCGGCAACGAGAAGTTCAATCAGCCGGAAGAGGTAGAGGTTGGAAGATGGGTTTTATAATTGGTTTATATAGGAGGTTCAAATGAACGCTAAAGGACAAAAGGCTGCTGTTTGCATGGGAAGTATCTCGGAAAAGGTTCAGTACTTAATGAAGGAGTACCCTCCGGAATTTACTTCTATGCGTAAGCTTGCGTATTATGAGGATGCTGCTTATATTCATCGTAAGCAAAATGGAATTATAAAGTTTTCTCGCTGGCGTTTTGCATCTGAAAGAAGAACACCTTTTGGTCTTGAGAAACAGCCTGTAGAGATAGAGCAGACCTCTGCTTTTTTTGATTATTCAGATAAAGACGATTCAAAAAGAAGAGTATGGTATTTAAACTTTGCAGATCCAAAGTTGTTCGGCTATTATGATGGAAACCTTTTTGCGCAGGATGAAATCCAGACCTTTGAGCATCCGCTATTGGGCTCAATTGTAGAATATCTTGAGAAAAAAGCAATTCCCGGCTTTGAGCCTCTTACTGTAGTAAAATCAAAGCCAACTCCTTATCTTATAGAAAACGTACCGTACTGGATCAAGGTAAACACAAATCCTGTTTTGAAAGACGGAACTTCTGTAAACATTTATGGAAGAAACTTCAGTCATGCAGATTCTAAAGCTATCAAAGCTGCTATAACACTTCTTCAAAAAGAAGAAACAAACAATATCATTGCAATTGCAGCACCTTCAAGTGGTAATGGTCATGATCCGTATACAAAAGGGCAGATTTCAACAATCGTAAAAACTCTTCTTGTTGCTTTTGGTGCCGCCGCAAAGCTTACTGCAGAAAGCAAACGCAAGGATTGTATTATTCACACAGGAAACTGGGGCTGCGGTGCTTTTGGTAATGACAAGGAACTCATATATGCCGCACAGATTTTCTGCGCCAGCGTTACAGGTGTAAAGAAACTTGTATTCCATGGAATTTCAGAAGAAGATGCCAAAATTATGGAAATTGCAAATCAAAAGGTTTTTGCAATGGAAGATGGAATATCGATAATAGATTATCTTTATGAGCAAGGATATTGCTGGCATTTTGGAGACGGAAACTAGGAGGGAAAAATGAAAACAATCAAAGATGTAATGGATATGTCGGTTGAAAACCTGGAGCTTTCGGTTCGCTGCATCAATTGCCTGCGAAATCTTAACATTAAGACTCTGAGTGAACTAACTGCCAGAAACGAAGAAGAGTTTATGCACATCCGCAATATGGGAAAAAAATCGGTAGAAGATCTAAAGATGGCTGTCTCTGCCTTAGGCATGTGCTTTGGTATGACCGACCGCGACTGGCTGCAATGGGGCCTTATGAATAAGGAATGGATTTTGAGTCATTAGATTTTTCTTTTCTTTTTTGGTTTTTGCTATTATATTTAAATATAGAGGTAAAAACATGGCAGATTGTACACACGACTGCGAATCTTGCGGTCAGGATTGTTCTAAGAGAGATTTTCAGGTTAAGCCGCATAAAGACAGCAGCATTAAAAAGGTAATTGGAATTATAAGCGGAAAGGGCGGTGTCGGTAAGTCACTTGTTACTACATTGCTTGCAAGCCGCGTTAATAAAGATGGTTTTAAAACTGCAATTCTGGATGCTGATATTACAGGTCCTTCAATTCCGGAAAGCTTTGGTGTTGGAGATGAACGTGCTCAGGCTGTAGAAGGTCAGGAGGCATTGAATCCTGTTGTTACAGAAAGTGGAATTCAGCTTATGTCTATGAACTTCCTTCTGCAGAACGAAAATGATCCTGTAATCTGGCGTGGTCCTGTTATTGCGGGAGCTGTAAAGCAGTTCTGGTCTGATGTTATCTGGAAGGATGTTGACTTTATGTTTGTTGATATGCCTCCTGGAACAGGCGACGTTCCTCTTACAGTATTCCAGTCGCTTCCTGTAGACGGAATTATTGTAGTAAGCTCACCTCAGCAGCTTGTTCGCGTAATTGTAGAAAAAGCTGTAAACATGGCCAATATGATGAATATTCCGATTCTTGGCATTGTAGAAAACATGAGCTACGTAAAGTGCCCTGATTGCGGAAAAGAAATAACTGTTTTTGGAAAGAGCAATATTGATGAAATTGCAAAGACATTTAATATTCCTGTTCTTGCACGAATCCCGATTCAGGAAGAAACAAGCCGTGCAGTAGATGCGGGTGATGTTGATAGTCTTGATATTCCAGAAATTGCAGGTGCTGCTCAGGTTGTTGAAAAGCTCCTGTAAGGTTAGGGCTCCAGGCATTCTAAAATAGGTTCAGCAAACTCATTCTGCTTTTTAAGATTGTAAGCGTATACATCTTTTTGTGCGTTGTAAATGTTTCCCTTCATGAAACGGATTAACGGATCAAATTCCAGAAGCGAAAATGTCCAGAAATCGAACGTAACAATTGAGTATACGCTTACTGCTATTATTGAACCATTGAGTAAAAATGCGTTTAGTGAATCCTTGTAATTTGCGGCATAAAGCTGACCAAGACCTGGTATAAATGAAAGGTAGCCTGCAAGCCGCTGATTTTTTGGTTTGAAAGAGGCAAGCTGTTGAAAGCCAAGGTTCATTGCCTGACGCTGCTGTTCATTCCAGCCTTGCGGAAAAAGTTCCATTGCTTTTTCGTATGTTTTTTGCGCGTATTCTATTCTTCCGTTTATAACTGCATTTGCGATAGCTGCACTGTATGCACATTGTTTTACTTCATCGCTTATTTGTGGCAGATTCATATATGAAAAAATAAATAAATCATCAGACAAATATTTTTTTGAAGTTTGTGAAGCCTTGTATAAATATTTGATGTGCTGGATGCGAAGTGTGTCTACTGTGTCTGATGCTTCTGTTTCCTCAAGTGTGTTTATTGCATTTTGGATTGACTGTGCTGCAAGACTCCATTGCTCTTGTTTCTCGTAAATAAGTGCGAGCGTGCAGAAGGCTTGAACAACAAAATCGCCTTGTGAATAGTTTTGCATGAATATATATCTTTTAAATTCTGTCTGGGCTTGTTCAAGTGCATCGGCAGAATAAAGTGTGCATGCATAATTATATATATCTTCATACGGATCTTGCGATGCCTTTTGCTGTGCGGCTATACCGTGCATTCCTAAAATGAGAAAACAAAAGCTTACAAAAATAATTTTAATATTCTTTTTCATATAGTTTGTCTGTTGCTTCGCAAAGGGCACGGAATTGTGCATCGTTATATCGTTTTGCACTCTGGTATGAGCCGTAAAGCTCTGCTATGTAAAGAACTAATCCGCATGTTCCAAATACATACGGCTGCCAGCTTTTCCATTCTGTCTGATTTCCTGTGATTATTGTTCCTGCTACAAATGAACCTATTGTAAGGAAGGATGACGCAAATGCTCCAAAAGATCCTGTATACCATTTTCCGCTGCCTGGAAGAATTGTAGAAAGAAATAATGCAAGGCCAGGGCTTTTTGTTTTGTAATTTAAGCAAAGTGTATTTAATTTTTCATAATCAGGATTTGTTCGTGAAAGTCTTGCACATTGATTTTTAAGGCCGCCTATGTCGTTGTGTAAAACTAAAACGGAAGTATCAATAAGATTCGTAAAATCAATGGAGAAGCTTTTCTGGTCCTGTTCAAACGAGGCTGTAAAAAGTGAAAAATCCTGTGGATTTCGTGTTTTAAAAATAAAGCCTGCCTGTGTAAAATTCATTTTTTCTTTTACAGAAATTGCGGCACTTTCATAAAAGTTTTGTTTGAGCCAGGAGATTCCGTTTGTATCGTTTTGTTTTTTGTAGATGTTAGTTAATGCTAACAGTGAAGACTGAAGGTTTGTATTTTCAGGTTTTTGCTCTGTCTGTGTAAAAAGGAATCGTTTATATTCGCCTTCTGCCTGAGAAAGAAAACCTTCCTCATAAAGAGAATCTGCAAAGGCTTTAAGAATGTCTGGTTCGTATGGAGAAGGTGTGTCAGTCGATTTTGAATTATTCTGAGCGTGAACTGCCAAGGCGAGTAAAATAATTAAAACGTATAAAAAATATTTTTTCATTTTGTCTCCATTTACTTCTTGTTTTTTGCGGGAACAGGGTCGTAATGCTTGCCGTTACTCAGCGTTTCATAAAGGCCTCTGCTGTGTTCTGTGTTTGTGCATCGCTTAAGGCGTTCTATTCCCTGGAAAAATCCTATGAATCCGTTTTGCGAAACTGCTTCAAGCATATATTGAGAGCAGGAAGGATAAAACGGACAGTTCGACATATCCTGGCTTGTAATATATTTTTTATAAAACTTAAAGGTTCCGCTTACAAGAACAGAAGGAATTGAAACTCTATATGTTGTTTGTTCTGGTTCTGCGGGGCCCTGAATTATTTTTGTGTTAGACAAATCCTTTTTTGCTGCGGTAATGCTTTGAAGCTGTGCATCCTCAATCAGGTTCACATAATCATTTTGCAACGGAATATTAAAGCTGATGTTTGAAAACTCAAGGAGGGTTGTCATCATAGGTTTTTCATCATTGTATGAAATTGAATTTATGGAAGTAGGGTAAGAAAATCCACCGGAACTTTTAAAATCACTAAGCGTTGTGTCTGTAACAAGTGAACTTGAATTAACAAACATCTGAAGCCTTGTGAAGCGTCCGTTTGCATCTGAATAGACATATATTTTATCGAGCGGCTGATCCTGCATATGGTAGCAGTCCCATTGTGAAATAATAGCTCCGTTTTCCAACCAGCGATCTGTAGGCCTGAAAAATGATTCTTCTAGTCCGTAATCAGTTTTAAACCAGTTTAAAAAGTCATTACATGTCTGCTCAAGAAAATCAGCATTTTCGGAAATCTCAATTATTGTATCTCCGTCGATTAAAAAAGCTCCGCTTTGATTTACATACATTGTCTGCTTTACAGGTGAAGTAATCTGGAAAACAAAAATATAAGGATTTTTATTATAGAAAATTGTTCCCGTTAATGTACTCTGAGAATTAGACGCGACGGCCTCATCAAGCAATTTTTCTGTACGTAAAAAATCAAGCTTCAAGGAAGCAATATTCCTCGAAGCCGAAAAAAGCGGGGTAACTAAAAAGAAAAAAACTGCACACAAAAGGTGCAGTGTATTTTTTTTATGGAACATAAATAGGAATCAACTGAAATCCATTTACCAGAACATTGCCAATGCTTTCTGTTGTGCAGCTTGAAGAACTTGTGCTTGAGCTGGAACTACATGCACTTTCAGAAGAAGATGATGAACTGCAGGCATCACTTGAAGAAGATACACAGGCATCGCCAGAAGCTTCTCCGCAGGATTCTCCACAACCTTCGGCACATCCTTCTGCAAGATTGTCAGAAAGAGTAGAACAACAGTTTGCAGATTCGTTTGTAAGATAATAAGCACCAATACAAATTCCAGCTGTAACAACAACACCCAAAACTACATAAGTAACAATAAGACCTGTTTTTTTGTGCTTATTAACAGTTGGCTCATCCTTGTAGTCATAGTCATAATCAGGGGCTTCATCTTCTTCGTCATCATCTGCAACAATAATGCGTTGAGTAGTTGTTTCAGAAGCGGCCATAGAAACTCTTGCTGCAGAAGAAGGTAAGCCTCCTCCAAAGCTTGAGAATGAATATGTTGCCGGCTGTGCAAATAAAGATGCAGAGAAACCGAATAATGCTAAAATAAGTGCAAAATGTTTGAATTTCATAGCAATATTTTACCCCCTTTAGGTGATTTTTTCAAGTTTACTCAACTTCTAATATAAAACCACCAAAAAGCCGATAAGTAACTATGTTATTGAAAAAAAATCGTAAAATCATTTTCTCGCTTGTGCTTTTTACTGCTTTTTTGCAGTCTATTGTTTATGCACAGGAAACCTCTGAAACTCAAAAAATCGTTTATACGCAAAAACAGAATGCAATGCGCATTAAAGCAGATGATATAAGATTAAAAGAAGAAAAAAACAAGGATGGTGAGCTTACAGGATATCATCTTTATGTACGAAAGATTAAAGGTGTGGAATCTGTTCTGCTCACAGAAACTACACGCGACCCTAATGGAAAGGCCGATAATTATGCATATCGTGCCCTTGAATATAATCCTATAAATGGAGATGAAATCCGCTATCTTGATGGAAAGCCTCTTGTTTCTGAAGGTGCAAAATACAGTCTTATAGATTCAACTACCGAAAAGGTTAGCGGGCTAGGAGACGCTTTTCATATTTTCATTCCGTTGAAGCTTGCTTATGGATATGAATGGAGCCGAAATGCAGTTATAGAAATTGGACGCGGAACCTTTATAAATATCAGAACCTTTGAAAAGCCTTATGCCGATTATACCGGTGAATATATGGATAGTCCTTTTATGTTTAATCTGGAGACTCGCCGACGTGCAAAGCCAAATCCTCCGCCTCCAGAGCCTCCTGTAGAAAAGGTTGTCCTTACAGATGATTATAATCCGGCCGCAAGTCAGAAGTTTGAAGAAATGTCTGATTTTATTGTTTATTCAAAGGGACCAGAAACAATTGTAGATGATATTCTTGAAGTACTTGAAGATATTGGCGACAAGGATAATCTTGATGTTGTATTTGCAATTGATGCAACAGGAAGTATGAAAAACGATATTGAAACCCTTAAAAAGGATCTGCTTCCAGCGTTGCTTAAGTCATTTGAAAAAACAAAGGGTGCCCGATTCGGTTTACTTTTCTACCGCGATTATGGTGATAACTTTAACTACAAGGGACTTCCTGTAAAGTTCTTTGGATTTACAGATAATCTTAATTCCTTTAACAAAAATCTCAATTCAATCCGTATTATTGGAAAAGAGGGTGGAGATATTCCTGAAGCTGTTTATGAGGCTATTTATTCTTCTACAGAATTCTATAACTGGCGCTGGGGTGCTACACGAAGAATAATCCTTATTGGAGACGCAGAACCTCATCCAAAGCCACGCGGACTTGGAAAATATTCTAAAGACTATGTAATGGGTCTTGCTGAGTCAAAAGATATTAAAGTAAAGGCAATTCTTTTACCAAGTGATTAATCAGGCTTTGATTAATCCGGGATTTTAGCCATTTCGATATTAGCCAGTTTTTTGTAGGCAGGTGGAAGCGAGCCTGCTGGTGCATAATCATAAAGCTCAAGAATCTCATCTAAGGCCGAACGTGCCTTTTCATAATTCTTTCTCTTTATATAAAGATGTGCAAGCTCATATTTTGCTTCGATATAAGTAATTGTATCATCACCGTAACGGTCGATTGTAGCCTGATAATATGCCTCTGCTGATTTATAGTCGGCATTGTCAAAACAAACCTGTCCTTTCTGCAAAAGCTGAGGGGCGGTTAAATCTTCTGGAATATCTTTTACTGTTCTGCAGGAAATTGCTGTAACTGCTAAAGCTCCTGCAAGGATAAATGTGCAAATTAATGAAGTAATCTTTTTCATAATTAAATAATACAAAAAAAACAGTAGATAGGCAATGAAAAAATGATGTATAATAAGGTTAATGAAAAATAAAGTTAGTTTTATGTTTTTTGCGATTCTTCTTGTGCTTTGTCTATTGTTTACTGGTTGTGCAAGTACAGGTGACGGTAATGCAAAAAATGTTGATGATTTACCCGAAGAACCGCCTCTTTTTTCAGACTGGCAGTACAAGGGGTTTGGACAGGAGTATCCTGTTTGGGCCGAAGAAGTTTTAAAAGAAGGGGCCTCATCAACAATATCAATTCAGTTTGGTCAAAATCTTGATATGCTGATCCCTCATGAGGAATTGGAATCAAATGTGATTTCTGAAATCTGGGTGTATATTGACCCTTATTATGAAGAATATGAAGAACGATATGCATATATAACCCTTCGACGGGCTCAGGGACCGCAACTTGATACTCAGGGACCGCAGGGAATGGAGGAATAATATGAAAGTTTTGGTAATTGGTGGCGCAGGTTATATTGGAAGCCATGTTGTAAAAGAAATGATGAAGGCAGGACATAAGGTTACTGTATTTGATAATCTTTCGAGCGGTTTGCGTTGCAATCTTTTTCCGCAGAATGATTTTATTTATGGAAACATCCTTATTCCGGCAGATTTAGACGCTGCTTTTTCACAGGGTTTTGATGCTTTTGTTCACCTTGCGGCATTTAAGGCTGCGGGCGAAAGCATGTTCCTGCCAGAAAAATATAGTGTAAATAATATTACAGGTACATTAAACATCATGAATGCAGCTGTAAAATATAACTGTAAAAAAATGATTTTCAGTTCTTCGGCTGCAGTTTTTGGTGCGCCCGAATATCTTCCAATTGATGAAGATCATCCAAAAAATCCTGAAAATTACTATGGTTTTACAAAGCTTGAAATTGAACGCTTTATGGGCTGGTACGATAAACTTAAAGGACTTCGTTTTGCAGCTTTGCGATATTTTAATGCAGCAGGTTATGATCCTGATGGAGAAATCCGTGGACTTGAACAAAATCCTGCAAACCTGTTGCCTCGTGTAATGGAGGTTGCAGCTGGCATGAAGCCTGGTATGAAGGTTTTTGGAACTGATTATGATACACGCGATGGAACTTGTATCCGCGATTATGTTCATGTTACAGATCTTGCTCGCGCTCATGTTATGGCTCTGGATTATATTACAAAAAATGATAAGAGCCTTGCCTTGAACCTTGGAACAGAAAACGGAACAACAGTAAAAGAAATTATTGATGCCGCAAGAAAGATTACCGGTAAAGAAATTCCTTCTGAAGATGTTGAACGTCGTCCTGGAGACCCTGCCTGCTTATATGCAACTTCAAAGCTTGCAAAAGACCTTTTGGGCTGGGAACCAAAATACAGCGATGTTGAAACTTTGGTAAAGACAACCTGGGAAGTATATAAATAAATGAACGCGAAAGAATTTCTGACCAATAATACTCAAAAAATTGTCGAGCTTCAGACCTTGCTTACAGGCATTCCTGCAATTGCACCTGAAGGTGGTGGCGATGGTGAAACAAAAAAATGTGATGCGCTTGAAGCCTGGCTCAAGGAAAATGGATTTAACGATATTCAGCGTTTTGAAGCTTCTGATTCACGCGTAAGCTCTGGCAAAAGGCCGTCGCTTGTAATAACAATTCCTGGTAAAGATGATTCTAAAAATGTATGGGTTATGGCTCATATTGATGTTGTTCCAACCGGGGATTTGTCTCTTTGGAAAACAGATCCATGGAAGGTTGAAGCAAAAGACGGAAAGCTTTATGGCCGAGGAGTAGAGGATAACCAGCAGGGATTATGTTCTGCAGTTTTTGCGGGGCTTTATCTTTTGAAAAACGGAATTGTTCCTGCTAATACAGTAAAGCTTCTTCTTGTTGCCGATGAAGAAAATGGAAGCGAATATGGCGTAAAATGGCTTATGAAAAATACAAAGCTATTTAATAAGCAGGATCTTATTCTTATTCCAGACGGCGGTGACAGTCTTGGTCAGACAATTGAAATTGCAGAAAAAAATCTTTTGTGGCTTAGTGTTCACGTTATGGGAAAACAAACTCACGGCTCAAGACCAGATAGCGGTGCAAATGCATGTCTTGCGGCCTGTGCCCTTAGCCTTGAGCTTCATAAGCTTGAACAGATTTTTAATAAACACGATTCGCTTTTTGAACCAGACTATTCTACATTCCAGCCTACAAAGCGCGAAAAGAATGTTGACAGCATAAATATAATCCCAGGTGAAGACTGGTTTTGTATGGATTGCCGAATCCTTCCATGCTATGCACTTTCTGAAGTTCTTGCAAAGGTTGATGAAGCCTGCCGTAAGATTGAAGCAGAGTATGACGTAAAGGTTGAATATACAACTCCACAAAAATCAGAAAGTCCTGCTACTCCTGTGGGGTCTGAAGTTGCACAAAAGCTTGCCGGTGCAATCAAGAAGGTACACGGCTTAGACGCACGCTTTATAGGAATTGGCGGAGGCACTGTTGGTGCAGAGTTCCGTCGTGAAGGCTATAACGCAGTCGTCTGGAGTACCCTTGATGACCAGGCCCACCAGCCGAATGAGTATTGTATCGTAGAGAATCTTATTAAAGATGCGGAAACTCTTATAGAGATGTTTAACGAATCTTAAAGAAGATTCCGAGCATTGCACATGTAATCAAAATCTGCATGATCATGAATTTGATAAGAACCTGTGTTGGAGACCAGCCACGGTTTTTGCGCATATGGTCATGTAGTGGGAATCTTATATTTTCGAAAATCTTGATTTTGAAGAAGCGGAGGAGTGCAACCTTTAAAAGACCCATACCTCCGTTTACAAAAATGATTGAGCTTGTTGCTAAAATCAGGAAAGGGTTACCGCTAATCATTACACATACACCAATAAAAAATCCGAGAGCGCGGCTTCCGGCATCACCCATAAGACATTTACTAGGAAAAGCGTTGAGCCACAAATATCCCATTACAACTCCAGCCATTGCAAAAAGCATGATTGCCCAGTTTGCACCACTTGGAAAATGAGGAAGCAACAGGTATGCAGAAATATCAACGTGACCAAGAACAAAATAGAAAACTGCACCAAGAGTCAAAAGCGCAATTAAAACAAGTGTTGCAGAAAGACCATCAACACCGTCTGTACAGTTTGTTGTATTTATAGATGCCCAGATCATTACAGTACAAAGAATAATATAAACAACTGGATGTACTGTAATAAGGTTTGGTGTAAATGGAAGCCAGAATTTTACAATTCCGTCTGGAGAAGATTGTTTTAAGCCATAATACAAAACAAAAGCAGCGGCAACACTCAAAATCAAATCGAGTGCACCCTTAAGATATTCACCCCAGGAAGTAATGCTGCGGTCATCAAGATAGCCAGTGAGCATTGTAAGCCATGTAAGTGCAAGAATGGCACCGCGTACCCAGGTCATTGGAACTAATAAAAGGCACAAAACTGTAAAGATAGAAATAAAAACAATTCCGGCACCTGTTGGTTTTCCTTTGGCGGCTTCGGCATTGTCTTTTAATGTGAATTCGCGGCCACGGTCATGAGGAAGCTTATCAAAAAACTTTGGAATTAATTTATAGGCTGCAAAGTATCCTGAATAAAGTGCAACTGCAATAAGAACTGCATAAGAACATAAAAGTCTGGCAGGACCCCAGAATTGCTGTAAATATTGACCTAAGTAAAAAATCATAAAAGCCTTCTATATAAAATAATATTTGCGCACTAGTTTACCGTAATTCAAAAATAAAATCAGTAACTTATGTGCGGCATATTTGTAAAAATCATCGAAATTAAATGAT
>JAEEGL016916005.1_pt1 | contig 14201 bp, 11 predicted proteins | sample 9134231 | NCBI WGS metagenome assembly JAEEGL01 (sample SAMN16246548, study PRJNA631951) | gut metagenome | biome: gut microbiome; feature: rumen; material: fiber-attached | host: Bos | place: Iran: Karaj | collected 2018-10 | reverse complement strand
TCACCATCATGAAGATGGAGGTCAAGAAGCTTTTCAAGAAGGAAATGCAGGAAATGATCACCATTCGCAAGAAGTCAGAGCCCATGGGCACGCCCATCATCAAGGTCAAGGCTGACGAGAAATACTGGGAGGGCTACAAGTCCCAGCTGCAGAAGTTCTGCAAGAAAAACCGGGTGAATTTCGTCGACATGACCAACATGCCCGCTCCCGGCGCTCCTGACGCCCAGCCGCCCCATACCTGAAAAGCGACAAAAGAGAAAGCGCGCAGCGGATCATCCGATCCGCTGCGCGTTTTTTTCCGCTCCATTCCCGTTTCGTCATTCCGCGTGCTTTTCCGCGAGCTTCACCAGCAGTTCGACGATTTTCCGCATCTGGGGCACAGAGGCGAATTCAAAGCGCCCGTGGCAGTTCCCGCCGCCGGTGCAGAGGTTGGGGCAGGGGATCCCCATGTGGGTGAGCATGGCCCCGTCTGTGCCGCCCCGGATGGGGGTAATCCTGGGAGTGATGCCCAGCTCCTCCATGGCCGCCTTCGCCTTGTCCACGATCTCCATGCGGGGGAGTATCAGTTCTTTCATATTATAATAGGAATCGAGCACTTCCGTCTCACAGGTCCCCGGGCCATATTTGCGGTTGAGAAACTCGCCGCAGGCCCGGAAGAATGCCTTCTTCTCCGCGAATTTGGCCTTGTCGTGGTCACGGAGGATATATTCCGCCTCGGCCCTCTCCACGTCGCCTCTCAGGGCGCAAAGGTGGTAGAAGCCCTCGTAACCCTCTGTATACATGGGGTCTTGGGCTGCGGGCAGCAGGCTCTGGAACTCCATGGCCATGAGCAGGGCGTTGCGCATGGTGTTCTTGGCGCTGCCGGGGTGGATGCTGCGGCCGTGGACGGTGAGCTTCCCGGAGGCTGCGTTGAAGTTTTCATATTCCATGCCGCCCAGGGGACCGCCGTCCACCGTATAGGCAAAGTCCGCGTGGAAGCGCTTCAGGTCGATTCGCGCCGTGCCGCCGCCCACCTCCTCGTCGGGAGTGAAGCAAATCAGGAGATTCCCGTGCGGGATTTCAGGATTCGTCAGCAGGCTCTCCGCCATGGCCATGATCTCCGCCACGCCCGCCTTGTCGTCGGCCCCCAGCAGAGTGCTGCCGTCTGTGACCACCAGGTCTTCGCCGGCAAAATCTTTCAGGAAGGGAAAGTCCCGCGGACTGAGAATGTATTTTCCGTCGCCCCCCAAATCGATATCCTCGCCCGTAAAGCGCACGACGCGGGGCTTCACCTCCGCGCCGCTGACGGCACTGGAGGTGTCCATGTGGGCCATAAAGCCGACCGTGGGCGCGGTTTTTCCTGCGGGCAGATTGGCGGGGACGGAGGCATACACATAGCAGTATTCCTCGTCCAGGGTCACGTCGGAGGCGCCCATGGCCCGCAGCTCCTCCGCCAGGAGCCTTGCCAGGTCGAACTGCTTCTCCGTGCTGGGGTGCCGTCCGTTTTCCTCCGACTGGGTGTCGATCTTCACATACCGCAGAAAGCGGTCAAGTACGTCTTCCATCGCGATGCCTCCTGTGCCCCAAAGGGCGGTTTTATTCATTATTCCCGTCTTTCGCTAGTTTGTCAAGGGGCGGACGATTGACTTCGGCCCCGGAAAGCACTATGATGATAACAATCATTCAGCTGGAGGAACGACATGGAACGAACGACGGAAGAACTGACCGGCGAGCTTCGCACGCTGGTTGCCAAAATGCTGGCCTACAGGCACGCCCAGGGCGTATTATACTATGACGCCGCCACCATCGCCCCGCCGGGCGGAGCGGAAGACAGGGGGAAGACCCTGGCAGTCCTTTCTGAGGTGAGCTATGAGCTGGAGGCCGGGGAGACGACCGGAAAGCTCCTTGCCGCGCTCATGGAGAGGAAGGAAGAGCTGGACGCCGTCACCCGCCGGGAGGTCTCGGTGATGTGGCGGGATTACGAGCGTACGAAGAAGATCCCCAAGGAGGAGTATATCGCCTACAACGTGCTGCTGAATGAGGCGGACGCCGTCTGGCACAAGGCCAAGACGGAGAGCGACTGGCCTGCCTGCCGGCCATATATGGAGAAGATCGTGGAATTCAATAAAAAGCTGGCCGGCTGGCTGGAGCCGGAGAAGAAGCCCTACGACGCGCTGCTGGACCAGTATGAGCGGGGCCTCACGATGGAGACACTGGACGCCTTCTTCGCCGTGCTGAAGGAACGGCTGGTGCCCCTCATCCGCCGGATTGCGGAGAAGGAGCAGCCTGACTGCGCCTTTATCCACCGGGAGTATCCCATCGAGCAGCAGCGGAAGCTCTCCGACTGGCTCATGGCAGCCATCGGAATCGACAGGGAATACTGCTCCATAGGGGAGACGGAGCATCCCTTCACCGACAATTACTCCAAACACGATGTGCGCATCACCACCCACTACTACCTGGATGACCCCCTGTCCAGCCTGTTCAGCGTGGTGCACGAGGGCGGCCACGCCCTTTATGAGCTGCACACCGGGGACGAGCTGCAGGATACCCTGCTGGCGGAGGGCGCTTCCATGAGCATCCATGAGAGCCAGAGCCGCTTTTTTGAAAACATCATCGGCCGCAGCCGCGGCTTCACCCGCAATCTGCTGCCGAAGCTGCAGGAGCTGTTCCCGGAGCAGATGAAGGGCGTCACGGAGGAGATGCTGTATCGGGTCGCCAACGTTGCCTCGCCCGGTCTCATCCGCACGGAGGCGGACGAGCTGAGCTATTGCCTCCATGTGATGCTGCGATATGAGCTGGAAAAGCAGCTGATGGACGGCACTCTGGCAGTGGCCGACCTTCCCGAAGCCTGGAATGGGAAGGTGAAGGAATACCTGGGCCTGGACGTGCCGGATGACCGGCGGGGCGTGCTGCAGGACAGCCACTGGTCCGGCGGCGCCATCGGTTATTTCCCCTCCTATGCACTGGGCTCCGCCTACGGTGCGCAGCTGCTGGCGAAGATGAAGGAAACCGTGGACGTGGACGAGGCCGTGGCCTCCGGGGACCTGACGCCCATTCTGAACTGGCTGACGGAGCGCGTCTGGAGCAAGGGATGCCTGTACGATCCCATGGAGCTTTTTGAGCAGGCCGCCGAAGCCCCCTTCGACGCAAAGTACTATACCGACTATTTAAAAGAAAAGTATTCCGAGCTCTATGGCATTTGAAACGCCTTGGAAATCCGGCGATGGCAGAAAGTGCAGAACGGCTTTGGAAAGAGCCCGTGAAATTCGTCGCTTTCCCTGTTCTGCTGCTGACGGCGGCGGGATGCTCCGCCCCGGCCCAGGGCGGGCACCGGCTGCGCCGGCTTCTTTCTGCCTCCCGTCAAATCCGGTTCGGGCCGGTGCTCTCATCTGATACTATCCGGAAGGCGAGGGAAACGTGGCATGAAAAGAAAAGCGCCCATACTCGTAACGGCGCTGCTGCTGGCGCTGGCCGCGGCGTCCTGCATCTTCGGCGTCAGCCGCGGAGAATTGAATACCGTCAGGGCAAAAGCGGTTCAGGTCTGCCTGGAATGCATAGGGATCGGCTGATATGAGGGGAAAGCGTATTCCCGCCGTGCGCAAGGCGGTACAGCTGGGCTGGGGCCTCCTGACCAACGCCTATGTCACCGGGTTCCTGAAGGGCACGGTTTACCGGGGACCGCTGAAGAATTTCTGCGTCCCCGGCATGAACTGCTATTCCTGTCCCGGCGCCCTGGGCTCCTGTCCCATCGGCGCGCTGCAGGCCCTTTTTGACGGGCGGAGGCGGAAGTTCGCCTTTTCCGTGGTGGGTTATCTGGCTGTCCTGGGTTTGCTGGTGGGGCGATTCATCTGCGGCTGGCTCTGTCTTTTCGGATTGATCCAGGAGCTGCTGTTCAAGATCCCCCTGCCGAAGCTGAAGCTTCCGAAGCGGGCGGACCGGGTCCTGCGGTATTTGAAATACGCGGTGCTGCTGGTCCTGGTGTTCGGCCTGCCCTTCTTCTGGCGCAATAAGCTGGGAATCGGAGAGCCCTTCTTCTGCAAGTATCTCTGTCCCGTGGGTACTCTGGAGGGCGGCGTGCCTCTGGTGCTGCTGCAGGAGCAGCTGCGCTCTGCCGTGGGATTCCTCTTCCGCTGGAAGTTCGCCCTTATGACGCTGGTGCTTCTGAGCTCCGTCTTTATCCATCGCCCCTTCTGCAGGTATCTCTGCCCCTTGGGGGCCTTTTACGCCCTGTTCCAGAAGCTCAGCCTTCTGCGCATGAGGCTGGACGGCGAGAAGTGTGTTTCCTGCGGAAAATGTGAAGCATCCTGCCCCATGGACGTGCGTGTCACCAAAGACCCCAACAGCGCCGAGTGCATCCGCTGCGGCGCCTGCATCCGCGCCTGCCCTGCCGGCGCCCTGTCCTTTTCCGGCGGGAAGGTGAAGCTGAAGGATCCGACTTCGGGCCTGTCGAAAAAAGAGATCAATTGACATACAGGAGGAGAAATGAGCATGCTGACGCTGGAGAAGATCAACGGCATCGGAAAGGAGCTGGAGGAGCTGTTCTGCCTTCGCACGGCCCCCATGGCCATCCGGCTGATCGACCGGGACGAGGTGCCGGAGGGCTGCAGGCAGCCTTCTGCCGAGGGCATCCACTATGCGCTTTGTCAGGCGCTGGCCTTTGTGCGCAGGACCCGCAACCATCTGGCCATTTTCCCGGAGGATCACTGGTGCCTCTGGCCGGTCATCAATTTCCGCCTGCGGACTCTGGACGAGGCGGACAAGAAATATGTGGGCAGCGGCTATTTTATCCGGGATCCCCAGGTGAGCTACCGGCATTTCTGTGAGAAATTCCCCTATATCAAGGAGGAAAAGAAGAAGGACGGGATGGCCGTCGCTCCCTTGGAGAGCTGCCGGTTCCTGCCCGAGGCCGTCATGATCTACTGCGAACCAAGCCAGCTGAGGCAGCTGCTCATGGCCGCGAAGTATCACACCGGGGAGATCACCCAGGCCTGCCTGGATACCTGCGATTCCTGCGGCGCGGCTCTGGTGCCGGTTCTGAACGGCGATATGCCCTACAACCTGTCCATGCCGGACGCAGGGGAATATGAGCGCAGCCTCTGCGGGGAGAACGAAATGATCTTCACCCTCTCCGGGGATATGCTGGCGGATTTCGTCCAGGCGGCCCGGGACCTGAAGCGGGCGGGCTTCGGCTACAAGGAATTGGCCTACGATATCCGGCCCGACTATGCCCGGCCCAAATTCTACAACGATATGTTTGCCAAATGGGGTCTGGATACCGGGGTGGAGTGGATTCCCGGCAAACGCTGAAACGGTGCGGGGCCGTTTGAAAACGGCCCCGGCTCCATGTTTCCTGCGGCTCCAGCCGCTGCTTTCCCCAGTGCGGGCATATCTCCGGGCGCGGTGCAGTTTGAGCTGCAGCGCGCCCTCAATCTTCCAGGACCCGGCAAATCAGGCGCTCGGTCTCCTGGGAAACGGCCCCGAAATCGATACCGGGACGGGAAATCTCCTCCAGCCGGTCGTGACTCTCCTTGGCCAGGACCAGCTCGGCCTGCGCCTTATCCAGCAGGGCCTGGCGCAGCTTCTCCAGCTCCCTGCGCTCCGCCTTCTCTGCCTCCGAGGGCACGGGCCCCAGCTTATCCAGGCGGATGTGGCGATCGCCGTCACCGGTGGTGATGCCCAGGCCCAGCTCCGGCAGCAGCAGGTGGGCGATGCGCTCCGTATTCCGCGGCCGGGGACAGAGGACCACTTCCTTTCCGCGGGCCAGAGCGGCGGCGAGATAGGCGCGGAAGAATTCCTCCGTCCGCTCCCCGCTCCCGGAAAGGGCGATGAGGCGGGGGGCCAGGGCCCGTCTGGTTTCCTCCAGGGTGACGGTGCCGCGGAAGGTGAATGCGTCGGTGAAGAAGCGCCGGAGAGAGCCGTCGCCCCGTCCTCTGCCCAGTGTCCTGGCCGCCAGAGCGTCGGCCCGCCGCCGGACGGCGTCCAGGGTCTCGCCCCTGCAGCGGGGGATTTCCTCCAGGCTGCCCGCAGCGGCCAGCCAAGCGTAGGCCTTCCGATAATGCTCCTTACAGGAGGCGTCCCAGACCTCCAGACCCTGAACGGCGGAGGTGTAGCAGCAGCTCAGGTCCACGTAGAAGCCCCTTTGTCCCACCAGGGACGGCTCCAGAACGTGGGGAGAGGTGCCGTCAAAAACGGCGGCGCCCTTTTCCGGCAGGATGACCCCGTCCAGGGAATCCGGGTCGCCGGAGCAGAGGACGGTGATCACCTGCAGCCCGGCTGCCCGGGCGCGCTCTGCCAGCCGCTTCATCATCGTTGATTTCCCGCAGCCGGGGCTGCCCTTGATCACGTAGAGCCGCCGCATCGCCGGACTCCCGGTGAATTCATCGTATAAGGAGCGGAAGCCACGGCCGGTGTTCGCTCCCAGAAATATGGTGATATCTTTCATACAATGCCCTCCGAATGCGGATTCTATCCCAGATTATGCCGCAGCACGACCGGGGGTGACGGTTGAAAAGCGGCAGCGGATATGGTAGAATCGGCTGAATCCACGGAGGAGGAAGACCATGCGTAAAAAATGGATGTGGCCTGCGCTCTGCCTGCTGCTCCTGCTCGGCCTCCTGGCCGGAACGGCGGCGGCCGGGGCGGAGGATCCGCTGATTTCGGTCAGCTACCTTTATCATACGGTCCTGGTCCGGCTGCAGGAGACCTTTGACAGCGAGACGGCAGACGGCCTGATTGCCCTGTCAGACAGCTATGACGCAAGGCTGGAGGCGATTCCTGCGCCGGAGGAAAGCCGGTGGGACCGGGCCGTGGGCTATGCGGCCCTTCGCCTGGGGGACGGGGGCAGCGTGCACCTGGCGCAATTCGGGAAGCTCGTGCTGACGGAAGGGAGCGCCCGCCTGCACATCCTCAGCGGAGAAGTGATCGACCTGGCCGGAGGCCGACTGTGCGCCGACGGGGAGCTGCTCATACCGGAGCACCGCTATTTCACGGCGGAGGAATCGGAGGCCCTGGTCCGCATCTATGCGGAGGAAGCTCTCTGCCTTGTGGAGGGGAACTATCAGGCGGAGGACGCGGGGAGCTTTGAGACGGAGGAGCGCTTCGTGGATTTGGACGGGCACTGGGGCCGCGGCCAAATACTGGCCCTGGCGGAGGTCGGGCTGGTCAACGGCATGGACGCCCACCACTTCGAGCCGGAGCGGAAGGTGACCCGGGCCATGTTCGTTACGCTGCTGGGCAGGATTTTCGGGCTTTACGAGGATTTCACGGCCCCCATCCGCTTCAGCGACGTACAGGAGGGAGACTGGTTCGCACCCTATGTGACCTGGGCTTCCCTCAGCGGGATCGTCAACGGCTATGACGACGGGACCTTCGGGCCCGACCTGGAGATCACCCGGGAGCAGATGGCCTTGATCCTGATCCGCTACTGTGAAGCATATGACCGTCGCCTGCCGGAGACGGAGGACGCTCCCGCCTTCACCGACGAGGAGCGCATCAGCCCCTGGGCGCTGGAGGCGGTGCTGCGGGCCCGGCGCTGCGGCCTCATCAACGGCCGTGACGACGGGAGCTTCGACCCCACGGGAACGGCTACGCGGGCGGAGATGTGCGCCGTGATGGCGCGGCTCCTGGAAAAAACGAAGGAAACTGGAAGTGACGGAAATGACGATACATGAGAAGATCAGCGCCTGGGTCGACGCCCGGCGGGAGGACTACCTGCGGGATGTGGGCCGCCTGGTGGCCATCCGCAGCGTGGGCGGCGAAGCGAAGGAGGGCATGCCCTTCGGAGAAGGCCCGGCGGCTGCCCTTGCGGAGGCCGTGAAGCTTGCCGGAGAGCAGGGCTTCGCCGTGAAGGACTACGACGGCTATGTGATGACCGCCGATCTCATCGCGGGGGAGACGGTGCTGGATATCCTGGCCCATCTGGACGTGGTGGGCGAGGGGGATGGCTGGGAAACGGACCCCTACACCGCCGTTGAAAAGGACGGCTGCCTGTACGGACGGGGGACCGACGACGACAAGGGCCCCGCCGTGGCCGCCATGTACGCCATGGCCTGCGTCCGGGCTGTGGCGGGCTCCCAGCTGAAAAAGAATGTCCGGCTCATCCTGGGGACGGATGAGGAGAGCGGCTCCCGGGACATCCGATACTATTATGCGAGGGAGAAGTGCGCCCCCCATACCTTCTCGCCGGACGCAAATTTCCCCGTGATCAACACGGAGAAGGGCGGCTTTGTGGGCTCCTTCCGCCGTTCCTGGGCCGGGACGGACGCCCTGCCCAGGGTCGCCGCCCTCGACGGAGGCTACCGCATCAACGTTCTCCCGGCGGATGCCTCCGCCCGGGTGCTGGGCCTGCGCCGGTCGGAGCTTGAGCGCATATGCACGCCTCTGGCAGAGGCGCTGGGCGTCACCCTGACGGTCACGGAGGAGGGGGAGGGCGCGGTCCTCGCCGTACGGGGCCTGGCGGCTCACGCCTCCACCCCCGAGCAGGGGCGCAACGGCATCACGGCGCTGATTTCCATCCTCTGCGCGCTGCCCCTGGCGGCCTGCCCCTCCACGGAGGCCCTGCATGCGCTGGCGAAGCTCCTGCCCCATGGGGACGGCGAGGGGAAGGCGCTGGGCATCGCCATGGCGGACGAACTCTCCGGGCCGCTGACCCTTGCCTTCAGCCTCTTCAGGATGACGGAGGAGGGCTGTGAGGGTTCCTTCGACAGCCGCGTGCCCCTCTGTGCCGGGGAGGCCAACTGCCGCGCCGTGGCGGAAAAGCGCTTTTCGGAGGCCGGCTTCCGCTTCTCCGGAGAGATGCGCCCGCCCCACCATACGCCGGGGGACAGCTCCTTTGTGGAAGTGATGCTCCGCAGCTATGAGCATTACAGCGGCAGAAAGGGCGAGTGTCTCGCCATGGGCGGCGGCACCTATGTCCACGGGATCCCCGGCGGCGTGGCATTCGGAGCCGCCATGCCGGATTTCCAATCCAATCTCCACAGCGCCAATGAGCGGATGAACATCGCAGATATGCTCACCGCAATCAAGATCTTCGCCCAGGTTATTTACGAGCTTTGTACCTGACGCTGAACAGAATCGGGGCCCGCAGGCGGCTGAGCAGCCTGCGGGCCCCGGTGTTTTTCGATCCTATGGCTCGGTGAAGTGGATGTGGCTGTGGATGTGTTCGGAGCAGAAGCAGTGGTAGCCCACGCACTGGGAGCAGTAGCGGAATTCAAGCTCCGGGTATTCCGTGTCCGTCTTTCCGCAGACGGCGCATTTGCGGGTGTAGGTTTGGGCGTTCTGCCTGTACTCCGAGCGGCGCCGGTTCCTGCGGAACTGTCGGGCCTGCCCGCGGTTGCGCATCATGAAGAGCTTCAGGGAGGCGATCATGCTGCTGCCGCAGAAAAGGAAGCAGTTGGCAAAGCCGACGAGAGGCAGCAGAGTCCGACCGAGGACCATCATCACGAGGTAATAAGCGGCCTCAAACCAGGCCAGCCATTTTACCTTGACGGGAATGAAAAAGAACAGCATGACCTGATTGTCCGGCCATAGGGTGGCGTAGACAAAGAACATGGAAAGGTTGAGATAGTGACTCGGGATGATGAGCGTCCGCCCGGTGATGAGGCTGGCCAGGATCCCATAAACGATGGTGATGGCCATGCCGCAGAGATAGTAAATGGTGAATTTGCCTGCGCCCCAGGCACGCTCCAGCGTGCTGCCGATCATGTAATAAAAATACAGCTCGATGATCAGCCAGATGCCAGCTGTGCGCGGAACGAAGATGAAGGTGATGAGGCGCCATACCTCGCCCTTCAGCAGCCGGTCCGGGACCAGGCACAGATACCAGGCCAGCATCCCGGTCCGGTCCATCAGGGAGAAAAGATAGACCAGGGCGTTGCCGATGATGAGATAGAGCATCAGCCGGTGAATGCCGAAATTGGGGTGCTTGTAGAGAAAACGGCTGACGCCGCGGTTAAAACGATCCAAAAGCTTCATAGTTCCTGCCTCCGCGAACCATTCTACATGATTCTTGCCGGATTGTCCACGGAAGAAACGAAACATCATAACCGTAAACAGAAAATTTACACTTTCCAGAGGCCTTTCCCTGTGCTATAATGGGTAGACATGATAACATAGGAGCATTATCGGAGCTGAGCATGGCAGAGAACATAAGGGAAGCGGAAGACCGGGTCGAGGGAAAGAACGCCGTGATGGAGGCCCTGAAGGCCGGGCGACCGCTGGACAAAATCTATATCGCGCGGGGCGAGCAGGACAAGGCCCTGCGATTCATCGCGCAGAAGGGCAGGGCCGCAGGGGCTGTGATTTCTGAGGTGGACCGGCGCAAGCTGGACGCCATGAGCGCGACCCACGCCCACCAGGGGGTCATTGCCGTGGCCGCCGTCCGCGAATACGTCACCGTGGCCGATATCCTGGCCCTGGCGCGGGAGCGGGGCGAAGCGCCCCTCATCGTGGTCTGCGACGAGATTTCCGACCCCCACAATCTGGGAGCCATCATCCGAACCGCCGAGTGCGCCGGGGCCCATGGCGTCATCATCCCGAAGCACCGCAGCGCGGGCGTCACTGCCGTGGTGGAAAAAACCTCTGCCGGGGCTGTGGAGCATATGGCTGTGGCCCGAGTGGGAAATCTGACCGCCGCCCTCAAGGAGCTGCAGGAGGCGGGCGTCTGGATTTTCGGGACGGCGGCGGACGGGGACAAGCGTCTCTGGGAGGCGGACCTGAAGGGGAGCGCCGCCCTGGTCATCGGCTCAGAGGGCAGCGGCATGTCCCGCCTGACGAGGGAATCCTGCGATTTCCTCGTATCCATCCCTCTGCGGGGAAGGGTGACGTCGCTCAACGCTTCCAATGCGGCCGCCGTGGTGCTGTTCGAGGCCGTGCGGCAGAGACTGGGCTGAACAAATCATCAAGAAGGGAAACGTATGTCGGAGCAGAGCACTGAAAAACTGAATAGTTCGGAAGCGCCTGCCGAGACGTATACCCTCGCTTCCATCCTCTCGGAGTACAAATCCGAGGCATTCATCCGCAACGAGCGCCGCCTGAGCAAGGAGGAGCTGGAAAAGCGAGCGGATGAGATCATCCGTGAAATGAAGCGCAGCGTGGAGGTAGAGCTGGAGGAGCCCGCGGCGGAGAATGCTTCTCCCGAGACTGCGGCGGAGGCGCCCCCTGTTCCCGCGTCGGAAACGAAAACCGCTGCGGAGACGGCGCACGCACCCGCGGCCCCGTCGGCCCCACCGCCTGCGGCCCTGCCGGCCCAGCCGCCCGCGGAGACTTCTGAGGAGGAGCGTCCTTCGACGGAAGCTTCGGCGCCGGAGAAAAGACCGGCGAGGGAAAGAAGGCGTTTCACAAGGCGACAGCCCGCCGGGGATGAGCCTGCCCCCGAGCCTGTGCCTGCCCCGAAAGCGGGACCGGCGCACGAGGAAAAGGCGGCGCACGAGGAAAAGGCGGCGCACGAGGAAAAGGCGGCGCACGAGGAAAAATCGGCGCCCGAGGAAAAACCGACAACAGAAGCGGCGCCAAAGGAGCGTCCGGCCTCTCCGGAGCATCCGGAGGCGGGACGTCCCGAGAGGAAGCATCCGGAGGCGGAAAGAAAAGAACCGGAAAGACTGGAGCCGGAAAGACTGGAGCCGGAACCGGAAGAAGAACAGCCGGAAGAAACGAAAGAGGAAACGCAGGGACAGCAGCCGCCGTACCGGGATGAGCCGGAGTCGGAAGAGGACGAAGCGGAGGCGGCGCGGCGGGAGGCTCTGCTCGAGGCACAGAGGCAAGCCCAAAGGGAGGCCCAGAGGGAAGCGCAGTGGGAGGCCCGGCGGGAAGCCGCGGAACGCAGGCGCCTGAAAAGGGAAGCGCGGGAAGAGCGTAACCGGCGCAGACGGGAGCTGCGGGAGGAAGAGGCCGCCAGGCGCAGGGAAGAGAAGCTGAAAGAGCCGGAACCCCGTCCGGAGCCGACCCCTGAGGAGGCTGCGAAGCAGTTCGCCTTCGGCGTTGCTTCTCTTCGCCACAGGATGTTCCCTGCGTTTATCCTCTGCGCCCTGATGACCGGGCTGCTCCTGCTGAGCGGCGCGGAGGCGGGACCGGAGGTGCTCCGGGAGGGGAAGACCCTTCTCATCCTACTGGCGGCCATGCAGCTGGCAGTCATGCTGCTGGGCATCGACGTGCTGTCCAAGGGCGTGACAGACCTCATGACGGCCCGGCCCGGCTGCGAGACGATGACCCTCCTGGCGAATATCGCCGCGGTGATAGATGCGGTGCTGATGATATCCGGAAGAGGAGAGGACCTCGGCGCGCCCTACTGCGTGACAGCGGCCCTGTCCCTGGCCTTTGCCCTATGGGGCACGTGCTGCCGCCGCAGCGCATTCCGGGAGACGATTCGTGCCATGCGCTTGGCCAGCGTCCCCACCGTCGTCACGGCGGAGGACAAGCTTGCGGAGGAGGGCAGCATCCTCAACAAGAAGCTGGGCTCTCCCAAAGGCTTTCTTCTGCGCTGCACGGAGACGGATCAGGCTGAGCGCGTCTACCGCAGAGTGACACCCCCCGCCCTGCTGCTGCTGATCATCCTGGCCCTGGCCGCTGCTTACTTGTCCGGGACCGGTGCGGTGGTTCACTGTCTTGCAGCGCTCAGCTGTGCCGCAGCGGCCTTCACCGCCACCCTGGTCTTCGCCCGCCCATTCCTCCTGATTGCAAGAAAGCTGGCCGTCAGCGGCGCAGCACTGGCGGGCTGGAAGGGCGCTGAGGATATGGCGAAGGCGGTGGGCCTGGTTATCCGGGACCTGGATATTTTCCCGGAGAAATCCGTGATCCTCAATGGGATGAAGGTCCTCTCCGGCGCTCATGTGGAGAAGGTCATTGCCTATACCGGCAGCGTCATCCTGGCCACCGGCAGCGGCCTGCGCCGGGTCTTCGGGGAGCTGATGCGGCAGTATGCCGCGCCTCTCTACCGGGTGGAGGATTTCGACTGCGGCACCGAGGGCGGCGTCAGCGCATTCATCGGGCAGGAGCAGGTGCTGGTGGGTACCAGCGCGTACATGAATCTGATGGGGATCCGCGTTCCCGGCGGACTGGACGTGGCAGGCGCGGTGTATACTGCCATCGACCATGAGCTCTGTGGGGTATTCATCATCAGCTATTCCCCTCAGGAGCTGGTGCAGAGCGCGCTGTACCGCCTGGAAAATGGGAGGATGAGGCCTATCTTCGCCATCCGGGACTTTAATATCAACCCTTCTATGATGATCCAGAAGTTTCGCCTGAATGAAGGCAGCATCACCTTCCTGCCCCCGGGGAACCGCTATCAGCTGAGCGTGGAGCCGGAGGAAGAGGGGGAGCCCGCCGCTCTTCTCAGCCGGGAGGGGCTGTGGCACTACTCCGAGACCGCCCGCGGCGGACGCCGCCTGTGGCGGACGGCCCGCCGGGCCCTGCTTCTGACGCTGCTGGGCGCGGTGCTGGGCGTGGTCATCGTCTTCATTTCCTGTGCACGGGGCGCTTTCGCCTCCGTAGCGCCAGTGAAGCTGCTGGCGGCTATGTTGCTGTGGGCCTTCGCCACGATGATGATCGCCGACTCTGCGGAAGGGGATTGAGGCCGGCCTTTATCCCGTCGGGAAGAAAAAACTTGTATTCCATGGATGCTTCGTGTATAATTACAAGCTGTGCAGAAATTCAATAAGGAGAGGAATCACATGTCTGAGAAAATCCGCAATATATGCCTGCTGGGTCACGGCAGCACCGGCAAGACCAGTCTCGCCGAGAGCATTCTGAACCTGACCGGGATGACCGACCGTCTCGGCAAGGTGGTCGAGGGTAACTCCGTCTGCGACTTCGACGCCGAGGAGATCAAGCGCCAGATCAGCATTTCCACCGCAACGGTCTATGCCAAATACAAGGGCACCAAGATCAACATCCTGGATACCCCGGGATTTTTCGATTTCGCCGGAGAAGTACAGGAAGCCCTCCGTGTCGCTGACGCCGGCATCATCTGCGTCTCCGCTAAGGACGGCCTGAACGTGGGTGCTGAAAAGTCCTGGAAATACCTGAAGGACGCCGATAAGCCCCGCGCCATCTATATTTCCAAGACCGACGAGGAGCATGCGGATTTCGACCGGACCTTCAATCAGCTGCGTGAGAAGTTCGGCAGCACCGTCAGCGCCTTCACCATGCCCGTGGTAGAGAACGAGAAGGTCACCGGCATCATCGACGTGATTGCCAAGAAGGCCTTCCATGTGGTCAAGGGCAAG
>JAEEGL016461388.1_pt1 | contig 14201 bp, 13 predicted proteins | sample 9134231 | NCBI WGS metagenome assembly JAEEGL01 (sample SAMN16246548, study PRJNA631951) | gut metagenome | biome: gut microbiome; feature: rumen; material: fiber-attached | host: Bos | place: Iran: Karaj | collected 2018-10 | reverse complement strand
TGAGACCATGAGCAAGGAACTGGTCCATCCCGCTGAAGGCGTGTACGACATGGACGGCGGCATCGACTGCGGCAACGGCGCTGTTTCCGTGAAGGCTGCCGATGTGATCGACGAGCGTCAGTATTAATCAGATCAGAACCTACGGACTGTTCTGAACCAATAGTCCACAGGCAGGGCGGATGGGCGACTCTCCGCCCTGCCTTTTCTTAAGGAGGGATCCCTTTGCCGGAAAGTAACCTGCTTGAAATGGAGCAGATCGAAATCAAGTTTCCAGGCGTCAAGGCGCTGGACAAGGTGGATTTTTCACTGCGCCCGGGTGAGATCCATTCGCTGCTGGGCGAAAACGGGGCCGGAAAATCCACGCTGATCAAATGCCTGACCGGCGTTAACCATATGGATGCCGGAAGCATTACAATGATGGGGAAACCCATTCGTCCCCAGAGCCCCCAGGAAGCCATGGAACTGGGCATCTCTACGGTGTACCAGGAAGTCAATCTCTGCCCGAATCTGACAGTGGCGGAGAATATCTTTGTCGGGCGGCAGCCGATGCGTCACGGACAGATTGACTGGCGGACCATTACGCGCAGAGCCAAAGAACTGATGGCCAGGTTCCACCAGGATATTGATGTGAGCCGTCCGCTGTCTTACTATTCCACGGCTGTACAGCAGATGGTTGCCATCGCGCGCGCCGTTGATGTCCAGGCGAAGATCCTGATCCTGGATGAGCCGACATCATCCCTGGATGACAATGAAGTGCAGCTGCTCTTCAATGTTATGCGGGAACTGAAGGCCGAGGGAATGGGTATTATCTTTATCACGCATTTCCTTGACCAGGTGTTTGCCATCAGCGACCGGCTGACAATTCTGCGGAACGGTCATCTGATCGGCACCTACGATATCAGTGATATCACAAAAGTGGAGCTGGTTACTCAGATGGTGGGCAAGGACATGGACACCATCTTTAATCTGAAGAGAGCGGAAGTGGCTGAGGATGCTCCCGACATGCTGAATGCTTCGCATATCGGTGCGCCGGGGCAGATCGATGATATTTCCGTCAATGTCAAGAAGGGCGAACTGATCGGTTTCGCCGGCCTGCTCGGCAGCGGCCGGACTGAGACGGCTGAAATGCTCTTTGGCGCAAACCGTTATACTACCGGCGAAATGGAAGTGGACGGGCAGAAGACGGAAATCAAAAAGCCTTATGACGCTCTGGTGAAGGGCATCGCGTTCTGTCCGGAAGACCGGAAACGCGACGGGATTATCGCGGATCTGAGCATCCGGGAAAACATTGCGCTGGCGGTACAGGCCAGAAAGGGATTCCTTCATCCGCTGAGCATTAAAGAACAGAATGAACTTGCGGACAAGTACATCAAGGCGCTTGGAATTGCAACGCCTGACGCGGAAAAGAAGATCGGCGAGCTGTCCGGCGGAAACCAGCAGAAGGTTATCCTGGCCAGGTGGATGGCGACCAATCCGAAGGTGCTGATTCTTGACGAACCGACGCGCGGTATTGATATCGGCGCCAAGGCGGAAATCCAGCGCCTGATGCTTGAAATGTGCGGCGACGGCGTTTCCGTGGTATTCATCAGTTCGGAACTGGATGAGATTATCCGCTGCTCCAACCGGATCATTGTTATGCGTGACCGGGAAAAAGTGGCGGAACTGGACGGCGAGAACTGCACGCAGGAGAAGATTCTTACGATTATTGCAGAAGGTGCGGCTGCGGCGGGAGGTGAAGCGTGATGAAAAAGAAACTGGACTTTTCAGCGGTCTTCCGTTCCAAGGTCACCTGGGCGGTTGTCGCGGAAGCGCTGATCCTGCTGGTCTGCCTTTGCGTACGGCCTGAGTTCTTCAAGATCAGCTACCAGCCGTCCACCGGCATGCTGTACGGCAACATCATCGACATTATCAACCGTTCCAGTGAAATCACGATCATTGCCATGGGCATGACCCTGGTTATCGCACTGGGCGGAACGGACCTGTCCGTCGGCGCACTGGTTGCGGTTTCCGGTGCAATTGCGCTGAAATTCCTCCGGTGGGACGTGCTGATCTATAACACACCCGGCGACTATACGGTCTGCTCCTTCGCACTGGTGCTGATTGTTCCGCTGGTTGTCTGCACGCTGATGGGTATGTTCAACGGCTTCCTCATTTCCAAGGGAGAAATGCAGCCGATCATTGCGACGCTGATCCTGATGGTGTGCGGCCGCGGCATTGCACAAATTACCACGAACGGTAAGCAGTTTACGACGCAGTATTCTCCCTTCCGTGTGATCGGACAGGGAAGCTTCCTCTATCTGCCGATGCCGATTATCATCACCATTGTGGTGATTGCCGGAGTTGCCCTGTTTGTCCGGAAGACAGCGTTTGGTACGTTTGTTGAATCGGTCGGCATTAACCGCAAGGCCAGCCGGCTTTCCGGCATCAATGCACAGCGGATCATCTTCATGGTGTTCGCACTGACCGGCTTCCTTTCCGGTATTTCCGGCCTGATCTATTCCAGCCGGATTATGTCCAATGACTCAAACAATGCCGGCCTGAACTTTGAAATGGATGCCATCCTTGCCGTTGTTATCGGCGGCACGAGCATGACGGGCGGCAAATTCAGCCTGGTCGGCACTGTGCTGGGCTCCATCATTATCCGCACGATCGTGAACCTGGTTTATTACTTCGGAATTGCTGCCGAAGCGACCATGGCATTCAAGGCGATGATCATCGCTGTGGTTATCGTGCTTCAGTCCGAACCGGTCAGAAACTATTTCGCGAAGCGCTCCAGCATGAGACGTGAAAGAGTTGCGGGAGGTGTGAAAGCATGAAGAATGATCTGACAGCCTCCCGGCAGAGCCTTTTCAGCCGCATTACCAATCCGAAGTTTATCATGGTGTATGCGACGATCGGACTGTTTCTGCTGATTTACCTGTTCGGTGCACTTGCTTACGGAAACGTTGGATTCACCACGCTTCGCACATTTACGACCCTGTTTGTGGATAATGCCTATTACGGCATCTCCGCCGTAGGTATGACCATGGTGCTGATCACCGGCGGTATCGACCTGTCGGTCGGTGCGGTCGCATCACTTACCGGTATGTTCATTGCTTACGGCACAACGGTGCTGGGCATCCATCCGCTGATCTGCATCGCATTCTCCCTGTTCGTGGGCATCGGCCTGGGTCTGCTGATGGGCTGGATTATTCATTACCTGAATGTTCCGCCGTTCATCACCACCCTGACAGGCATGTTTCTGGCCAGAGGCGTCTGCTCACTGATCAGCCGTGAATCCATTGAGATTAACCATCCGATGATCGATTCACTGGCAAGCTGGAAAGTATTCTTTATGCAGCTTAAGGACGGGCAATGGGTAAAGGTCAAGCCTTCCGCCTACATCAATTTCAACGTGATCCTGTTCTTTGTGGTGCTGCTGATCGGCATCTATCTTCTGCAGCGGACCCGTTTCGGCAGAAATGTTTACGCCATCGGCGGCAACGAACAGAGCGCCAAACTGATGGGCCTTCCCGTAGGACGCACCAAGGTGCTGGTATACGGCTTCAACGGACTTTGCTCCGTGCTGGCCGGTATTACGTACGCGCTGTATGTCAAGAGCGGATGGAACCTTTCACTGCAAGGCGCTGAACTCGATGTAATTACCTGCGCGGTTATCGGCGGCACGCTGCTGACAGGCGGTGTCGGCTATATGATCGGCACACTGTTCGGCGTGATGCTGAAATCCCTGATTCCGGCCCTGATCACATTCAACGGAAACCTTCTTTCCTGGTGGGGAAAGATTGCAACCGGCCTTCTTCTGCTGCTGTTCATCTGCATCCAGAAGATCGTTGTACGGACGACAGACCGCCGCAACGGAAAGAAAAAAGCGGCGGCAATCAAGGGATAACAACAAGAACGGTATTATAAAACGGCCGTATCCGCAAACCGGATACGGCCGTTTTATGTCAGCCTTTTTTATTCACCTGCAAAAATGATATCATCCCGGAGACGGTAAAGCGTAGCACCGCACTTTTTGCGGCAGAAGAAACCGATCCACTCGTCAATGGACAGTTCACAGTCATACATTACTTTTCCGTACCGGAGTCCGTTGATCCGTTTTCCGGAACGGTTGCTCTCGAGGGAACGGACGGTATCGGTTTCCGGATCATAATCCGACATGAAGATGGCACTGTGGGCGCCCTTGCCGCCGGAATAGTCGCCGGTCATCTGGAAATAATCGCCCTTCCGGGCCTGCTTCATAAATTCACGCGCCAGCGCAATGTTTTCATCTTTGGAAAGCTTCTTGTCATACAGGAACTGAGCAGCGACCTCAAAGGGATTGCCGTCGGAAGCGGCGATGTCTTCCCAGCAGTAGCCATAGGCATAGGGCCTGCATTTCTTTTCCGGCAGGTTGTTGGGGATTTTCAGCTCCTTGTCCGGGAACGCCGCCATCCGGTAGCGGCTGCGGGTCTGGCGGAACAAATACACGGTGAAATTTTTGCAGACATAAATATCACCCTTGTAATGGGCACGCTGAAGCTTGCCGTCGGCCTGGTCAAAAAGATCCTTGCCCAGGGCAATGATATCCTCGATAAATGCATCGCGGGCAGTCTGTTCGGCGGGTTCGGATTCCGGCAGAACAGATTCCGGATCACCGGATCCGGAATCTGCTGAAAGCTCTTCATCCAGGAGGACTTCCTCAGTAATTTCCGCCTCTCCCGTGACGGAGGAGGGGATGAGTATGGTCAACAGTAAGAGAAGGGTAAGCAGGAACCAAAAACAATTTCTGTTTTTCAGGGTCATTTAACAGTTTCTCCCTCTACGAGCACGCCGGGAACTGTGACGTGCTTCGGAATGTGTCCCTCCGGATCCTCAATGGCATCGATCATCAGGCCGAATACTTCCTTGGCAATGCGGGTCGTATCCTGACGGTAGGTGGTCAGCCGGGGCTGGAGCATCTGGCTCATCCGGATGCCGTCATAGCCTACCATGCTGATGTCCTGCGGCACATTGATACCTAGGGATTCCAGAAGCCACAGCGCGCCAAGGCAGCTGTAGTCATCCGGACAGAGCACACAGGTGGGCGGATCAGCAAGACGAAGCATTTCGCTGACAGCGGCAAAACTGTCCGCGGGATCATGGAAATGGCCTTCCCAGACATATTCCACAGGGACGCGGATGCCCAGCTGGGCGCAGATCTTATAGAATCCTGCCAGCCGCTCACGGCTTACAGCGCCTTTTTCACCCTGAATGAAAGCGATGCGGCGATGGCCGAGATCGAACACATGGCGGACAATCTGCTCCATACTGGCCCGGTTGTCGCTGATGACGCAGTCACAGCCTTCATAAGGATGGTCAATAATCACGGTGGGAATGCTGCTGGTGGCCAGCCGGATAATTCCCGCGGCTTCATAATCTGCCTGTACCACGATAACGCCGTCCAGGTTCCGCTGGCGTGCGTGCTCGTAATAGTTGGTTTCCGAGTAGCCGCTGCGGCCGAGGAAGGTCAGGTCATAACCGTTCCGGTCAGCCTCACTGCGCAGTTCATCTATGAGGGAACTGAAGTACTCGTGATTCATGCGGTCTTCGTAGAGGATACCCAGGTTGTTGGAGCGGCTGGTCTTGAGTGTTTTAGCGGCGGCGTTCGGATAATAGCCCATATCACGGGCTGTCTGGCGGATAAATGAGGTTCTTTCCTTGCTGTCACTGGTTAATCCATTCAGCGCGCGGGAAACCGTCGCGATGGACACACCGCATACTTCTGCAATATCCTTCAGTCTGACCATAAAAATCCTCCCTCTGGCTGCAAATATTGAAATCGATTGCAAGAATATGATAATGCAAAACGATTACATTGTCAATAAATGGAAGCGGAAGAAGGGTTACATATTAATTACATAAAGCGCAAAAGTTGAATGAAAAAATAGCAAAGACGCTATTTTTTGAAAAAACACGGTTACCTGATTTCACTTTTTATCCTTTGCGGAACGGATTTGGCGGCTGCGAAAGCAGAAAACATGAAAACAACGGTTCCGGGACAGGACTGCCATGAATGCAAAACGCAAACGCGAAACCGCAGGAAGGACTACTGTGCCCGGAAAACACAATCAGGCTTTATCGATCCGTCTGATTACGGGAATCAGAAGCGCACAGACGACAATTGCAATGACTGTATTGGGCAGCATATAGGTACCGTTGTACAGCACAGAATACAGGACGGGTGTCATGCCGGTATAGCCCATGAACTCTTCCGGCATATACTGGGCATAAACCGTCACGCCGCTGATAAAGTGAATGATGAAGCGGGCAAAACAGCCGACAAAGGCTGCAAGAGGAAGCAGGGAATACTTCTTTTTGAAGAGACCTGCAAAACCGATAAAGGCATAAGCTACAGAATAGTCGAAGATGATGGAGACCCAGCTGAACGCGCTGCCGGAGGCAAGGAAATACTTCAGTGTTCCAAAGACCAGACCGGCGCCGATGCCCCAGCCGAACCCCCAGCGGACCGCAAAGACGATCAGGGGGATCATGACAAAATCGATGCTTCCCCCGAAGGCGCCGAATCCGGACATAACCGGGATTTTCAGATAGCTTAAGGCGAGGGACAGGGCGACGCAAATGCCTCCTTCAGTCAGGCAGCGGGTGGATACCTGCTTTTTTCCGGTTACAGACATGATAAACATCCTCCTTTTTATCCGGGTGAAGAACAAGAGAACCCGGGGTGATTTGTATGCCGCGGAGAAACAAAAAGCCTGCTTCCTGTCTGGTCAGGAAGCAGGTTTATAAATCAGCAGACTCGCTTCCCTACGGTAGGATTAACTACACAGGTTCCAAGGGTCGGGCGGATGCCCTCTCAGCCGGAAACCGGCTCCCCCAGCGTCAATGTTCTCAACGGAACAGCGTTATTATAGCACCCGGCTTATGTTTGTCAACCGGCGGCAGCGGACGGTCAGTCCGGATTTGTTTTTTCCCTGTTTCCGGCGAGCAGGAGACCTTGACTTTTGCAGCGGCCAGGCTTACTCTTTATCGCGTGCTAGGGGAGCGAAAGCTGAGAGTGTAAGAAATTACAGACCCTCATGACCTGATCCGGACAGTACCGGCGTAGGGAAGCGAGATATCAGTATGTGCGCTTTTTGCAGAGAACCTCCTGCCGTGAGGTTCTCTTTTTTACTGCCTTGCACAAGAAAAAGAAAAACGGAGGACAGAAACCATGGAAGCCAGTGTTGCCATTCAGACCCTGCCGCAGGTGAGCGGAAACGAGGAAGTGTGCCGGATTGTGGACGAGGTAATCGCCTATATTGCCGGGACAGGATACAACTATTTTGTCGGACCGTTTGAGACCACGATCGAAGGCCCTTATGATGAACTGATGGATATTGTCAAGGAGTGCCAGCATATTGCGATCCTTGCCGGCGCACCTTCGGTTGCCGCATATATAAAAGTTGCCTACAAGCCTGAAGGAGAGGTTATGTCCATTGAGCACAAGATCGGCAAATATCAGGGATAAGGCGCTTCCGGCCGGGGCGTTCTGCCTGATCCTGGCTGTCTGGTGGGGCCTTTCAGCGGCGGAAGTGATTCCGGCGTATATGCTGCCTTCACCGGCAGACGTGGCCGGTGCATTCATCCGGGACTTTCCGAACCTGATGAAGCATGCTGCCGTTTCCCTGGAGGAGGCCCTGTACGGCCTGTCAATCGGAATCCTGCTGGCTTTCAGCCTGGCATGCGCCATGGACCGTTTCCTGAACCTGGAGAAGGCAGTACTGCCGCTGCTGGTGGTCACCCAGACCATACCGACCGTGGCCATTGCCCCGCTGCTGGTGCTGTGGATGGGATTCGGCATGGAACCGAAGATTACCCTGGTGGTAATTACCACGTTCTTTCCGATTGCCGTGGGACTGCTGGACGGCTTCAAAAGTGCCGATCCGGATGCCATTGCCCTGCTCCGGTCAATGAACGCGACACGGGGACAGATCTTCCGCCATGTGAAGATCCCGGCAGCCCTGCCTTACTTTTTTGCCGGACTGAAGATTTCTGCTTCCTACGCTGTGGTCGGCGCGGTGATATCGGAATGGCTGGGCGGCTTTGAAGGCCTGGGCGTATATATGACGCGGGTCCGGAAAGCCTATGCCTTTGACAAAATGTTTGCCGTGATCCTGCTGGTAGTGATTGTCAGCCTTCTACTGATGAAGCTGGTTACCTTTATCCGGAAGATTTCGATGCCGTGGCTGAGGGTTCAGCCGGAGACATCGGGACAAAAACAGCCTGAAAGAAATGAAAAACGAAAGGAAAGTATTATTCATGAAGAACAGAATCATCTGCCTGCTGCTAGCCGTGCTGCTGGTCTGCACAGCCTCCGCGGCATTCGCTGAAACAGAGAACCTCAGGACTATTGTCTTCTGCCTGGACTGGACGCCCAATACAAACCACACCGGCCTTTATGCGGCCCAGGCCCTGGGATATTACCGGGAAGCGGGACTGGATGTACAGATTGTGCAGCCGCCGGAAAACGGCGCCACACTGATGTGCGCGGCCGGCCAGGCGCAGTTTGCGATTGAGGCCCAGGACACCATGGCGGCTTCCCTGGACCTGGAAACACCCCTGGGCGTGACAGCGGTTGCAGCGCTACTGCAGCACAACACCTCCGGAATCCTGGCGCGCGCCGGGGAGGGAATGACCTCTGCAAAGGGAATGGAGAACAAAGTCTATTCGACCTGGGAGAGCCCCATCGAGCTGGCGATGCTCCGCTACTGCATGGAAAAGGAAGGCGCTGATTTCGATACGGTGAAGCTGATACCGAACAACATTACCGACGAACCCGCTGCCCTGGCGGCACACCAGACGGACGCCGTGTGGGTGTTCTATGGCTGGAGCGGCATCAACGCGGAGCTGAGCGGTGTTGCCTGTGATTACTGGGACTTTGCTTCCCTGAGCGAAGATCTGGACTACTATACGCCGGTAATCCTGGCCAACAACGAGCTGCTGGAGCAGGATCCGGAAACTGCGCGGGCCTTCCTGAAGGCTACGGCAAAGGGATATGAATATGCCTGTGAACATCCGGAGGAAGCGGCGGAACTGCTGATTTCCGGGGATACCACCGGCTCCCTGACAGATGCCCGGGAGCTGGTTTATGCCAGCCAGAGGTGGCTGTCTGAAAAATATATTGCGGACGCTCCTGCCTGGGGATATATTGCGCCGGAAAGGTGGAACAGTTTCTACGCCTGGCTGTATGCAAACGGCCTGACGAATCACGACCTGTCCGGCATCGGATTCAGCAACGACTATCTTCCTGAGGAATGACCTGATGGAACTGCTTCGTACCGATAAGATTACGAAATCGTACCAGTCCAGGCAGATTATCCGGGACATCAGCTTCCGGCTGGAAGAAGGGGAATTCGTTTCCCTGCTGGGCCTCAGCGGTTCGGGCAAAACCACGCTGCTGAACATTGTATCGGGACTGGTTCAGCCGGATTCCGGGAAGGTTTACCTGGACGGGGAGGATATCACCGGCCGGCCGGGGAATATCAGCTATATGCTGCAAAAAGACCTGCTGCTGGAACATAAACGGGTGATTGACAATGTAGCGCTGCCGCTGGTACTGAAGGGTGTGCCCCGGAAAGAAGCCCGGGAACAGGCAGACCCGTATTTTGCACAGTTTGACCTGGACGGAACACAGATGCTGTATCCTTCCGCCCTGTCCGGCGGTATGCGGCAGCGGGCCGCGCTGCTGCGGACATATCTGAGCTCAAAGGGGCTTATCCTCCTGGACGAGCCTTTCTCCGCCCTGGATATGATTACCCGGAGCCAGATGCACGACTGGTACCTGGACATGACGAAAAAGATCCGTCTTTCCACGATCCTGATTACCCATGACGCGGATGAGGCCATTCTGCTTTCGGACAGGATCTGCCTGCTGACAGGAACGCCGGGAGAAATCCGGCATGAAATCCGGATTGATGTACCCCGGGAGGAACGGGCGGATTTTGCCCTGCGTCCGGAGTTTATTGATTACAAGCGGCAGATCCGGGAACTGCTGCTGACCTGAACACGAAAAGGAGAGGAAATCCTTGAAACGATGCGTAATCATCGGAGGGGCGGAGATCGGAAGATACGACCGGATCTGCAGCCAGCTGCGGCAGGATGACTTTCTTGTATACTGTGACGGCGGGCTGAAACATATGCGGGAGCTGGGCAGGGAGCCGGACCTGATCGTCGGGGATTTTGATTCCCACGAAAAGCCTGATACCTCGACTGAAACGATTGTACTGCCCCGGGAAAAGGATGATACGGATACGGTGTACGCCGTGAAGGAAGCGGTCAGGCGCGGATATGCCGATTTCCTGCTGATCGGCGTGACCGGCGAACGGTTCGACCATACTTTCGGGAATGTGTCCGTGCTGCTGTACCTGGATTCCCTGGGCCTGAGTGCCCGGATCAGGGATGATTATTCAGAGATGGAGGTTGTTTCGCGGAAAACGGTCGAAATAGGGAATTCCTGGTCATATTTTTCCCTGCTGAACATCAGCGGAACCGGAAAAGGAATCTGTATCCGTGATGCAAAGTATCCCCTGACCGACGGCGAAATCACCAGTGAATACCAGTTCGGGATCAGCAATGAAGTACTTCCGGGCAGAACCGCGCGCGTATCTGTGCGGGAAGGGCGCCTGCTGCTTGTGAAGGTTTTCTGACTGCTTCATTGTTTGTTTCTTGTTCTTTCCGGGATTGTCCCCTTGACGGGACGGCCCATCCGTACTACCATTGCGGTGCGATGAAGGAGATTCAGTAAGTTAACAGGGATTCCGTCCAGAGAGCTGCCGGGCGGTGCGAGGCAGCCGGGACTGTTGAACCGAAATACTCTCCGGAGCTGTGATCTGAACCCCGAAAGGGAAGTAGGAGAGCCGGGGGCGCCCGATACAGCGCAAAGGATATGAAAGTATCCGGAGGCCGTTTCCGACGGAACGGCAAAATACGAGGTGGTACCGCGAAGTATATTCGCCCTCTGTGTCCAAACGGACACAGAGGGCTTTTTTATGACACGGCGCCACGGAAAGAAGGTTTATTATGGGATTCGGTGAACTGGCTCTCAAACTCGGAATGCTGCTGATTTTCTTCGGCGTAATGATCTACGTCGGATTCTACTGCAGAAAGCATTCCACCGATGTGAACGGCTTTGTGCTCGGCGGACGCAGCGTAGGTCCGTGGCTGACCGCCTTTGCCTACGGCACCTCTTATTTTTCCGCTGTTATCTTCGTCGGCTATGCCGGCCAGTTCGGCTGGAAGTTCGGTATTGCCGCTACCTGGGTTGGTATCGGAAACGCGCTGATCGGTTCGCTGATGGCGTGGGTTATCCTCGGCCGGCGCACCCGGATCATGACGCAGCATCTGTCCAGCGCCACGATGCCCGACTTCTTCAGCAAGCGCTTCTCCGCGCCGTCCCTGAAGGTTGCTGCCTCGATTATCATCTTTATCTTCATGATCCCCTATACCGCATCGCTGTACAACGGCCTGAGCCGCCTGTTCAATATGGCGTTCAATGTTGATTACGCAGTCTGCGTGATCGTCATGGCAGTGCTGACCGCGATCTACGTCATTGTCGGCGGCTACATGGCCACCGCGGTGAACGACTTTATCCAGGGCATTATCATGCTGGTGGGTATTGTGGCGGTTATTGCGGCTGTGCTGGGCAGCAAGGGCGGCTTCATGGCTTCCCTGGAAGGCCTTTCCGCGGCACGTGACACCAGCGCGGGTTTCGTGAACGGTACCGTGCCCGGTATCTTCAATTCCTTCTTCGGTCCGGATCCGCTGAGCCTGCTGGGTGTTGTCCTGCTGACTTCACTGGGCACCTGGGGCCTTCCCCAGATGGTCGGCAAGTTCTACGCGATCAAGAGCGAAGGTTCCATCCATAAGGGAACCATTATTTCCACCCTGTTCGCGATGGTGGTCGCCGGCGGATGCTACTTCCTGGGCGGTTTCGGCCGTCTCTTCGCGGAAGAACTCGGCGCTGTGGAAGGCGGAAATCCGGTGGGCGGTTTTGACAACGTGATTCCGACCATGCTGAAGACGCTTTCCCCGTTCCTGATTGCCGTGGTCATTATCCTGGTGCTTTCCGCCTCCATGTCCACGCTGTCCTCCCTGGTGCTCACCTCCTCCTCCACGGTTACGCTGGACCTGCTGAAGGGCCGGGTAATCAAGGAAATGGATGAAAAGAAACAGCTGCTGATCATGCGGGCGCTGATTGTGGTGTTCATTGTAATCTCGGCCGCGCTGGCGATTGTCCAGGCCAATTCGAGCGTCGCCTTTATTGCACAGGCGATGGGCGTCAGCTGGGGTGCCATGGCCGGCGCTTTCCTGGCGCCGTTCCTCTACGGCCTGTACTGGAAGCGTGCCACCAAGGGCGGCTGCTGGGCGGCAATGGTCTTCTCCTCTGTGTTTATGATCATTGACATGCTGGCAAACCTGAAGGTTCTGAATGTGAGCCTGGGCTTCCTCCAGTCCCCGATCAATGCCGGTGCTTTCTGCATGATCGCCGGGCTGATCATCGTACCGGCAGTCAGCATGCTTACAAAGGCTCCGGCGAAGGATACGGTCAACCAGATCTTCTCCTGCTATGAGCGGAAAGTGACCGTTACAGCCAAGGATTCCATTGAGACTGAGGAATAAGAAAACACCTTCCGGAATTGTTACAAAAGTTTGACAATTGCGATGTCCTGTGCTACTATTTATAAGGTTGTACAAGAATGTACCGGGAGGAATAATAAGATGAAAAAACTGCTCAGTCTGGTTCTCATCCTGGCAATGATTTGCAGTATGTCCGCAGCCCTGGCTGACGGCACATCAATCGACGGCCTTTCTGACCGCAAGATCAAGATTAATTCCGCCGGGCTGAATCCGTCCGCGCAGGAAATGATTGCGGAGATGATCAGTCCCACGACCGGCAGGCAGCTGGATGAAATTGAAGTTCCGGACGGCTTCATGGGTGTTGCCGTTACCGGACAGTACCAGCCGATCATGGTCCAGATTTCCAATGCTTCCAACGGTATCGGCGTTTCCAAGAGCGGCAAGTATTATATGTGCGCTCCGGTCAACGGAACCTATGCGGATATTGTTTATGAAGCCCCCCAGAAGCGGAGCGGCAGCGAAACCCGTATGTCCATGATCTTCTCTGATCTGGTTCCGGACTATGTGGGCTTTGTCCGCAGCACCCGTCTGACACACTGCCGTCTCCGGCAGGAATGGGAATGCATTTTCTGCACTTCCGGTTATTCCAGCGCTGACGTTCCGAAGGAATGGAAGAAGCTGGGCGTGAAGAACCCGGAAGGCGCCAAGGAAGGCGATCCCGGTGTTGTGTACGTCGGCGACTATCCGAAGGTCTGGAAGCCCTATGTATGGCGCCTGAGCGGTATCGAAAGCGCCAACAGTGAAGTCTTCATGCTGGCTGAGATCCTGAACAACATCGTTCCGAAGGATCATGTGCCTGCCAACCATACCTGGAAGTTCCGGGATGACATTCCCGCCGGCGGCGATCCCGCTGAAATCGTTGACGTCACTTTCGGCAACTGGGAGAACTCTGACAGCCGCCTTGAATACAGCGAGGCTGACAACGCCTATATCCGGTACGTCCAGGTGAGCAAAACCACGACCCTGCCCTACAAGGATGTTACGCTGCTGAATCCGGAGATCAAAACGGTGAAAACCGCTTCCGGCAAGCAGCAGAAGAAGATCGTGGCGGAAGAACGGCCTGAAAACCAGATCTTCAAATTCAACAACGTGATTGTGCAGAGCGTCAAGTTCAAGTGGCTGAGCGGCCTGCGTCCCGATCCGGAACTGGTCGGAACCGGCAACGCTGACTATTTCATGGGCGGCAAGCATTATGCCGGTGTCTGGGAACGGAAGGATGTCAACAGCCGTACCGTCTTCTACGGAGAGGACGGAAATGAAATCGAGCTGCAGCGCGGCAAGACCCTGATCATCCTGCTGGACTACAGCGAGAAGCATTCCGGCGGCAAGGGCATTGCCGGCGTCAAGTACGAATAATTCCCGCAAGGGACCGGGAGAGCCTCACAGCAGGCTCTCCTTTTTTCTTTTACAATTCCTGCATATAATCGTAACAAACCCTTGCTTTTTCTGAATAAGTATTATACAATTTGGGCAGTATGGTTACGAAAGGGTGTTTTCTGTGGGAAAAAGGATCCTTCTTGTTGACGACGAACCTTTGATCCTGA
>JAEEGL015386691.1_pt1 | contig 14201 bp, 27 predicted proteins | sample 9134231 | NCBI WGS metagenome assembly JAEEGL01 (sample SAMN16246548, study PRJNA631951) | gut metagenome | biome: gut microbiome; feature: rumen; material: fiber-attached | host: Bos | place: Iran: Karaj | collected 2018-10 | reverse complement strand
CTTTAGCACATTAAAGTGCTAAAGAACTATCTTCCCATGCGAGATCAAAAGCATCCGCATCCATCCAATCACCATAATCGTGATTAACAATGTGAAAGCCTAATTTTTCAATCTCACGCATTTTATTGCAAACTTCTTTTAGCAACTTTTCAGCTTGACTGAGTTTTGCTTTTTCTAGTCTAGCGTCAATTTCCTGTTCTTGTTTGTCGAGTCGTGCGCGAGCTTCGGCAATTTCCTGTTTCCGTTCCAATAATTCTGAGTAAGTCATTTTTTATTATCTCCTTTTGGATTTTTAGAAAGCGGAGTTAATCCGCTTTCTTTTCCCGATGTTTCACCAACTTGAGATTATAAGAAGCACCCTCATACCAGAACTCAAGCTCCGTTTCAGATTTCATACCGAGAGTCTGACCACCCAAACCCTCAACCAGAACCCGAAAGTCGTTGAGCAACCGCTTTTTGGTTTCGTCAACCTTGCGCTCACGCTTGCGAGGAGCGGTTTCTTTTTTGCGATCACCCTGAGTCATTTTCTTGACTACCTTTTTCTGTTCGGCAGTCAGTTCAACGCTCACATCGTCCTCATCATCTTTGAGAAGCTGAATAGCTTCTTCACGAGTAAGGGACAGATTTTTCATCATCTTTTGAATCTCTTTTTCATCGAACATTGTTTTGATCTCCTTTCTTGTTCTCTGTGATTATAGTATAACCGATTTTTCCCAAAAAAGCAAGATGGGAAATTGTACAAAATTGCGATGGTAAAATGAGGTTTTTTTGTGCAGATTGCTGAGGCGCCCGGGCAACCACAACATCTTGTGGTCTTAAGCCGCGATAGCGGTCAGAACCTGTAAGATGTTGTGGACGTCATAGGCTTCGCCTATCCATGCGTTTCGGTTGGGCTGTTCATCATCAAACAGAATCCCGAAAGGATGGTCAGCAAGAAATTGTTTCGGCGTTCCATACTTTGCAATCTTGATTTCGTCAAAGTGAACAGAGCCGAGATGCTTTTTGAGCCATGCTTCCTTAGTCTTTGCGACTTTATCACCGTAAGTATCGGAACCAGACTTAGAGAGCCAAGAGATAACCCCAATAGTCCATCCCTGCGTCTGAAGCTCATTCAGAAGGCGAGCGAGCTTTCGCATATCCACAAGGGGCTTTGCTTCTCTATAGGGCTTAGTCTGTTCAGCAATCAGGCAGTCGAGCCAGTTAGGAACACCATACAAATCGGCAATCGTGCCATCCATATCAAAATAAATCGCTTTAGTCATTTGCGCTATTTCCTTTCCTTTTGTGATTATATTTTACCAAATTTTTGGTAATTTGTCAATAGAAAATTTGTGAACAATTTGTGAATTTGCCCGGGCAAATCTGGCATATGGAAAATCCCTTAGCCAAGATTGGCAAGGGACTTTTCATTGCAGAACGTGGCTTTCTGATACTTGATCTGATAGGCAACCCCATTGACAGTCAGATCGCCATCTTTGGTGAAAGGAACGTTGTCCTTTTCCCAGACCTGCCCGAACTTTTCGGTTACGAGCTTCTCAAAGATCTCACCGTAGTTGTATTTGCTTTCAGCCTTAAGGTCTTCCATATAGGCTTCAGAGCAAAGGGGCTGAGCATATGGGAGAAGCGCGATCTTCTGATCGGCGTTGGGGCAGAAGCGGAGAGCCATGCCCGCGCCACGGCTGGCGCGATCCAGCTTGCATATGTAGGGCATAATTTCAGCCGTAGTGGTCGCCATATAGACCACTTTCTTATAGGTAAAACCCCAGATGTAGTTGTGAGTGTATGCAACCGCATTGTAACGGTCGATCATCATTTTGAAAAGAGTCGTAACCATTTTGTAATCCCCCTTAATTCATTGGTGTTTTCTTTCTTTTTGCTTACAAGTACATCTTACCACCGCTGACCGGAAATGTCAAGAGTTTTTTTCAAAAAAATAAAAAAACTTTTTAAGGGGTAAAAGTAATGATTTTGAGGTATTTTAATGATTTTTCTGAACTTTTTGAGGACAAATGCGCCCGGGCAAAAACACGAAAAAAAGATAAAAATTCTTTGTGTAAAATGCCAAAATATTTTTTGTCAATTTGCACAAATAACAGGAAAAAAATTTTTGTGCAAAATGACGATAAAAAAACTCTTGACTTTTCTGCGGGGCTATGTTATAATATTTCGGGGTGTCATCGGGATGTTACGCTATTGACGCTATTTGTAACCAATTTGTAACTTTTTAAAAAATTACAAATCTGTAACAAATAATTACATTTTGGTTACACATTGTGAAAATTTTAACAATTATAAATTGGTTACAAATAGTTACAAATTGGTTACAAATTGTAACTTTTTAAAAAGTTACAAAAGGGTTACAAATTGGTTACAAATAGTTACAAATAGTTACAAAATGGTTACAATTTCAGGAGTTACAAAATGGTTACAAAAGGGTTACAATTTGGTGACGAATTTTTATACAGCCCCCATGCATAAAAATTCGCGCTGCTGGCGCCAGGGGCGCCCGATAGCAGCGCGCTGAATAATTATACATGAGTATCACATAATTATGCATTTTATAATTATTCATTTTGTATGTATAAAAATGAATAAAAAAAAAAGAGAGTTATTAAACTCTCTCTTCAAGCCACTGAAGCATAGCTTTAGATTCATGCTTGCAACGGATTTTTACGCCGCCGCCATTTTTGGAGGATTCACGGTCAAGCCCACAGAAGCTGTATACAAAAGCCTTGAATTCATCAAGGTTCATTTCATAGACCTTGAATTCTTCGGTAACATACGCATAGGTGTTAGCGTTGTCGATTTCGACGAAGTGATTCCAGATTTCGTCAAATTCGGTCATGCCCGCACACAAAGAAGCGGAAAGAAGAGAGAAGCGGGCGGATTTCACAGAGATGCGCTTATTACCAGCGACAACATCGGAATCAGTAGCGCAAGACTTGGAATCGTGCTTAACGCGGGTGATGTTATAAGTGGCGGCAACAGCCCATTCCTTAGCATCAGCTTTCTTAGCGGCGGTCATGTGGGGGGCGAAGTAAGTAGTCATTTTTTTATCTCCTTATCTCTTTTTCTTGAGCTTATTATACACGATGACCGGGCACTTGTCAATACTTTTTGAGCAATCTTAAGAATTAATATTTATACATTTTTAGGAATATTTATGCATAATTATAAATATACATAAAACCGATAAAAAAATGCATATTTACGCATAATACTAAACACGCCCCACTCGCAGCTTGGGCGGCCGTGAGTGGGGCGCTGAATAATTATGCATGAGTATTCAATAAAAAAATGTATAAAAAAAATGAGCCTTTCGGCTCTGCTCTTGTCCTGCCGTCCCCATTCCAAAGAGCAAGGGATACGTTTTTTAGACGTCTGGTCCACATTTATATCCCGCGCAACAGGACTCCGCGCGGCAGGGGTCATGGGGTTGGTCGCTTCCTCATGCTGTTAGTAGGTCTTACTGACTCTCGTGGGTCTTCACCCCTTCGTCCCCAACTGGACTCTTGAGACTTTGCCATACCTTCCCTCGCCCTTGGTTACTTCAGGTAGGCCCCCTCTTCTGTCTCACCTGAGGACAGTGGCACCGAGTTTCACGAGCCGTCTAAGGGTGTTATCAGGGCTTACATCGCTCACGTGGGCTTCGGTCTCGCCGTGGCCTTGCCCCCTGAAGTGTCTTTATATTAGCACAGACTTCCGAGAAAGTCAAGCACTTTTTTTAATTTTTTTGAGATTTTTTTCGGCTCACCCGAGCACCCACATGGGGCGCTCGGCGGTGTTACGCTCACCATCAGCGGTGAAGAAGTGGTAAGCGGTGTACTCACCGTGACGAAGAACGGTGATCAGTCCGAGGCGGGAAACCTCGTAGCCACGCCGCACCATGGCGGCTTCGAAGCGATCGCGATAGGTCATGATAGGTACCTCCAAGGGTTAGATTTTGTCGGGGGCTTTGCCCTCCTGACATTATGAATTATAGCACATGATAGCCGGGAAGTCAAGCATTTTCGCAATCATTAACAATTTGTTCATAATTAATTTTTATTCATTTTTGGGAATATTTATGCATGAATATTCAATTTGTATTTTTATGCAAAAATTTCGCGTTTTTTGCATAATTATAAACACGCCTCCGGCGGGGGCTGTGCGCACGTAAAGGGGGCGCCAAATTTTTATTCATGAAAAATGAAAAATATTCACTCGCTAAAGGGGAATTTTGAATTGTGCATTTTGCACAAAAAAATGGGGACTCTTCACAGAGTCCTCAAAATTTCAAGAATGTTGTTCACATCGTAAGCGCAACCATTCCAGTTGTCGCGATTCGGTTTTTCATCGTCAAAAAGCACATCCTCTGGAGACTTGCAGAAAATGGTTTTCGGCGTGCCATACTTGACGATATTGATTTCATCAAAATGAACGCTCGCGAGGTGCTTCTTGAGCCAAGCCTTTTTGACTTCCGCAACTGCTTCATTGTAATTTTCAGATCCGCACTTGCTCAGCCAAGAGATAATGATAATTTCATTTCCCTTTTTCTGGAGCTGATTCAACTTGCGGGCAAGAGAATTCATGTTCAGAAGCACCTCAGCTTCGCGGTAGGGACGCACATTTTCAGAAATCAAATCATCAAGCCAATTAGGGACACCATACAGATTGGCAATCGTGCCGTCCATATCAAAACAGATTCTCATTTTTCTATCTCCTTTTCTTTTCTCTTTCTGGTATTATTATAGCAGATTGAAAGCCGGTTGTCAATAGGTTTTTGAAAAAAAATTTTTCGCCTACTGAAAGCAAGCGAAAAACTGTTTTTCAAAAGTTAAAGCAACCTTTTTATGTGCTTCATCCGCAAGCCAATTAATTCCCCACTTTGTGGCACTTGCTTCATCAGGCATTGAGAAATACTGAAAATTCTTTTCAGTATCATTATCAAAAAGCAGACCGATTGTTTCCTGAGTAATGTACCGATCTTTGTAAGAAAAAGTTTTTCTTACTTCATCATTAGTTTCCAAATGTCCAAGCTCATGAAGTAAAGCTAAAGTAATATTAGAAAACTCTTGAAGAATTGGAGCTTTTGTAGTCCAGAATCTACGGAACAAATCTGCTCCCTCATCCCAAATCTGGTCAAAGTTATATTCTATTTCCAGTTCTTCACAATCAGCAACACAATCAACGCCCTCAGCTGAAAAACAAGAACCTCTCTTTAAAATAATTTCAGTTTTTACATCATCACAAAAAAGATCGCAAGCATCATTTAAAAAATCTCTCATCAGTCGATGTGCTGTATAAGGATGAACGCATTTCATATTCTTAACTCCTTATCTCTATTGGTTAAGTTTATTATACACGATGTAAAAGCAAAAGTCAATAGGGTTTTGAAAGTTATTTTTTTCACAATGGGCGCCCGGGCAATCTAAAAAACTTTGGAGTTAACTCCAAAGTTTAAGATAAATTTTTTCTTTTAAGGTTTTTTCTTTTCTACGAAAACCAGTGAAATCTTTGTTTGCTTCAATCATTCCAGCGATTGCCATTTCTTTGGCAACCTCATCAATTTCTTCTGGTGCGAACTGCGCAAACCATTTATCTTTGTGACTCCACCAGCACCAACTATGCCAACAAAGATCACTCTTTTGAAGCAGATTGTAAATTCTTATAATCATTTCATCTTTCATTGTTTATATCTCCTTTTCTTTTTCCCAATTGACTCGATAGCCAAACAGATAACTATGTTTATTTTTAATGAATTTTCTATAAACATAGGTAAAGAAGTCGATACATTCAAGAATGATAGGCGTTTCTTCTCTATCCTCTATCAGCAACCGCAATCCATCAGGATACTTATTTGTCATTTCAAGAGAACGCGGTGCATTATGCTTACCTGTCGCAAAGTAGTAATAACAACTATAATTGCAAATCGGTTCAACTGTAATAAGTTCAAAGAAATACATTTTTTTTTATCTCCTTTTCTCTTTCTGATTGTATTATATCACAGACTTTATGATTTGTCAATACTTTTTTTAAAAAATTTTTTAATAAGTTGCCCGGGCGGTCGAGAGAAGCTTTTATGCTTCTCTCACCATCACGATCTCCCATTCCTGAGAGAACTCGGACCAATGCCAGCAGTTGACATTGTCGCCACCCTCAGCCCACCAGTCCTGAGCGGCACGGACGTCGGTGATTTCACCAGTGCGGGCATTCTCATAATACCATTTGTTTTTATTCATCGCTTTTATCTCCTTTGTGTTTCTATATGTATTATATCAGACCTATTGGCTTTTGTCAAGACTTTTTTCTATATGGGGGAGAGTGGCTCAGGCTCTCGCTTCGAGCCACTCTCTCATCTTTTTGGATTCTGTCGCACACCGGATCTTGCTGTAACCGCCGTTTTTGGCGCTCTCTTTTTCGATATGGCAGAACTCATATACGAACTGGCGGAACTCTTCCTTGCCCATAAAGTAGGCGGTGAAGTCCTCGGTCATATAGCACCACTCGTTGCTGTGGCACTTGTGAGAGTAAAGCTCCCATATGGCGTCAAACTCGGTGCGTCCCTCGCAGAGGCTTCCGGACATAAGGGTGAATTTGCTCGCCTTGATACTAATATGACGAGCACCGACATTTACATCGGAATCCTTGTCATATGTGGTGTGATCGTGACTTACACGCTCAATCCCCTCATATGCGCACACTGTCCACTCGCGGCAGATGCCGTTATTCTTCACGCCCGCGGGGGCAAAGCTCTTCATGTTCACAGACTTCATTTTTTTGTTCCTCTCTTTCTCAATTTCTGTACTGATTATACACCAAAAATCACCGGATTGCAACCCGGGCAAATCGCCTGAAAAGTTAGAATTTTACATTACTTAATCGTTTAAGTAAATAGTTTTGTATCTCAAAAGTTCGAAAAAGTGGCAAAAACAAGAAAAATTCATGCCAAACGAAAAAAGTGTCGTCAAATTGCACAAAAGTTTTTTGACATTTTTGCGAAAATGTATAGACAGCCCCATTCGTTAAATTGCACAATTTGGGAGTCTAAATTTTGTGCATTATAACGATAAAATTTCTCTTGACTTTTCGTGGCGGCTGTGATATAATATTTCGACCTGTAACCGGGTTGTAACCAAGTTAGACGGCATTAATTGACAAAAAAATCACAATCACCTAATGTGCGATTTGTTTTGACTAATTAGAATTAGTCATAACTAACAAAAGTTAGTCATGACTAACTATACCCCGACCTTCCCCTCCTCCCCCGGGTGGGCTGTCCTTCAGCATCTATAAATTATCACATTTGTCCGGTGTTGTCAATAGTTTTTTAAAATTATTTTTTTAACAATGAAACTGCGCGAACTGGTTCTGCCGCCCGGTTAATCGTGTCTAACCGCCCGGGCAAGACGAGTCGCGCAGTTTCAGGATTGATAATTTTTTCACAATCTATTCCTTTTTCTATTGGAATTAATTGAGACTAACTTTCGATTTGTATGGTGCGGTGGTGGGGGCGTGGAGGGTGGGCTGAAATTGTTAGCCTGAGTTAACAACGCAGCTTTTCTAAAAAGAAAGAAGCTCATTTCTGAGCTTCAATTTCTTTTTTGCTGATTTCGATGCGCCACTTGCAAGCTTCCACAAGGTTTGCATCTTCGGGGTATTTCCGCATCATTTCTTCGGCGGTCTTGATTCTCTTTTTCAGTTCGTTGATAGTAGTCATTTTGTTATCTCCTTTTCTTTTTCTTTCTGATTGTATTGTATCACAGCCCGGGCAATTTGTCAATAGTTTTTTTAAAAAAAAAATGAGGATTTTTTTAATCCTCATCTTTTTCTTTGAGATGACGGCGGGGGAACAATGGATTAATCAAATCCCCTCTGCCCTCTTCAAACTCTTGAAGTAAGTCCCACTGTTCATCAATAGCGTACATCAGAATTAAAATGGTTGACTGATACATTTTAGCTCTCTTTAAGCAATCTGCTTTCTGCTCAGGAGTTTTGCTTTCAGTTGCCCGATACTCCCAAAGCTTTTTAAGTGCGCAGAGAGTGCTAATTCCTTTTTGGTTAACATCAAATTCATTACCGTATTCGTCGTAGATACCTGTATTCATTTTTTTATCTCCTTTTCTTTTCTCTTTCTGATTGTATATTAACACATTAAACCGGGAATGTCAACACTTTTTTAAAAAAATCAGAGATTTTTTTAATCTCTGATTTTCATTTTACCATTTTCAATGTAAAGCTTTTCATTCTTGCAAATGCGCTTATACAGTCCTGTCGGCATGTCGTGTCGTCCTGTTGCTTTGCGGTGAAGTCCAATTGCTTCGCTGACTGTCGCAATGTAAGCGGTGATAATTTTGTTTTCTTCGCTTATTACCATAATCACGCCTGTCGATGTAAGCTTTAAAAAAGCATCTCTCCCATCATAACACTTTTGATGATAAGTGCAAACCACTTCACCAATTCCAATAGTATCAACAATGTAGTTTATACGGTTTGCTCTGTCAAATCTTGCGTGGTGTGTCATGTTAGTTTTCATTTTGTTTATCTCCTTTTCTTTTTTCTGATTATAGTATAGCACAAACCGGACAACTTGTCAATGACTTTTTTTTAAAACTATTTGTTTTTATTTTGTAACTAATAGTTAGTGATGACTAACTAAAGGGCGACCTTCCCCTCTCCTGCCCGAGTGCGGTTTCCCTCAACCTGTGATTGTATTATACCATGCCCGGGCAGATTTGTCAATAGGTTTTTTAAAAAAAAATAGAGGACTTTTTTAGTCCTCTACCTTACCGCTCCATTCGATGTGAAGTGAAGAATAACTTGGCGTAGCATTTGCCTTGTATCCATAGTTCCGAAGCTCTACAATAATAGCGTCAAGAATCTCTTTCTTGGTGAAGAATACATAAGAAACATGCTCCATAATCTCATCACGACGAATAATCATTTGATCGCCGCCCATGCCAGCGATGTGCCGAATGTTTTCTTCAAAAAAAGGCATAGTGCTTTCTACGATCTTTGCAAGAGCATTCTTAGTGGCGTTGTTCTTTTCAGAAATCTTATGGGCTTCATTAGCGTAAATCATTTTTTTATCTCCTTTTCTTTTTCTTTTGTGATTACAGTATAACACAAGTTATCCGGTTTGTCAATAGTTTTTTTTAAAAAATCCCAAAAATTTTTGCAATCAAAGGGATAAAAGGGGCAGTTCCCAAAAAGATCAGCATTTCATAATTAATACGCTCGGTTTTGCAATTAAGAATACCATGCAATCCAACAAACGCCCAAACTAAAATACATACAATAAACATTTTTTTATCTCCTTTTCTTTTCCTTTTGTGATTATAGTATAGCACATAACCTGTCCAAAAAAACTCCCTCGATTACAGGATTCATTCAATGAAACGTTTCATGTCGTTTGCCCGGGCAAATTAATCAAGACTAACTTTCAATTTCACACATACAGATACACATGGGCGGGAAGGGAGGGCTGAAATAGTTAGCCTTGACTAACAATGCAGCGTAAAATAAAAAAGACTCCTCATGCCGAGAAGTCCTTGAACATCGCCTTTGCGGTTCTTGCATTGTAGAACTTGTTCAGCAGTTCGCCGTCCATGAACAGTTCCCAATGAGTGGAAGAAGTGACGGTCACTTCAATCAGCTTGATGCCGTTCTTGTTTCCGATGACAGTGACAGTGCTCACGCTCTCACGAATCACAGTGCCACAGCTGGCATTCCGGCAATTTCCACGAGCTTCCTTGAAGTAAGAAGCATTAGCGGATTCGTAATTAGAAGTCTCATAGTTAATCATTTTTGTATCTCCTTTTCTCTTTTGTGATTATAGTATAGCACAAGCTATCCGGTTTGTCAACAACTTTTTTACTTTTTATTGAAAAAATTGTCGTAGATGTAAGCTGCCGCAAAAGCAATCGAACCAAAGAAAACGCAAGCTAAACCAAATACTGTCATTTTTTATTTCTCCTTTTCTCTTGGACTGATTGTATGATACCACATTTTTGACCGGAAGTGGTGAACAAATTATGAACAATTTTGGGTAATTGCCCGGGCAAACGTGAATCGTTAATTATTTTACAATCTTTTGGTTAGTCTCAACTAATTCAGGTGCGCGGCTCAGATGGGCGGGAGTGGTGGGCTGAAGTAGTTAGTTTTGACTAACAATGCGGCTAAAAAGTAAAGGGCTTTTCAGCCCTCTACCAGTTCAAGCTTCTTCACAACGAAAGCATCTTTGTTAGCATGGAACAGGATACCATCGATCTCTTTGCTGTAAGTCTTTTCGATGTAAGACCATGCCGCTTCTTCGGTTTCTGCCACAAGACCAGTGAACTGAAGACCAAACGAAAATCTGTAAATACCGAACATTTTTTTTACCTCTTTCTTTTTTTTTTTTTTTTATTTCCTCTTTCTGATTGTATAATACCACAACCGGAAGCATTTGTCAATAGTTTTTTTCAAAAAGTTTTTGTCTTTTTTTTGTAACTAATAGTTAGTTATTACTAACTAAGGGGCGATCTTCCCCTCCGTTCCTCTGGTAGGGCTTCCCTCAGCCTGTGATTGTATTATAGCATACCCGGGCAGGTTTGTCAATAGAGAAAAGAAAAAAAAAAGAAGGGTTTTTTATTCCCCTCTCTTTTTCAGTTCATCTTCAATTTCATGGATTTCATCCGTGTATTTACGGTAAAGCGCCCAATTCATGAAATCAGCCATCTCCTCATAGAAACGGAGCCTTTTGAGCTGCTCAAGTCTTTCTTTCAGTTCGTTAGTAGTCATTGTTTATATCTCCTTTTCTTTTTTTCCTTTGGGAGTCCTCCCGGCCCTTCCGTGCCTTTGGCTTCGGCGCTCACCGGACTCCCTCTCTCTTTCTGGCTCTAATATAACAGACAAGTCCGGTTTTGTCAAGCCAAAAAATAGGGTTAAAAATGCAAGTAAATTATACAAAATGCACAAATGAAATATTGCGGTAGAATGTTTAGACAAAATTTTCAAAATGTCTAAACACTTTGAGACGCCGGCACATAGGGTGGGCAAGGGTGGGCTGAGTTGCTTGTTAGAGTTTTAACAAAGTCTTGTATTAAAAAAGAAGTGTGATTTCTCACACTTCAATGATTTCGTAATAGTCCCAAAAGCTGCATTCATTGGTAGGATCGCCTACATCATACATTTCGGCGGCTTCCGCTTTTGCTTCTTTCCATCCATCATGAGTCATTTCAAAGATGTTGCCGCATTCGCTGTTCATGATAAGTTTCATTTTTTTATCTCCTTTTCTTTTTCTTTTGTGATTATAGTATAGCACAAACCGGATAATTTGTCAATAAGGTTAAAACAAAAAAATAAGAGAGTTTTTAACTCTCTTAAAATTCAAGCACTATTTCATAAAAGTAAGTATCTTCATACTTTGCCATTTCATCCGAGTATGGAGAAATGCGTGTATCAATTGAATGATACCAAATTTCATCATACTTGTAAAATTCTGCTCCTTGTAAGTCTTCAACTTCTCCCCAATCAAAATCACCAAGGAAATCAATCATTTCAGCTATCAAGTGAGCATTTCGTTTAGTGGGATTAATTTTTATAATAGTTTGATACGAATACGGCTCATGATTGAATTGAATATCTTTGCTTTTTTTAGTAATCTCTTTCAGCTTAGTTTCAATAGTGCGAATAGTGTTTTTAGTAATCATTGTTTTATCTCCCTTTCTTTATTGTATCTATAGTATAGCACATAACCTGTCCAAAAAAACTCCCTCGATTAACAATTTCGGGTATTGATTATTGAAACGTTTCACGCCGCTTGCCCGGGCAAATTAGTTGAAACTAACTTTCAATTTTACACATACAGATACACATGGGCGGGAAGGGCGGGCTGAAAAAGTTACAAAGTGGTTACAAATTGTTGCGAATTAAAAAAGAGCCTTGCGGCTCGGTTGCCTGTTGTTTACTCTGTCAGGTTCAGCGGTGTCTTTATCTGGGAACCTTCCCAGCTATCAGCTTTTGTTTCCCGTTAGGGCACAGGGCGGGGCTGTGTAGTGGAACCGCCATCGGGATGAGGTTTGGAAGAACACCTCTCAAAACTTTGGTGGCTCGTCCTGCCGTCCCCCTTCCAGAGCCTTGGGGTTGCCCGTCTTAGGGGCTTGGTCCACATTTGTACCCCGCGCAACAGGACTCCGCGCGGCCAGGGTCTTGGGGTGAGGTCTTACCGACTCTCGTGGGTCAGCCTGTTACTCTCAGGTCGCCTCACCCTCGCCTGCTTGGGGGCTTTCCCCCTTGGCCCCCCTGCCACTTCAGGGGGCTTTCGGCCGTGTATTTGTATAGCGCCCACCTTGGTGGCGGCCTATGCACTACAGAGAGGATGACGCGCTCTCTGTTTTATGCTTGGCGCTGTTATGTCCCTTTAGGGGCTCTGGGCTTACCCCCCAGACGGGTTTGGGATCGTGGCGCCTCTCGGCGCTCCCCCTCGGGAACATCTATAATATAGCAGGTCTTTCCGGATTTGTCAATCATTTTTTTTCTTTTTTTTTTTTTTTGGGGGCTTCGGCTGGCCTTGGTTCGGCATGCATTTAAGCTCATCGCCACCGAAGTTGCCCCCTCGGTGCTCCCCTCGGGAGCATCTATACATTATCACATTCAACCGGGCTTGTCAATCATTTTTTTCATTTTTTCTCAATTTTTTTTGGCTTGGCCCCTCTGGGTTAATCCCAGAGGTGGCCACCGGAAGCCTCATAATCGGCTTCCATCAGGAGCCATTCTTCCAGCTCCTGCGCGGCGAGGAACTCTTCCTCGTGGACTTCCCAATATTCATAAGTCATGATCTTGACCTCCTTAAGATTTTTGGTGGGGGTGAAGGATTTTGTCCCACCTTGCGGGTCCGGCCCCCGCACCCAGACTGGGCTGCTACCGGCTTGGGAGGCCCTTACGTCCCCCTGACATGATGTATAATATCACATTTTACCCCAAAACGCAATTGACAAAATGCACAAATCGACATGACCGGGCAACTTTTTTTCATATTTTATTTTTTGAACTTTTTAGCCTTATTCGCGCACATTATTCATCTTTTCTTTTGGTTTTCTGAACTTTATTCAACTAATTAAAAATTTAACAATCTGTGGACTCTTGGTTTCGGGCTGTGTAATTTTGTGCAAATTGCCGAACATTTTCTTCTTGACTTTCTGCGGCGGGTGTGGTATAATATTTCGAGGGTTAGTCGTGGGTAACCGCGATAGTCGGGCTAAAGAGAAGCAAGGGATTAACCCCTTGCTTTTATCTCTTTGTCATCATTTCGGCCATTTCTTCGCGTCTAGTTTGTCCAACATAGCGAACTGGAAAGCGTCTTTCTAAATCCTTGCGCTCTTCTTCTCTCTTCCAGTTTAATAGCTTAATTTGCTCATTTAATGCACGTTCTTCAGTCACAACATACCACTTATAATTAGGATTATTCTTATAACCCTTTTGCTGTCTTACCTTGTGACAATACTTAATAATAGCATCTTTATTGCTTGACTTTTGAGAATACACATGAATGTAATATTCACTATAGTGCTTATTTGTCGGGGTGTAAAGGTTCATTAATACGTACTTAATCATTTTTTCAATTCCTTTCTGGTTTTGTCGGTTTTCCTTCCCTCTTTCTGTTTTAATTATACCAAAAGAGAAAAGCAAACATGTCCTTTTAAGTGTACAAGTGTTTTTAAAAAAGTGACTGTTTTAAGGCTAAAAAGTTATAGAAAAGTGGTGATTTTGGCTATTTTAGAAACCTGCGCTTCCCGGGTATCCCGACCGGGTAAAGCCATCTTTACCGCTCGGATTAACCTGCTTCGCGCATTTCGGGTGGTGTAATGAAACGTTTCATCTTTTAGTTTGCTCTTTGTAAGTTTGTTAATCATTTCACAATCTCGGGTATGGAGTGGTGGTGGGGGTGGGCGGTGGGTTGAAAAGTTACAATTTGGTTACAAAAAATTGCGAAATAAAAAAGACCTCTTTTTTAGAGGTCTTCAGCCATTTCGTTTAACCAGTCAAGGAAGAACGGCACTTCAGCAGCATCCTTTTCGTTAAAAGCCTTGGCGATTCTCTTTTCGACTTCTTCAAAGTTGTCAGAATCGAACAGCTCCCACCATGCGGCGATCCCAAGTTCATCGGCTACAGTCCAGAAGATTTCATCAAAGATCTCGTAGTATTCGCACATCATCATTTTTTTAAGTCCTTTCCGGTTT
>JAEEGL011204727.1_pt1 | contig 14201 bp, 9 predicted proteins | sample 9134231 | NCBI WGS metagenome assembly JAEEGL01 (sample SAMN16246548, study PRJNA631951) | gut metagenome | biome: gut microbiome; feature: rumen; material: fiber-attached | host: Bos | place: Iran: Karaj | collected 2018-10 | reverse complement strand
TACAATAATCAGGCTATCAAATATGGAGCATTTGATAAAGTGCAATTGTCGCAGACTCTTAATGAAATCGATAAATGCACTAAATACGGTTTTATCGAAGCCAGCGACATTCCTACTGACATGGCAGGCAGCATGATAATCTATTTCAAATATGGATGTCCTGATTGTATCAGTATTCATGATGAAATCATGGAGTATCTATCTGACAAAGACACCAGTAACATCTACTTCGTATCCAGCAGGTCTACCAGAGGAAAAGACCTGCTCAAACACTATTCTGTACCAGAAGTTCCATCAGCAGTATATGTCAGATTGCAAGAATCTAAAGTATCAGACATTTATATGGAAATACTATATGTAAAGACACAGACAGATGAAGGAGAACTCACAACATTCAGTAAAGACAAACTGGAATTTCTGATACAAAGACAATTAGCAAAGGAGTGACTATCATGGACAACGTAGAAAAATTCCAGAGAAAACTAGAAAGCTATGGTCTTCACTGTAGTGCCTTTCTTGACCTATTCACATTGTGGGGAAAAATGTCACCCGATGAGAGAGGTCAGATTATGGACGCAGACAAAACCATCAGAGTAAGAAAAGGCAAGGAGAAAGCGAAATGATTTATCTTATCGTAGGACGAACAAGTTCAGGCAAAGACTATCTTGCTAAGAAACTTGTAAGCAAAGGATTAGTCCAGGTACTCTCATATGCGACCAGACCAAAAAGAACTGCGAATGAAGATACGCATACATTCATCACACCAGATGAAGCTTTACAGTATACAGACCGCATAGCTGAAACCAAAATCGGAAACTATGAGTATTTTGCTACAAGACAGCAAGTTGATGAATCAGACATCTATATCATAGACCCAAAAGGTCTTGATATGCTCACAAAACTCATGCCTGAGGAAACATTCCACATCATTTATGTAATGGCCGATGACATGGACAGAAGAACGCATGCTGTCGCCAGAGCAGACAACAAAATCGAAGCAGAAGAAATCTTCGACCAGCGTAATGCTGCTGAAGACGAACAATTCACTGCATTTGAAGAAAAATTGGCTCATATCAAAGACGAGTTTCCGTTTGAGTCTAATGTAACACTCATAGATGTTTTCGAAAACAAATATGATGTAGATGCAACGGCGCAGTACGTGGAGTTTCTTGTGAACAACAAAACACTTCATGACAAGATGAGTAAAATTGTCAAGAAGTGTGCTGATACGAATATCGTAGAATACGCTGCAGATACAGACCATATACGAGTCGTAAAACAGGATGGAACACAGACAGCTGTAACAATAGAACATTTTGCTGATATCATACTCAGCAATAAGGACGGAATGTTTGACCTCATGAAACAGTACATTTTGAGGTCAGATATTATATAGCAATGTTCACAAAATGATAAATATGCTGAAGACTGCCAAGGGTGATAAATACTGACACTATTATGGTGATAATAACTAACAATGTCTCCATTATAGTGCCTACTTTATATATCGGGATTCCTATTTCAAACTTAGCTGGATAGAAAGGTTTGATACCACTCATAGAAAACGAATCGAAAAAATCATGAACAAGCATACCAAAAGCCAAAAACATAATTGGTCGAAACCAAATTGAAGCGATTCCAATACCAAGTGGAATCCAAATGGCATGCGTCCACGTTCTATGTTCTATAAACGGTATGCAAATGATTTTTCCAAGTGTTGAGTATGGTGTGTCTATATCAGGTAATAAGAGACCTAATAAGTACAAAGCTATGGATATGGCTATTACAGCCATTTTAGGCAAGGATGGATACTCAAACAGATAGTCACAGACTATCTGCCACCCTTGACTAAAAAAATTAGGCACTTCTACATGATTTACCAGCATATTTATATCAAAAACTGTCACTGCTGTTGCAATACCTGTTGCCAAATGACTTTTTCCTTGCATATTCTACCTCATTGTGTGAAATCAACTCATATATGAGTATATCACAATGTTATTCTAAAATCAAAACAGGAGGTAATCATGGCAACTAAGATTGTATTAACCTGTCCACGTTGTGGAGACAGTAATTGGTTGGAAAGAAATGACCAAGATGGCGCATTTGAGTGTGCAGCTTGTGGTGATTTTGTATTCACAGAAGACATGTGCGCCAAAACAATGACATTTGAAGAAAACCCTACCGTAAGACTATGATAACGAGATAATCTTTATCAAAGCCTTTTACAAATATTGAAGCTATATAGCACCATGCTCCCTGTTGCATGGTGCTATTGTAATTGTGACTTTAATATGATTACTAAAAACTGTAACCATATTATTAAAAATTAAAAGTATGAACATAAGAAGGAGAAGCCCATGTTCGAATTAGAAATGAATCAGGATTTCAAGGATATTCTCGCAATCGAAGTTGAGACCGTATCCAAAGAAGCACCCATCTGCCCATTTATCCTCGGAGAGCCAGGAATCGGAAAGTCATCCATTGTCAAGGCTATGTGCGAGGAAAGAGGATGGTACTTTTATGAGCTCCTTTGCAACCAGCTTGGCGATAGAACAGACCTTACAGGCTGCCGTTCAATTAAGGAGACAGAAAATGTAAATGGTAAGGATGAAGAAATCTGGAAGCAGATTTTCTTCCCACATCAGTCTATTCAGGATGCAATTACTTGTGCGAAGAATCACCCTGATGAGACAGTTGTTCTCTTCCTTGATGAGATTAACAGAACAACATCTGATATTACATCAGCTATCCTTTCATTCACAACAGCAAGAAAGGTTGGAACATTCACATTCCCTGATAATGTCAGATTTATCGTTGCTGGTAATGACAAGGGAAACGTAACTGCATTTGATACTGCATCTATTTCACGTTTCGCTAAGTACAAGCTCAGACCATCAGCGCAGACATATATGTCTATCGAGGGAACTCTCAACCCTTATATCAAGCAGGTACTCACATCCAACCCTGGATACATCTTCTGCAAGGGTTCTACTGTTGTCACATCTACTGTTCAGGGTGATGATGGAGAGGATTATTCAGCTGAGTACGAGTCCTTTGACGAAGCTGAAGAGGGATTTGAGCAAATTACAACACCTAGAACAATCTCTGGACTTAATGCATTCCTCAATGCCTGTGACCTTCAGAAGTTATCTTACTATGTAGGTCAGATTGCAAAAGATTCAGAGACAGGTGAAGACGTAAATCTTCTTCAGACCATCATTGAGGGTCACGTAGGCAAGACAATCTTTGCAGATGCACTTTGCAAGATTATTGCTGACGACATCGCTCAGGGACTTCTTCAGAAGGCTAATACTGTAGCAAAGCCTACAAAGCCAGCTGTACTCAAAGACCTCAAGAAGTGTCAGGACAGACAGACAAGAGATGCTATGATTGATAATCTCTCAGATGATGATAAGTCTGCAATTCTCCTTTACACTGTATGGGAGAAAGGTGTCGATAACTCAGACCTTATTCAGTCTGTTGCACAGAGATACAGCCAGCCTGTACTCACAAATCAGTACCAGCCTCAGTTCTCAACACTCAAGTCTCATGACGAGCTTGATGCTGACAACTACAATGCTCTCATCACATCCAACACTCAGCTTGGAACAATGATGAGAAATATTCTTGGAGACTAAGAAAGGAGCCATGCTATGGCAATTACGGTAACCAATCAGCAGCCTAGTATGCTGAACAGCCATTATACATCTGCACTGGCAAATGATTTCGACCCAGCGCAGACGCTGATGGATAATGTAGTTAAGCCACTGCTTACTCCACTTATTACAACTCAGCCTGTGATGATTGACGAAGACGGACAGATTATCAATGAGAAGGATATTCTCAATCTGTTGTTTGACTGTTCTCAGGACGCATATAATTCTCAGGCTGAGGATAAGCTCAAAGAGATTTTCAAGCAGACAATGCTGTTCTACAATTCAACCAGCACAAGTCTGACAGCTCAGGATATTTATGCAAACCAGGCAGGAATGAGACTTAACATGCCTCTGCCTAATGATGATGCAAAACGCGGACCTATGGTACAGTATCAGCCATCTGATATTATTCAGGCCGCTATGCAGCTCATGGCAAATCAGATTCAGCCTGATTGTTTCTTTGCAACACTTGCATATTACTCTCGAATTCAGAGCCTTGGATTCTATTTTGCAAATGATGCCGCATGGACTGACTTCAAAACATGGTTCAATAACGAACTTCAGCTCATTGCACCTGTGCTTCCTCAGGAAACCATGAATCTTTGCAATCAGATTCTCGGAATGAGATTGAATCATCTTACAGAAAGTTTCGTACTTCGAGATGATGACACTCAGAATAATGAGCCTTACTCATTTGCAAGAGTATTTGTGTTCTATCTGAATATGTACCAGCAGTATACACAGCAGCAGGGAAAGCCTGGATACATCACAGGACAGCTTCCATTCTCATTCGGTGAGACATGTTGTCCTAGAACCATCATTCTTGTTAATCTTGAAAAGCATGCACATGCAACGCCTAATCAGATTAAGAATGAATGGGATATCATCAAAGCATCCATGACAATGAAGCCGAGAGTAATCAACTCGCAGCAGCTTACAAAACTCGCAGCTGTTGCAAGAATGGCTCAGAAAATGGGTGCCTCAACAGGTATGAGAAAATCCTCTATGCTGGCACGCTCTGCGGTGATTAAATTCAGAAAAACACCGCCTACATCTATTGACCTGTATAAGTATATCATGAAGATTTATAAGAATACTCAGTTCATTCAGAACTCTGAGAATACGATTAAGTCTAAGAAAATGACATACCAAAGAGCATCAAGACGATTTCCTGATGACCCTGACAGAATGGGTGTAGCAACAAGCATAAAGTACAAGCCAGATTTACACCTGTATATCGACTGTTCAGGTTCCATCTCTGAAAGAGAATATCAGGATGCTATCAAGGCTTGTATTAAACTGGCTATCAAAATGAATGTCAATCTGTATTTCAACTCATTCTCTCATATCATGTCAACCACAACAAAGTTGCATGTAAAAGACCACACACCAAAGCAGATTTATAACGAGTTCAAAAACACTCCTAAGGTTGGTGGTGGTACAGATTATGAGCAGATTTGGCACTTCATCAACAGGTCAGAGAAACTCGGCAAAGAAGTTTCAATCATTATATCTGACTTTGAATACTGGGCACCAAATCACTTCGTAAAACACCCACGTTTTCTGTATTATGCGCCTATTTCCACATCTAACTGGAAAGGCATCACACAGGCAGCAGAGGGTTTTGCAAAGAGCATGCTCAGCATTTGTCCAGGTATCAGAAAGCATATCCTGATGTGACAAAAATGTGACGGTAAAATATAAATTTTGCCGTCATTCCTTTAATGGAGTAAACAAAAATCTGATAACTAATGTGGCGGAATAGACATGATTACAATATGTTTCATGGTAAAACTGACAATTCCTCTGAGAATTGGATGTTAGAGTAGACGCTTACAGAGGGTAAGGCACTAAGAACACCCTACGAAGGTTGTGCTATGTGTGGTGCAAATCCACACCATTAGTTATTGACTCAAAAAAATTCAAAGGATGATTTCTATCATCGCAAACATTGTAATACAGAAAGGTTCTACTTATGTTAAATAACATGAATCCTAGTTCCAACGACCCTAATAACAATGGTGGTGGAAGCTCAGGTGGCGGTATGCCAACACCTATGTTTCCATACGGACCAATGGGTGGTGATGAGAACGAGTTCGACCCTAAGGAATATCTTGTCAATTACAACGAGAAATTCGCTCAGGCTCAGCCAACCATGTTCAGAGATGAAGTTATTCAGCAGACTCTCTCATGTCTAATTGGAAAGTTTAAGCCCAATGCACTTCTTGTTGGTCCAGCAGGCGTTGGTAAGACTAAAATCATAGAAGACATTGCTCGCAGAATTGCAACCAATGATGCTCTTATTCCTGACCAGCTTCAGGGATATACCATCTGGGAATTGCCTTTGTCCAACATCGTAGCAGGTTCAGGTATCGTTGGTGAAGTTGAAAGAAAGACCAAGGATATCTTAAAATTTGCACAGGACCCTAAGAATAAGGTTATCCTGTTCATGGATGAAATCCATATCCTTATCGACGGTAATCCAACATATGATAAGATTGCGCAGATTCTTAAACCAGCTCTTGCGAGAGGTGATATGAAAGCTGTAGGCGCAACTACATCTCAGGAAGCACAGAATCTGATGCATGACCCTGCATTTAACAGACGTTTTACAAGAATCATTGTAGACGAACTATCAAGAGCCCAGACAAAAGAAATCTTAAAGCAGATAACAGTTCCTATGTTCACTCATTATAACAACAAAATTGCTATCAATGATAAAATCATAGATGAAGTTATCATCACAGCTGATGAATTCAAGACAATGGGTTCTCATAGACCTGATAATGCTATTACACTTCTTGACAGAGCTATGGCTGATGCATTTATCAACAGAAAGGTACTTGAGCACAATGCTCAGGAAGCCAATGACCAGGCAACACTGTCTGTTCTCAATGCCACACCTACTGTTGCTTTGTCTAAATCTCAGCTTAAACAGACAGCTATGAAGCTTATGACAGGTAACAATAAGAAAGAAGTAACTGATATAGCTGTCCTCAGAAAAAATCTCAGTGTTATCAAAGGTCAGGATGATGTACTGGAAGAAATTATAGATTACATCAGAAGAGATGAACTTAATCTCTATCCAAGAAAGAAGCCTTTGTCATTCCTTATCACAGGTGACCCTGGTATCGGAAAGACATATGCTGCAGATATTGTTGCTGAAACAATGACTGGTATTCCACCAATCACACTGAACATGACTCAATTCAGTGATACTATGTCACTGACAAAGATTGTCGGTTCATCTGCAGGTTACATTGGCAGTGATTCAAAGGCAGAATTGCCATTTGACATTCTTGAGACCAATCCTTATCAGGTAATCCTACTCGATGAGTTCGAAAAGGCTCACAGAGCTGTTCAGAGACTCTTTATGTCAGCTTTGGAAAAAGGATACATTAAGACAGCTCGTGGAAAGATTGTTGACTTTTCTAAAGCTATTATCTTTGCCACCACAAATGCTGGTCACTCAGAAAAAGGAGATGCTATCGGATTTTCAGTGTCAGGTAATGGAAGAACCGATGCAACAACTGCTGACCTTACGGCGCATTTTGACAAAGAAATGCTCAGAAGATTCACGAAAGTCTTCAACTTCCATTCAATCACAGAAGATACATATGACGTCATTATGAGGGAAAGATATGCTATGGATATTGCTGACATTAAGAGCAGAAAATCCTCCTGCAATTTCCTTCCTGATGAGCTTTCGGACGAAGCTGTTGAAATGCTTCACAAGAAGAGTTATGATAAGAACTTTGGTGCAGGTCCTGTCAGAGATACCGTCAAAGCCTATATCGAAGACCTTGTTTTTGAACATCAGGTCCAGATGGCAAGTGCTGCGTCAGACATGGATAACATTATTCCACCTGACCCCACAGAACCAGAAAAATCACCCATAGACGGTGATACAATTCCATCAGAATAACACAAGTTTTACGGGGCTACAAGCCCCGTGAACTTATTCTGATTTCAAAATCTAAAGTGGTTAAACATAGAAAGTGAGGAACACCATGCCAATTATCATTGGTGAAAACAACCAGGTGTCAATGGTTGACGTTACAGGTCAGCAGCAGACACTTAACACAAAAATCTATTCACCCAAGTTCTTCAACCAGACCGTTCTTACTGGTAAAGGTGGACAGAGTAAAGGTCTTTTGAATGAATCAAGAGACCCTAAGATGTATAAGAACGGATACAAGACCATGGTCAATCCACACCTTGAGCCAGCAAATTATTATAACAAGGACGTTAAAATGTACGATATTCCTTGTTATATGATTTATCCTGACTTGTGGGACCTGATTGGCGAGTTCAAGAGACCCAACACCGTCACAATGACAGAAATTGCCACAAGAGGTAATGAAACAGTTTACCTGGCCATGCCTCTTCATGCTGTCCAGATTGAGGAAACTCACACACCTGGTCCTGCAGGTTCATCCGTAACAGTTATGCACAGGGATTTATCAGCATGTATGCACATGTTCCTTTTCTCAGTGCATGACCCCAGCAACGAAGTTCACAAGCAGGCAATGGATATGAACTCTTTCATGACTGCCAAAGGCAATGTGTTTTACAGAGACCTTGTGACTAACATCTTTACAACCCTTGTTCATGTAGAATCAGACCTTGTCAAAGCAGGCTACACTGTAAGCCGTGACGTACTCAATGACTTTGTTCAGGACTACAGCTTATACACAGAATTTTGTAAGGCTGCCGAAAGATGGCTCACTCAGGCTGACTATTTCATCGCAGATGTACTTATCGACAATATTGTAAGAAACACATCTGGTAATGTCGATGCACAGGTATGGCACGGTGACAGATTTTCAGTATTCGAGACACTTTCTCGTCTTGAGAAGTATAGCGTACCGCTTGACCAGTATCAGAGTATTTACGCAAAGATGCAGACAAATGTTCCAGCTGACATTCTTGCAGATATCTGTAAGTCAAACTTAAACCTCAGATTGTCTAATACACTTCAGCACATGAACAACAACAGACATCTTCTCCAGTTCTGCCCATGTGTAAATCACATTCAGACTAAGATTCCTTATTCTAAGGAACAGAGAGATGCCATAGAGTCACCTTCACCGCTGACTCTCGTTCAATCTGGTGCGGGTACGGGAAAATCGACTGTAATCTTAGGCCGTATTGACCATATGATTGCAAACGGTGTCAATCCTAATGACATCACAGTATTGTCATTCACCAATGCTGCAGCAAATCATATTACAGATTTGAAGCCTACTATTCATAGTATGACTATTGCCACTATGCTTCATACTATTTATAGCAACAACTTCCCAACACACCAGCTGTCATCTCTTGCAACTATCATCAACAGTTTGGATATCTATATGAATCCAAATATTCGTCCGATGACACAGCAGCAGGAAGCTTTTGTAGAGGAATTCAAATATGTACTTATGAGACTTCAGTCACACAATGAGTACACAAGAGCAAACAACTTCGTTGAAGACCATCTTCAGGACGTTATCGACACTCTTGATATCATCGAACAGACTTCTCTTGAGCTTGAAAGCATTATCTGTTATCAGAAGATGGATACTCTGGTAGAACCACCTGAAACACAGACAAAGCATCTCATCATTGATGAGGTACAGGACAACTCAATTGCTGAGTTCATCTATAGTATCAAGTACACCGACAAGCATCAGTGTTCACTTTACATTGTAGGTGACTGTTCACAGACTTTATATGAGTTCAGAGCTTCTAATCCAAAAGCACTTAACGTGCTTGAAGGCTCAGGTGTGTTCCAGACATACAAGCTTCAGACTAATTATCGTTCCAATCAGGAAATCCTTGACTTTGCGAACGTACTTCTTGGTAATATTGAAGCCAATCAGTATGCCAACATTCAGCTCAAAGCAAACAGCTTGAAGCCTGTTACTCTCCAGAGTTTCAAAGATGCAGTAACTGTTCAGTACACAAAGACTCCTAACTCATCACCTCAGACTAAAGAAGCTTTGTGGAATCACTCTATTGCCATTGACACACAGGCTTACATCAAAGATAAGCTTGCCAAAGGTGAACAGGTATGTATTTTAGCACAGGCTAGAGTCACACTTGGTCACATTCAGGAACATCTGGAAAAGACATATCCTGGTAAGAACATTGTTTCTCTGATTCCTCAGAGACAGTATGACAATGCGCTTTTCACAAAGTTTATTGCCAACTACTGGAACTCTGTGCTTTACACTCCACCAATGAGTATTCTTGATACTCTTGAAAGAGAAATCGTAAATAAAGCACCATATCTCACATACAAGAAAGGAACAAATCTGCAGAAGATTACCTCTATTGCTCAGAGTATGGTACTGGATTTCAGACAGCAGTATGGTTCCGTTATAGCAAACTGGCAGCATCAGGTCGATATGTCTGTTATGACAACCCAGCAGATGCTTGACGAAATCAAGAAGCTCATGATTTCTTATGAGATTCGTAAGAACAATGTTGCTCAGGCTATGATGTCAAACAGGAATGCTGAGAAGAGAAAAGCTGAAGATGTAGAAAATGCTGATTTCATCATTTCTACTATTCATTCAGCTAAAGGTCTTGAGTTTGACAACGTCATCGTCTACTATGAGAATGAATCAGAATCCAGCATTGATGAAGCAACTAAGCGTATGTACTATGTTGCCTTCACAAGAGCTCGTAAGACAGAGTACATCTTTGCATATGGCACTCTGGCAAGACCAAAGATTCAGGGTGACTATGACAAGATTATCAATGACCTCACAGCCAAAGCTGCTGGCGTGGCTACAGACCCTGATGATGACACAGCATCATCTGATGGAAATGATTCCACAGATACGCCAGCTGAAAGCACAACACCTATAGCTATCATCAAGACACCATTTGCTGCAGCAACAATGTCTGATTCATCTGACACAGATGAAGATGACCAGCTGCCAACAGCGGTTTCAGAAGAATGATACAATCCAGACACATAAGGCGTGGCACAGCCACGTCTTTGCTGTCTGAAAAATAAATATCATAAAGGATATCGTCATGAACACTAACACAAATGGCGAAAGGATAGCTTTGAAGAAATTTGATGGTATTGCTCACAAAGGCGAGATATGGAATATTGAACCAGGTGACACCACATGCACAGGAAGTGAAATATGGGCAGGAAGGCCAGCTGTCATCGTCAGCAACGAAGCAACATGCCAAAAGGCAGGGTTTGTAAACGTCGTTTATCTGACAACAGCTAAGAAAAGAGATATGCCCTACCATATACCAGTATGCTCTGGTGGAAAAAATGCAACAGCTCTATGCGAGCAGATATTTGCAGTAGATAAAAGCAGAATTTCCTACTATGTAGGAAAAATTACAGAAGAACAAATGCTTGGTATTGATAAAGCTCTTCTGTTTTCACTCGGAATTTCTAATTCCATCAGGCCATCATCGTTATTCACGAAATGGCTAAATGCTGTGACCAGATATCATGTTGATTTATCAAAAAATCCTCTGGATGAATCAGGGACCGACCACAGGTCTGTCACTGAGCTTATCAAAGAGCGAGATAAATACAAAATGTTATGGGAGCAGGAACGGTCAACAGTCAATAAACTGATGCAAATTTAAATCAAAAAAAAATTGTTGACAAATATTGTTTTGTTACATTATAATGAACATTACCACTCCACGTCTCGTACGTGAAGTGGTAACACTTTGAGTATGCTTGCATACTCCTATGGTGTTACTGACTTGTAGTCAAGGGCTACAAACGGCTGGTTTCGAGTCGTCCACAAAGTGGGAGATAAACCTGGTGACAGGTATAAAGTTCCAGATATGTACAAACTGGAGCGGCAAAAGCAATTTTGCCTGACAGAAAACCTAAGTAAGTAACAGTTGTTCCGTAATGTCCAAGAGCAGAATCTGTGGCGGGTATTGGTGTAACTGGATATCCTATAAGGGGTAGAGCCATTCCAAAAAATGGTAGAAAGCTTAGCATCTTAGTGTGAGTACCGCAAATACAAATGCTTTGATGATTGTGTTTTGTTATCTGACGCGAAAGTAGTGATAACAGTTCATAAAGGAAGTCCGCAAGACAACCAGAAAGGCGATGAGTGGGTTGTACCCAAAAGGTATGAAGCTCAAACGCGAGCCTCGTCTTTCATCGTACAATATATTACAGATTATAATTCTGTAGAATACACCTCATACAGTGGATATGAATAGTGATTCTTACAAAACAAAGCAAAAGTGCTCGCGACACTGATACCGAAAATTAGCTTATTCAGCTGAAATATGCTGACATACAAAGCTCGCAAGGCAATGTATGAAGAAGTACAAGTAAGTGCAACGATAAGAGACCCGCAATCTCTGAATCCCGCAAGGAGTCATGTACTAAACGGAACCTTATAAGGTACAGTGTAAGTTTCTGCGATTCTTCTCAAGAGTCGTGCTAATGGTTACTACAAGCCAAAAGCTTGTGTGATGATACCTGCCAACAGGTCTTAACGTAACCACTGTAGGTCAACATCTCAGCCTATTACAACTAAGTATGACACTCCAAAGCAATTTGGTCTGTCATATTTTTTTACAACATTTTAACACGGGCCACTACCTGGCTTCGACGGGGCGCCTGAAGTTGTATAAGCATGCAGTTGCCGTGGATGAACAACTAGAAAATCGTCCTCAAACAATAAAGTTCAACAGAACACCTGCACTCGCAGTTGCCTAATCGCAACTTACGAGTACCCTTGCTGAAATGCAAGGTTTATCTCCTATACGTATCGCCGCTGTATCGAATAGGGGTCAAAATAGCGGATAGTATTGCACATAAAAGTTAGACCAGAAAGTGCGATATGAAATCCTCTGGCTGCTCGAAATCCAAAGGTTTGTTGATTTAAACATGGGTGGGTAACAAAAATCAAATAAGCATGTAGAAAGTATAATAGATTCGTTTCGGACATGGGTTCGACTCCCATGTGGTCCACTATGATGATTTGGTGTAAGCAAATACTTAATGCCCAAAAAAGTCGATGAGTCATACTAGTTAAAAGTCGATGAGTATTGGTCTACATTAGGGTAAGCGATAGTCTAATGCGCGATTAGACTTAACACGGTCTCCGTGGAGGAGGCAGAATGACGTAAAACCGTTGGTCATCCTCACAAAACACATAAGCCTTGCTCGTCAAGGATGAATCAAAGACACACCCAGGTGTGTCTAATTTTATACGAACTACATGGGTTCAATCCCCATGTAGTCCACTTCCCGTGATGGTTGTTCCTAAGGCTGAAAGGGATGTAAAACTAAAGCACTTCAAAATCGGGTGAACCTCACCACAAAATGACAAGGTTTATAACCATGTCTAGTGAAGCCGAGGTTCTATGCTGTGGCGAGAACCATACGTGGATGAGGCGGGTACGTTAACCCCGCCCACTATCATATGTTGGTACTAAGCGATGCGCTTCCCTGTTCAAATCCTGCTCAGGTCAGCAGGAACCAACATATGAGACACATATTCCTCAATAGCTCAGTTGGTAGAGCGCTCGGCTGTTAACCGAGTTGTCGTAGGTTCGAGTCCTACTTGGGGAGCTTATCTGATAATAACATCAGATTGAGGGAGATGTCCCGATACCGCAGAAAACATCAGGAGAGCAATCGAGCCTGTACAAATATGCTGAACAGGTTGCGTGAAGTAAATGATGTAAGTTGGCAGCATCGCAATGCAAATCATTGCTCGTCAAGGGTTCAATTCCCTTTTACTTCATGGTCCGTTCATACGAGAGGCTAATTAAATCGTATGATAAAAACCTGTCTAAGGTCTACTGTACCAAAACGGGGTTTAGCCAACAGTAGAATAGCAAGAGGAAACGTAGGACAGGACTGTGACAAAGACTCAGACTCTGCAAAACAGAGGATTCTGTCACTCTTTGTGAGACAGAGGTTTCCGTCACTCTTTGCAATCTTTGCGGCGACATTTAAGCGTTGTGTCTCGTGCGTCGCTATAAAAAATAAAATTTGAGCAAAAGCGCCGTTGCGGATTGTTACGTCAAATCCTCATGGCTCGGTGGTCAAGCGGCTAAGACATCGCCCTTTCACGGCGGTAACAGGGGTTCGATTCCCCTTCGAGTCACGCTAGGCGAAATCAGGAATGCCCTACTCAAAAATAATAACTGGTTGGTGGATTAGGTTTTGAGTCAAACCATAGTTTCCTTTCGTAGGGTGTAGCGCTATGCTACACCCTATTGTTTTTAAAATCATATACTTTATCACAAGAGGTAGTCCTTTGTAAGAGTAGCTCTCTACAATGTTAGTCTACAGTGATATAAGCATATGCCCGCAGATTTCACGGCATCACAGGCGAGAAGGCTTTCGATACTTAGGAAAATTTGCTATTCCAACATAAAACACATATCATGACGCAACGTTGGGCGCACCTCTTCGACCAATATTATATTGGCAAGTCATGGAGAAATGATATGTCAAGTGACCGTTTAATACGTTTTGGGTCACTTACGCTTGCGTAGCTCAGCTGGTAGAGCACTTGACTTTTAATCAAGTTG
>JAEEGL016008114.1_pt1 | contig 14202 bp, 15 predicted proteins | sample 9134231 | NCBI WGS metagenome assembly JAEEGL01 (sample SAMN16246548, study PRJNA631951) | gut metagenome | biome: gut microbiome; feature: rumen; material: fiber-attached | host: Bos | place: Iran: Karaj | collected 2018-10 | reverse complement strand
TTGCAATATCAAATTTGAAACTATTTTATCAAAGAGGCAACATTAACCATTTCAATTGCTGTCTTAGCGGCGTCAGCGCCCTTATTTCCAGATTTAGTACCTGCTCTTTCGATTGCCTGTTCAAGATTATCACAAGTCAAAACGCCGAAAATAACAGGTATTGAATATTTAAGAGAAACTGCCGCAATACCTTTTGAAAGTTCTGCTGAAACATACTCGAAATGAGCCGTTGCACCTTTAATTATTGCGCCCAAAGTAATTATAGCTCCATATTTCTTTGTCTCTGCAGCTTTTTGAGCAAGAAGAGGAATTTCAAACGCACCGGGAACCTTTATGACATCAATATTATTGCTGTCTACTCCATGCCTGACCAATTCATCTATCGCACCCGAAAGCAATTTTGAGCCGATAAAATCATTAAAACGTGAAACAATAATACAATATTTTTCGTTTCCTGCAGTCAGCATTCCTTCAATAATATTTGCCATAATTTCTCCAATCGTTTTTCTGATGAAACAATTCTACAACACACAAAAAAAATATTAAAGGTTATGTAACGTAATATTTGTATATTTCAACAAAAGCCTTATCTCTGAGCAGTTGGGCGCTGAGTTTTTCTTTGTTTTCAAAATTCAGTTCGTTTCTGATTTTTGTCACGAAGGAAATCTTAATTTCCTCACCGTAAATATCTTCATTAAAATCAAGCAGATGGACTTCTGTCTTTGGTTCTTTTGTCGGAAACAAAGATGGGCAATCGGAATGATTAAGTATTCCGTTATATTTCCTGTCTCTGCAAGTAACTATAACATAATAAACACCGTTTGGAATTTTGACAATATTCTCAGGATAAACAAAATTAGCGGAAGGAAACCCTAAAGCCGAAGCAATATGCTGACCTTCAATTACTTTTGAGCGGATAAAAAATCTGTATCCGAGCAAAGACTGTGCAAAATAAACATTTCCTTCCTCGATTGATTTTTTAACAATCGAACTGCTTATAACAGTTTGGTTACAGGTAATTGGCGGAATTTCATAATATTTATATCCGTATTCTTTCTGAAACTCCCTTAAAACACGAGGATTACCCGATTTATTTTTGCCGAAACTATGGTTAAAACCTGTTGTTATTGCAACTGGAGAGAAGTATTTAAAAATAATATTTTTAATATATTCTTCGGCACTCAAATTTTCGAACTTCGGGAAGTCAAGCAAATAGACTTCATCAACCCCGATTTTTTTGAGATAACTGAGTTTATCTTCAAGATTCAGAATATTTTGAAATTTTTTATGCGAAATAAAAGAAAGAGGATGCTCTTTGAACATTAATATTCCGGATTTTGTTCCCATTGTTTTTGCAATATTAATAGCATTTTTGATAACAACCTGATGTCCTTCGTGGATACCGTCAAAGAAACCAAGAGCTAACGAAAGGTTTTTCGATTCTTTTAATTCACTAAATACTTCCATAGAAAACATTATATATAAAAATTGTCCTTAGCTCTACATTTTTTTAAAAAATTTGGTAAAATAAAAATATGGACGAAAAAACTTTAGAAGCCAAAAGCCGAATCAAAGGTGGATATATAGACGAAAAAGGAAATGCAGAATTTAAAATTTTTACTTTTCCCGAAGTTATAGCCGTTGACCTTCAGTTAAATACCAAAAAATCCAATATTTTGACATTTAAAATGGATAAGACTGAAGATTGCGTTTTTGAAACAACCATCAAAAATTTTAAGCCCAAAAACAGAACTACCAGATATCGATTTCAACTTCATTTTGAAGACGGAGAAATAATTACCGTAAAAGATCCTTATTCCATGTGGCAGGATACCTACTTTAAGTGGTCAATTCTATATAACCATAACCTTTTTAAATGGCACGATGAAAATTGGCAGAACGGCAAAAATAAAGAACGCATCAGCACAATAGCAGACAATAAGAACAAGCTAAAACCAATCGAAAAACTCTCAATTTATGAACTCCACATAGGCACACTGACAGAAGAAGGAACATTTTTAAGTGCGAAACCTAAACTTAAAGAAATCAAAAACTTAGGTTTCAACGCAATAGAACTGATGCCGGTTGAGAATACTTATTCTTTCAACTGGGGCTATGATGGTGTAGATAAATTTGCACCAAATCATACCTATGGCACACCTGACGAACTCAAGGATATGATTGATTATGCTCATAAACTCGGGTTAAACGTCATCATGGATATTGTTCCTAACCACTTAGGTCCTGATATAGCTCAGCTTCAGGAAACAGGACCATATATTTCAGGCTGCAATTGTTTTGGCTTCAAATTTAATTTTGAAGGCACTTTAAATGCAAAAGTCAGGGAATATATCGTTAATACTGCACTTAACTGGATTATAAACTATCATTGTGACGGTTTAAGAGTCGATATGACAAAGTTTATGGAATCCGATTTCACGATGAAACAAATGGCAGCCGATGTTCAATATTATACCCCTCACGCATTTTTAATTGCAGAAGATGGCAGAGACAATGATGAGCGAGTAACGAAAAAATTTGACATCAAAGAACAGAAAGAAAATGAAAATTCTCACAAAACATTTATAAATAAAATTCAAAATAATCGTGTTTCTTTGACCAGTATTGGGTTTAACAGTGAATGGGACTTCCCGTTTCATAAACAAATTGCAGCCGCAATATTGGACAATTGGGAGCATTTTCAATCCTCTATGGAAAATTTGGACAAAGCAGCCATCAACTCAAAACACAGGGTAAAATACCCTATGAGCCACGATGAAATCGGAAACATAGATGGAACAAGGCTTTTAACAAAAGTTTTCTGTCAGTTTTTGAAATTTGATTTTCAAACAACTGAAAACTCATCTCAGCTGATTGCACACAACGGTCAGAAAATTCTTGAAGCAATTTCTAACGGTATTTGGGCGGAAATGAATGCTTCACACAAAATAAAATTCCTGAAACATTTTCACTGTTTAAATTTGCCTGACGAGATAGGAACCTTTTATTTTGACTCCGTACAAAAAATAAAATTGGCACTTGCAAAAGTCTATTCAATTCCAGGGCCTAAGATGGTTTTTCAGGGAGAAGAAAGTATAAACTATTCATACTTCAAATTTTTCCGTAAATTTTCGATAGGGCGTGAAAAGTGTCTTGAAAATAAGGGCTATGAACCCGGAATAAATGCGTTTTTAGACTCAAAAATGTCTAATAATATTTTTGATGATGAGCATAAAAAAATATACGACGGGCTTTGCCTTTATATGAAAGCCTTAAACAGTCTTTGTGATGAAAATGATGCTCTCACAATCGGGAAAATAGAAAAAACGATAACCCACCCTCTTTCAAAACTCCACGCAATACATTCAAAATATGGTGATAATGAAATCTTTTCAATTTCAAACTTTGCACCGAACAAATATTTGAATAACTACGGAATAAGTTTTCCCGAAGGACTGTGGCTTGAAGTACTGAATTCCGATGATATAAATTATTGGGGGGAAGGAATTTGCTTGAACACAGAAGTTTTAGAAGGGAAATATAACTATATTTCCCTACCCAAATACGGTTTTGTAATGTTTAAACGAATTGATAAATTAGACTAATCGTCCATTTCATCTTCAATTTGCTGAATGAATTCTGCGACTCTGTCGAATTCTTCTTCGTTATCAATCGTTTCCAATTCAATTTCATCGCCTAGTCGTTTTAGCCTCATAACTTCAACTTCATCGTCCTCAGCTTCTGTTGATTCTTCATCAACCGGAAGAAGAAGTGCATATTCGACATCATCGACTTCAATTATGTCGAGTAATTCGAATGTAATCGCATTGCCGTCTTCATCAAATGTGTCAATGTAATTGTCCTGAGCCATAATTTCTCACTTTCTGTCTAAATATTGCTGTAATATAATGCACGCACTTTTAATATCTACAAGTTCCTTATTTTTGGTATATTTTTTACCTGTCTGCTGAAGAAAATACTCAGCCTGTCTGCTTGTTAATCTTTCATCTTCAAAAATAATTTCAAAATCAGGTTTTAGTTTTTCCGCAAAATCCATACAGTCCTGAGCCTGAACCCCGAGTGAATTATCCATATTTTTTGGAAGCCCGACTACTATTTTTCTTATATAAGCCTCCTTACAAATATTCCTGATTTCTTCAATTGCTTTTTCTTCAGGAATACGCGCAACTGCCTTAACAGGCTGAGCCGTAATTCCAAGAGCATCGCTCTGAGCCACACCTATTCGTTTTGTTCCGACATCAAGACCTAAAATTCTATCCATTTATACCAATCCATTTCTGCTGAATTGCATAGTCAAGAACAGATAATTTTTCGTTTGAAATATATTTATTTTCCTTTTTTTGCTGTTTTCTAAAAATATTTGTTGTTTCAGAAAGTTCTTTTTCAACTTGAATAAGATTATAAATATGACTATGAATACTGCGTTTCAAAATGAACGTCTGAATATTTTTGAAAATTTCTTCATTTGAAATTAAGCCTAAAATATCCTGTGCTTCTTGTTTATAACCGTTTACAAACAAAAGATATGCACTAATGATAATCTTATCAGTCCATAAATTCTTTTCAGCTTCACACCATATCTCATTGAAAGCTTTATTCATTTCACTTTCAATCTTTTCTAAAGTAATTTCTTCATCAGTAAAGCAAATATTGCATAATTTATTGAATTCTTGATTATCTGCGGCTGTGAAAAACCACGTTTTTATTGAGTTCATTGATAAAACTCTATATACATCATCAATAACAAGCTTTGAGGGAGTAATATTTTCAAAAACAAAGTCTTTTATTGATTTCATTGGCTCAATATCTTTTATGATATTTTCCCATGCAATAAATTCATAGGGGAATGTTCCCTTATTCTTAATTGTTTTCGCTTTTGCTTCGTTAATTACGAATCTGACATATTCCGGAGAAACAGCAATTTGAACGTCTGAACGGAAAAATCTCTGTATAATCCTTAAAATTTCACTCTCTGCAACATTAAAAAATCCAAAAGAATCAATAATTCCACGTTTCATATTAGTTATAAAAGTTGCAAGTTCATAATTCCCATTATGTTTAAGCCTTGTGAACAATATTCCCTGATTACCGCAGCCATCAGGTATTGTCGCAAAACATTTATCCGGAATGCTTTTACTCAGTTTTGATTTAATAAATTCACTAACCTGCTGTTCATTAGCACCGGCAAGCCTCAATTTTGCAATTCCTTTTTTTGCAATCTGGACAATGTTTGAATCATCACAATTATCAATAATATATTGAAGCGGTTCTAAAGCAAGTGATGATTTCGAATCCCCTAACATTCCTACAGCCAAAGAAATTACTTCTTTTGGGAAATCAGAATAAATAATAGGAGTCAATATATTGGCAACACTATCACCTTTAAATTCATCAAGGAAAGAATTAAGCAAAATTTCTTTATCCTTATTAGAAATAGCCAAAAGAAAATCCATAAAATCTATTTGTGCTTCAGGATTATTTAATGCTTTTTTAAGCATTTTTGCAGTATCGGAATTTAATATATCAGAAGGATTATCAAAATATTCAATAATATTTTCGTAGCTGAGTTCACTGCTGATACCTCTTAAAAGCTGAATTGCACGATATTTCTCGGTATCAGAATATTTCATTGAAGAAATTAAAGCGGTGACACAATCTATAATAGTGTCATTATCAATAACCTCAGATATAATCGAGGCAAGAATAAGGGAAAAAGGCTCTTCATATTTAATCATCTCAGCAATCATAATATCTGCCAATGATTTTTTATCAGAAATATCCTTTAATTCGTCAATTAATTTTTTAACAAGACATTTTTCGGCAGGCTGCATATACTGAAGCTCTGAAATAACCGAAAGTGCCTTTGCACGAATCTGAAGCTTGTTAAATTCGCTCATTTATTAAGTTTACTCCAAAAAATATCAAGAATTTTTTGTGCTTCACCCGAGGGCATTTTATCCTCTAAAATCAAATATTGAACTGCAATCATAGTACATTCAGAACAAATATTAACCCCAGGACCTTGTACCATTTTAACAACCTGAGTATTCGGACGTCCGCAAAAACTGCAATATACAGGTTCTTTCTCGTGATTTTCTGTTGTTTCCGTCTCTTTCTTTTTTACATTGTTTCTTGCCTGCTTTAAGGAAACAACTTTTTCTTTCTCTGCCATTTATATTTTCCTTTACTACAACAAATATTGTATATCATTTTGAAAATATTGCCAAATTTTGAAATTTTGTTTATACTTTTTGTAAATAATTTGACAGGACTTGGGAGCAGAGATGAAAAGAATACTACTATTAATGACTATTCTATCGGTTTCGGTTGTTTCAACAGCCTGTATCAGTAATTTTGCAATAAAAGAACTTAATAATAAAGCACAGGACTATTTAAATAACGGAGATGTTGACAGTGCAATATGCCGTTTAAAATCTAGTCTTGACCTAGACAGCGAACTATACGAAACGCACTATAATTTGGCAGTAGCCTATCTTGCCGCTGATAATCAAGAGGATGCTATTACTGCTCTGAAAAGAGTTATTCAGCTAAAACCTAATTATAATGACGCATACTATTCTTTAGGAATTGCAAATGCCACTTTGGCATATAAGCTTATTGACCTTGAAAATTCAGAAAATGAAGACGGTTCAAGACATCAACTTTCTGAAGATGAAAAACAAGCTTTAAATCTCTACCTGAATGAAGCTATTGATAACTATAACCGTTATATTTCAAATGTTCCTAATGCTGAAAATGCAGATGAAATCAAAGCTCAAATTGACCAATTAAATCAAGAACTAAAAACTCGTGCTGACAGACAAATAGAACAGCCTCAAGAAGAATATGACGATGAATTCTACGGAGACGAAGAAGAAGACTTCAATGAAGAAGAAACTTTTGAGGATAATTCCGAAGAATAAGAAGAGCCTACTATGATTTTTACTTCACCCGGCGAAATTGCTTTTCAGATTTTAAATTATCAAATTCGCTGGTATGGTGTATTTATGTTTCTTGCCATTATTTGTGGCGTTTTGGTAATACTAAAAATCTCAAAGATGTTTTACAAGGAATATAATGAAGATTTTCTCTATGATTTATCTTTCATATTAATAGTCAGCGGGATTCTCGGAGCAAGACTCTATTATGTATTCCTAGATATCGGCTATTATTTGAAATACCCGATCGAAATTTTTGCCATCTGGCAAGGAGGACTTTCAATTCACGGTGCTATCATAGGTGCATTGATAGGTGGCGGATTGTTTGTCAAAAAGAAAAACTATGATTTCCTGACAACAGCAGATTTATGCACCTTTGGGTTAGTTACAGGACAAATTATAGGAAGATGGGGGAATTTCTTTAATTCTGAAGCCTTCGGACTTCCTTGTAACCTCCCTTGGAAACTCTATATACCGCTTGAATCAAGACCAATTAATTATTTGCTATACGAATATTTTCATCCGACTTTTCTATATGAATCTATAGGCTCACTAATAATTTTATGTATTCTTCTCACCCTAAGATTCAGATTTAAAGAAATCAAAGCAGGAACACTTTTCTTTCTCTACCTTGTATTATATTCCATCATAAGAATATGCGTAGAATCAATCAGAATAGACAGTGTTTTATCCTTTGGGAATTTACATATTGCACATATAATAAGTATTTTATTATTATTAATTGGCTTAACCGGACTGGTTATTATAAATAAAAGACAAAAATAATTATTAACAAATGTAACGAATATGTCCGGATTATGCAATTATATATTTAGTATATACTTTATATATATACGAGGTTAAAAAATGGTAAACGCAAGAAATTTAAAAGTTAATAACGTACAAGAAGCATCGGTAGAAACACCTCATATGGAATATAGACAAATGAATCCCGATGAATTTTGGAAAGCAATGAATTTCATTTCAACTCAAAACCAATTTTTTATTTCAAGAATGAAACACATAATGTAGCAATTTAAATTTGATATAATATAAAAAAAGCCAACTTAACGTTGGCTTTTTTATTGTTTAAATTTTCTTTTCTCTTTTATAGTTTTCAAGATAAACATTTATTTTATCGTTGAAAATGAGGAAAAATACACCAATAAAAACTAAAACAGCAGCATTAAAAAATGCAAATTGAGCTATTTTGTTCCCTGATATAGCCGAGAATAAATTAAAATATGAATCTAACGCAAATGTCAAAACTGCAGCTGTTAAAAACAGCAGAGCGAACAAAATTGAATATTTTCGCATAAAAAACACCTTTTCTTTTCATCTAAAAACTATGTGCAAAAAATGCACGAAACACAACTGAAACTCAGCCGCCTCAGGTGTCTGATGAAAAAGATAAAATGCAATTTAACATTATGTCTAACATATCTGAATTATAGCACACAACAAAAAAAAATGTAAGGGGGGGGGAGAACAAAAAACTATTCACCCTTCCAAGCCTGTTTCCTCTGTTTAATTTCCTCGACTTTTGCTTTAATATCAAGAGCCATTTGTTCTCTGTATTGTGCAATTTCTTCATGGACATCGTGCATAATTATTGTTGGATCAGGGTTATTTATATTTGTGCCGTCAAGTTTCAATTTAGCATACTCAATTTTTCGCTCATAATCTTCAATAACCAAAATAACTTCCTCGATTTCCATTGTGGTAAAGCCCAAGGCACGAAGATTTGTCCTAAAGGTATCTTTAATTGATGCTCTTTGCTCTTTTATTTCTTCTGTTTTTTTACCACCGTCATTTGAATTATCTTTTTTAAATTTATCCAAAAAACTCATTTTTTACTCCTGATAAAATTTCAATTTATAAGATGAAACATAGTCTTTTCCATATTTACACAAATATAAAAATAGCCATTCACGATATCTTAAATACATCCATAGAGGATTTCCATATGCCTTATTACATTCCATAGTACAGAGCTGAAGCATTTCGTGGAGTTCATGTGGTGTCATACCGATACATTTAAACTCAATTGTCGGAGAAAAATCAAATTCTGCAGGAATAATTTCGATAATTCCGTATTTTTCAGGTTCTGCAGCAAGTTTAGCATGCTTGCCCATTGAAAATACACTTCTGCCATATGAGTGAATAACATCTTTATTGGCAATGAGCATTTCTATTGTTTTAAGTGCATCTTCTTTTGTTTCAGCAGGAAAACCGAAGAAAATAAAAGCAAAATTCCATATACCTGCATCTGAAGAATCCTTGAGAATTTCAAATCTTCTGTTTAAGTCAATTCCTTTGTTGATTAACTCCATAATCTTATCAGAGCCGGATTCAACTCCCCACATAACCATTTGAAGTCCTGTTTGATGAGCTTTATCAAGGATAGATTTTGAAAAAGCACTCTCAAGCCTTGCATCACAAAAATATTTAATTTTTAAATCTTCATCTTTTAAGCGGTCGGAAAATTCCTCCATATACTTTGGACCAACAGATTCATCAATAAATTCATAGTGTGAAATACCATATTTTTCTTTATACATTTTCATTTCACTGATGGCTTTATCAATATTTTTAACATTAAATTCCTGACCAAAATCCTGATCGCAAAAACTGCATTTACCCCAATAGCAGCCTCTTGAAGACTGGAACGGCAAAACAATTTCTGGAGCAAAATATTTGGATAAATCATATTCATCCAAAGATTCAGGAAGCATATCATTGAGTTTTAAAGGCTTCATTTTCGGGTTTTCACAAACTTTACCGTCTTTTAAATAAATCAAATTCGGAACATCTTCAATATTTTTCTCGCCATTTATATATTTTGCAAGCTCAATGACAGGACCTTCTCCTTCTTCAACAGAAAGAGAATCAGCAAATATTTCAAAGAATTCTTTTGTTTCAAGGATTTTTTCTGTAACACGCCCAAAGAAATTACCGCCAATATTTATATGCGCCTTTGTTTTTTGTTTTAATAAGGCACTCAAAGTTAAACCGGGAACAATCTGACTTGAAGAATTAATTGATACGGCAATAAAATCAGCATTATATTTTTCTATTTTACCGAATACTGATTCGTAATAATCCCAAAACATATTGGTATCACGATCAAAGACATAATATTTTATGCTGTTATAATTCAGTTTAAATAAAGGATTTGAATAATTATCAAAAGATAATTTAGAGGGGAAATGAGGCAGAGAAGCAATTTCGAGAGCCCTATCCAAAAGATTAACCGATTTAACTAGGACTTCAGGATAATAAAATGATTCTTTATCTCTAATAGCATTCCTTGCATTCTCAACATACATAAGAACTTCATCAATTCCGTTATTAGGATCAGAAATGATTTTCTTTATTGAATGGTATTTTATAATTTTATTCTGCATTTTTTCAGGATAATCAGAAAGTTGTTTTTGAGTGCTGTATACCTTTCCAATTTCTTTTAAAAGTTCGTCTTGCCCGCTTATTGCAGTATTAAGCGCATTTTCAATAAATTTTTTGTTGAGAACTTTATCAAAAAAGTCAATATTTAAATCAATAACATGTGCATCAAATCCGCTGCCCTTAAGCTGTCCTAAAAGGGAAGTGAGAGCGAAATGGGGACTAATTGGTGTCCATTGAGGCGGAAACAACAGCAGATATTTCATATTATCCTTTTTAAATAATGTTAAATCATTATAGAAGCAATTATAACCTATATTAATTTATAAACCAAGTATTATTTCTTTACATAAAAATCAATTTTGAAATTAAAACTGTTTTTATATTTATAGGGAATTAGGATAGAAAGAGAAGTTTTTATGTCTACAAGTATCTCAACAGGATATGATGCAGCAGAAGCTGCTAGACTCCGAGCAGAAGAAGAAGCCCGTAAACGTGCTGAAGAAAGAGCACGCAAACTTGAAGAAGAAAAGAAGGCTCGTGAGGCTGAAGAAAAAGCTAGAAAAGCTCAGGAAGCTAAAGAAGAACAAGAAAAAGAAGCTAAACCAAAAGAAGATTCTGTGTTTGATGATAAAGACAGCGGATTAAAAACTCAGGAAGTTCAGGGGAATGACGAATGGGTTAAATCTCTACAGGCAAGAGGATTAAGAACAACCGGTATTCACGACCGTGAAGCTAACTTTGAAGACTACGGAAATGCTCTTTCAACCGAACTTCAACAGATGATTTTAAACAGTTTTGACAATGAACAGGATTATAAACTTCAGGCTGAACTTGCAAAAATGTTTTCAAATACCAACTATCACAATTTTAGTGAAGTAATGGCTGCCTGTAGACAACTCGGAATTAGTGTTTCAAGAGAATCTGTTCATACAACATATATTCACGATAATAAATATGACGGCAGATGGAATAAAACAAACGCACAAAATGGAAGTATCACAGTATTTACATTCTCTGACGGCAAAGGCGGAGAAATCAAAATCGCAGATACAAACGGTAACGGAGCTCTTGAAACAGAAGAATTATTTATTAACGAAATCTTATCCGGTATAGCATCTGATCTGCAAGTATCAAAGAGCAATATGAATCTTGGCGGAAAACATGGTTCAGCCAACGGTGTTAACAGAACAAACAAACCTGAAGATATTCTTAAAAACATTTTCGGTAATTCACAAAACTCATTTAATGATTTAGTAAAAGAACTTCAAGATTTCAAGCAACAGCTTGAAGAAGAAAAAGAAGAACGTGAAGCAGAAAAACGAAAAGGCAAAATTGAAGTTTCACAGTCAACTTTCAATCGATTAGTCAATAATAAAGTCCAGGAATATATGGAAGAAGATTCACTTTCATATTCAGTTGCTTACAACAGAGCAATTGAAAAAGTTTCCGAAAAATATGTCGTATAACTCATAATTCTACATAACAAAAAGACGGAGCATTAAACTCCGTCTTTTCTTTAATAAAAAATTTAACCGGAAACTATTCAGCAGGTTGTTCTTCTGCAGGTTGTTCTTCCGCTGGCTGTTCTTCTGCAGGCTGTTCTTCTGCAGGTTGTTCTTCGTTATATTCTTCTGCTGGCTGTTCTTCATTGTATTCTTCAGCAGGTTGTTCTTCATTGTATTCTTCAACTTGAGCTTCTTCAACAACTTCTTCCTGAGGGGCTGCTTTAGCACCGAATGTAAGAGGAGTTCTATATTTGAATTTAAGAGTATAAACTTCATCATTTGCAGCATCATATCTGAATTCACGGTTATCATTATGCCATAATGTGGCAGGACCCTCAAACAGAACTTGATCGTTAATAGAAACATCTTTATATTCAGTTTTGATTTGTTCAAGTTCATCAGTACCGTTTATAGGTCTGTAATCACCGAGGAAACTTAAATCAAAATATCCGTCACCACCAACAGCTTTAAATACGATTTCAGCTTCTTTCCAGAAAAAGTCAGGTGTAAAGCTAAATATTGCACCTTGACCCGGATCAGGTTTCCATTCAGGACTTTGATAAACGTCAGGGAAATTATAATTTAAATCAGGTGTTACCTGCAAAACTTCGATTGTACTATCAGGGTTCTCTGCGTGGTATATATCAACTCTTCCGTTATTATTTTGTGAGGAAATAAAAAATCCGTATGCTGCACCTAATAACACTACTATTGCTACCAAGAAAATAACAACTTTTTTCATGTGTGTCTCCTTTCCATGTCTATTGTTATTTTTACTAACTTATATAATAATATAATATTATCATTAATAAATTGCAAACATTAATTATATTATAGCAAACTATTTTATTACGTGTTTTAAAACTTTTGTGTGTATCAGGGAGTTATATCTATGAAAATAATGAATGTTAATATACCTTTAATAGCAAAGAGCATCAGTTTTAAAGGCACAACAAACCCTATTTATAAAGAAACGCCCTATATTCAGCCTTTAACAAAAGATATTATTGAAATTGTAGCGAAACCCTTTAATTCCGGAATTACAAAGGAAAATCTTGAAATTCTTCAAAGCGAACTTTCAAGAGCAACCGCAGGATATAGAGCAACCTATCCTTATCCGTTTTCGGAAGGCGCTGTAAGGCTATTAACACAAGGTTACAGTGCATACCTCGCAAATGAAGCAAAGGCACCGCAGAATGTCGGCAGACGAGATGTCGTAATCGGCGGTGATACAAGAGTTGCGACAAAAGAATCTCTTCCGATTGTCAGAGATATATTAACCGAGAACGGTTTTAATGTTATTTACCAGCCTGACGAAAAAGGAAATATAAAACCTGTTGCCTCTCCAATTTTGGCTGTTGCAACACAAGTCTATGACAATAACATAGGCGGTGTTCTTATGACTGCAAGTCACAACCCCTGGAATGACGGCGGATATAACTTCTTAACTACTGAAGGTTCAATTGCTCCTTCTGAAATCACTTCTCAGATTGTAGCAAATATGAATAAAATTGTTGAAAACCCCTATACAAACGCAAAAGTTTCAGATATAAAAGGTAAAGCAAAACCGACTGACTTATTTGAAACCTATAAAAATTATATTGAAGAACATCACCATATCGATTGGGACGCAATCAAAGATGCAAATTTACAAATTTATTATGAAGGATTTGAAGGAACAGGAAGCCTCTATTTCCCACAAATGCTTGCTGAACACGGAATTAAAACAGAAAAAATACTGAATACACACACAGTAGGACCTGAACCAAATGAAGAAAATTCTCAGACTTTGGCTAACGAAGTTAAAAAAGGGAAAGGAACAAACAAAATCGGGCTTGCTAATGACGGTGACTCTGACAGATATGCAATTGTCGATGAAAACGGCAAATTTATAAAAGGCAATGATGTACTTTTGCTGTTCCTCTATCATATGGCTAAAAACAGAAACGAAAAAGGACCTGTTATATGCTCTCAGGCAGTTTCTGAAAAATTAGTTGATTATGCAGACAAATTAGGCAAAGAAGTATACAGGACACCGATTGGATTTAAGTTCCTCGGACATGAAATGCTCTCTTTAAGAGCACAAAATAAAGAACCTTCTTTAATTTGTGAACCGCCGGGATTAACTTTCCCGAACCACGTCCCTGAAAAAGACGGTTATTTGGCACTTTTGATGCTCCTTGAACTTATCGCAAAAGAGAAAAAACCGATAGGCGAAATCTTAAAAGGTATAAAAGCAGAACTCAAAGATGACTACGATTATTACGAAAATGACATCATATTCAAAGAATATCCGCAAAAATTTGCATTCGTTAATGCTTTTAAACCTTATA